>Ga0334883_1001767_pt1 | contig 29982 bp, 29 predicted proteins | sample GraSluR1_MG_6_FD_207230 | JGI IMG/M metagenome (GOLD analysis project Ga0334883, IMG submission 207230) | Sludge microbial communities from methane-producing bioreactor in Wageningen University, Netherlands - Granular Sludge_09_05-R1 | ecosystem: Engineered > Bioreactor > Anaerobic >...
CGGTTGTCTCATTCATATATTTTTTCTGGTCCAAGAGGCACGAAAAAAGAAGATACAGCTATTCTATTAGCTAAATCTTTATTGTGTCTTGAACCCATAGGTGAAGATCCATGCAATAAATGCCATAACTGCCTAAGAATTGACACTTTAAATCATCCTAATGTTTTTTTTATCAAGCCGAACACAAAAGTTATCAAGAAAGAGACTGTGATTAGTCTTATCCAAGAGTTTTCTAAGGCTGCTTTGGAAAAAGGGCCAAGGATATACATTATTGTACATGCAGATAGGTTTAACCAAAGTTCAGCAAATACCTTGCTAAAGACAATGGAAGAACCCGGGCAAGATATCTATCAAATTCTAATTACAGAAAATTTTAATGGGTTGTTAAGCACTATTATATCTCGAGCTGAAACGATTAGTTTTAAACCAATTGATAGAGACTTAGTTAAAGAACATCTTCTCGCGAATGCAATTGAAGATAAAATTGCTAATATTATTTCTCAATATACTGTCGATATTTTGGCAGCTGAAAAATATGCTAAAGACAAAGATATGATCAGAATAATTGAATTAGTTGAAGAAATTTTTATTGGACTGCTTCAAAAGGATAGTTCTTCAATAATAGCTTTTTACAATAATATGAATGTGGTTGTTAACGATAATGAGAAAATAGATTTCTTTTTAACACTATTGATTATTTATCAAAGAGATATAATAAATATTAAATTAAAGAAAGAAGAGAGAATCGTCTTTTCTAATAATACCGAGACATTAGTCAAATTAGCAAAAAAGATCCGCTTATCTCAAGCACAAGGATTTTTGGACGAGATGTTGGAGTTAACGAGAAGGATAGAATATAATATCAATATTAACTTAGCCTTCAATAGGCTTTTGATGAGTATGGAAAGAGGTTATAAACATGCAACACACAGTCGTAGCGATACAATTTAACCGTTTAGGGAAGAAATATTATTTCTCAACTAATAATATAAGTCTAAAGAAGTTCGATTTTGTTGTAGTTGAAACAATAAGAGGTTTAGAACTAGGAGAAGTGGTTTCAGATGTGATGAGCATCAGTGATCAAGAAATAGTTTCACCACTTAAGCCAATTCTTAGATTAGCTAGTTTTGAAGATCTTAAAGCACATAAGGATAACGTCGAAAAAGAACCAGTTGTATTGCAAAAATCAGCAGAATTAGTAAAACTTAATCGACTTGAAATGAAATTGCTAAATTGTGAATATACTTTGGATAGAACAAAACTTATTATTTATTTTACCGCAGAGGGAAGAATCGATTTTAGAGAATTAGTAAAAGATTTAGCTAATGAGTTTCATGTCAGAATTGAGTTGAGACAAGTAGGAGCAAGAGACGGTGCTAAAGTTATTGGCGGAATTGGACCTTGTGGGAGACAAACTTGCTGCACAACTTTCTTAAGAGAGTTTGAACCTGTATCAATCAAAATGGCTAAGAACCAAAACCTTAGTCTAAATCCTAATAATATTTCTGGTATTTGTGGTAAGTTATTATGTTGTATTAGATATGAGGATGAGAACTATCGAGACTTTAAAAAAGAGATGCCAAGAGTCAACTCTCTTGTTTGGACAGTTGAGGGAAAAGGTAAGATTTTAGATATTAACTACAGTCTACAAACAGTAACAGTCGAGTTTAGGGATGGAACCAAAAAAGACTTTGATATTGTTGAAATTGCTGATAGTAAAGAGGATTTATCAGATGATATCAAAGACCTGAAAAACCTTGAGGGTTAAGAGATGTCAAGAGTTTATAAGCATGATTTATTGGCTTATGATGGATTGAAGATTTTTCAAAGAGATGATGTTTTTAAGTTTTCTTTGGATTCTTTGCTATTGGGTGATTTTGTAAAGTTTAAACTGAGAGATAAATCGGTTTTAGAGTTGGGTTGTGGTGTTGGACCAGTCTTAATGTATCTCACACATAAAACATCAATAAAACTTTATGGAATAGACATTCAAGAAGAATCGATTAATTTAGCTAAGCAAAGTATTGAGTATAATAAACTCCAAGATCAAATAGAAGTATTTCATATGGATATTTTGAAGGCGCACTTGCACTTTACTCCTAGCAGTTTTGACATATTGATATGCAATCCACCTTTCTATAAAGTGAATGATAGATCAATAACAAATAAAAATGAAAACAAATCGATATCAAGACACGAGATAAACTTAAATTTTCAAGATATATTGTCTGCGGGGTCTAAATTGCTTAAAACCAATGGAGGATTATTCTTAATCCATCGTGCGAACAGGATTGATGAGATAGTCTACAAACTTATCTCGACAAATTATGTTGTCAAGAGACTTAGGTTTGTTTATACAAAACCCAATAAAGAAGCTTTAATGGTTTTGATAGAAGCAAGATATAATGGTAAAACAGGTCAAGTAAAGATTGAAGAACCCTTATATATATATGATAAATCAAATCAATATACAAAAGAAGTAAGCATGATATTTCACTTAGGAGATGAGTCTTTTGGAAAGTAAGTTTAATTATCAAGAAAATCAACCCACTTTATATTTGATTCCGACTCCAATAGGCAATCTAGAAGATATTACAATTAGATCACTGAATATACTTAAAAAAGTTGAAGTCATTTATGCTGAAGATACGAGGGTAACTAGGAAACTATTGAATTATTACCAGATTGAAAAACCTTTGTTCTCTTTACATGAATATAATGAAATTGTCAAGACTAATGAAGTGTTGAGACATTTAAACAATGGACAATCAGTTGGAATAGTATCAGATGCAGGTATGCCATTAGTCAGTGATCCAGGAATATTTTTAGTTAAGTCAACTATTGAAGCAAAAAAAACTGTCGTCGCTTTACCAGGAGCAAACGCCTTGTTGCCAGCACTAGCAATGTCAGGAATGAAGACACATCCTTTTGTTTTTTTTGGTTTTCTTGACACAAAAACAAAAAAAAGGAAAGAGGAATTAAAAAGAATAGAGTATTATCCGGAAACTTTGATTTTCTATGAAGCGATTCATCGGATTAATAAATGTTTGAAAGATATGTATGAGATTCTTGGAAATAGAAAGTTTGTTATTGCAAGAGAAATTACCAAGAAATTTGAGGAAATAATTAGAGGAACCCTCTGTGAATATGAGAGTGTCGGTGAGTTAAAAGGTGAACTGGTCATTGTTTTAGAAGGTTATCAAGGTAGTACTCAAACAGAGATATCAATAGTTGAACAAGTGGATTATTTTATTGCATCTGGATTTAAGAAGACAGAAGCGATGAAGAAAGTATCTGAGATGACAAATATACCGAAGAATAAGATTTATGAGGAATACCTTAGAATTAGTATTAAGGAGGATTGATTATGAGACTCGCATGTTTATTAGCAGATGGTTTTGAGGATATTGAAGCTTTAGGAACAAGCGCTTTATTGAGAAGAGCTGGATTTGAAGTTGATTTTTTCAGTGTTTATAACACTAAGAAGGTTGTGGGATATTTTAAAACTACAGTAACTAAGTTAAATTATCTAAGGAACCTTGATATAGATGATTATGATGGAATTTTTTTACCCGGTGGCAAAGCAGCTTTTACGCTGCGCGAGAATGAATTTGTCAAAAAAATAGTCAAACAATTTCATGTTAATAATAAATGGATGCTAGCAATTTGCGCAGCTCCAACTGTATTTGGTTTGATGGGGTTGATGGATGGAGTTCAATATACATCTTATCCGGGAACCGAAAAGGATATGGGAAAAGCCATAAGAGTTGAAACTAAGGCTATAAGTGATAAAAAATTCATAACAGGCAAAAGTGCTGGTTCTATTTATGATTTTGTTTTTGAAGTCATAAGAACTGTGAATGGCGAAGAAAGTCTCAAACAATTCAAAAAGAATATTGATTTTTAAGGGAGAAAAGGTATATGAAAACTTTCTATATTACTACACCAATTTATTACCCAAGTGGTAAATTTCATATAGGTTCAGCCTACACAACTTGTCTTTGCGACAGTATAAAAAGATACAAAGAATTATCTGGTTTTGACTCAAGGTTTTTGACTGGTAATGATGAACACGGTCAAAAGATAGCCGAAACAGCCGCTAAGAATAATATGACTCCAAAAGAGGCAGTTGATTATTATGCTAAATTATCTCAAGATCTCTGGAAAAACCTTAAAATAACTAACGATGATTTTATTAGAACAACGGAAAAACGTCATGAAGAAGTTGTCGAAAGAATTTTCGAGAGACTTATTGTCAATGATGATGTTTATCTCGGTGAGTATGAAGGAAATTATTGTGTCTCTTGCGAAACTTACTTTACTAAAACTCAGCTTATCGATGATGAATTTTGTCCAGATTGCAATTCAAAAACCAAATTGCTCAAAGAAGAAACATACTTTTTAAGACTTGGAAAATATCAAGATAGATTATTGAGTTATATCGAGGAAAATCCTGGTTTCATTATTCCAGAAACACGTAAGAATGAAGTTGTTCAGTTCATAAGGTCTGGATTGAATGATTTAAGCGTTTCAAGAACGGCTTTTTCTTGGGGTGTTAAAGTTAAATCCAACCCCAAGCATATAGTATATGTTTGGATTGATGCTTTAAGCAATTATATTAGCGCTTTAGGTTATGATTCTAAAGATGATAGCCTATTTCAAAAATATTGGGTTAATGGAGATGAGGTAATCCATGTCGTTGGTAAAGATATCTTAAGATTCCATGCTATATATTGGCCGATAATGTTGATGGCTTTAGGTTTGCCTATTAGATTTAGATTGTTTGCACATGGATGGTACTTGATGAAAGATAGCAAAATATCTAAATCAAAAGGCAATGTAATTTATCCAGAGCAACTTACAGATAAATATGGATTGGATGCGTTTAGGTATTATATTGTAAGAGAACTGAATTATGGACATGATGGTGCTTTTACGCCAGAAGATTATGTTTCTAGAATAAATACAGATTTAGTTAATGATTTTGGCAATCTAGTTTCGCGAACAATTTCAATGGTTAATAAATATTTTGGTGGCAGTGTCAAAAAACAAAATCATGAACATGAATACAAGAGATTTGAAGAAGAGTTAAGAACGGTTTCTTTAAACACTTTTAAAGAATATAAAAAGAGTATGGATGAGTTTAAGATAGCTCAAGCCTTGTTAGAGTTGAGTGCTTTGGTCAAAAGAACAAACAAGCTTATCGATGATACTTTTCCTTGGGAACTTGCTAAAGACGAGGGGTTGAAAGTTGTCCTTGAGTCAGTGATGTATCATCTGCTTGAAAGCATTAGATTGATTAGTATTCTTTATTTGCCAGTTCTAATAGAGACAAGTCCTAAGGTTTTTGATATGCTCAATATAGAGCCGAAATATCAAAACTTTGAGAGTTATGAATTTGGTAAAAAAACAGATTATCATGTTGTAAAAAAAGCAAATCATCTCTTTCCTAGATTAGATGTTGAAGAAGAAGTAAAGAACATAAAGATGATGATGGAAGAGAATAACCCAAAAGAACCCGATGAGCCAAAAATGATTGAGGTTTTCCCAGAGATTTCAATCGATGATTTCTCAAAAATTGATATTAGAGTTGGAAGAATAATTGCCGGCAGAGCTCATGAGAAGGCTGAAAAACTTTTGGTTTTTCAGATTGACACCGGGGATAAGGTTAGAACAATTGTATCAGGCATTGCAAATGATTATTCACCCGATGAACTTGTGGGTAAAAACGTTTTGGTTATCGTCAATTTAAAACCAGTAAAACTAAGAGGTATATTAAGTGAAGGTATGATTTTAGTTGCTTCTAGTACTTTGGAAAAACTCTTTGTAATAGAAGCCAATAATGAACTTAAGCCTGGCGATAAAGTAAGTTAAAAAAACCGCTAAGGGCAGATAAATTTGTTGACTTAATATTATAGTAGTGGTATGATATTAAAGGTACATTTTATTTTATAGCCCACTAGCTCTTTAAACAATTTTAAGGAGGTATAAAATGAAAACTTTTATGGCAAATGCAAATACAATTCAGCGCGCTTGGTTCGTGGTTGATGCAACTGGACAAACATTAGGTCGTTTAGCTACTGAAGTAGCTACTGTATTAAGAGGAAAACATAAACCTACATACACACCACATGTGGATTGTGGAGATTATGTAATCATCATCAATGCAGAGAAAATAGTTCTTACTGGAAATAAATGGGATGACAAGAAGTATTATACTCACTCAAATTATCCTGGAGGATTAAAAGAAAAAACTGCTAAAGTCTTAATGGCAGAAAAGCCAACAAGAATAGTAGAATTAGCGATTAAAGGTATGTTACCAAAAGGAAAATTAGGAAATCAAATGTACAAAAAATTATTCGTTTACGCAGGAGAAAACCATAATCATCAAGCACAACAGCCTGTTGTTATGGAATTGAAAGGTTAGGAGGAAACAATGGCTAAATCCGTTATTTATCGTGGCACTGGTAGAAGAAAATCATCAGTTGCTAGAGTAATATTAACACCTGGCAGTGGAAAAATTGAAGTCAATGGACGTGAGTTCGTAGACTATATCCCATCTGCTTTAGCTAGGTTAGATGTTTCGCAACCTTTAGTATTAACTGCAAACGAAAACACTTTTGATATTTCCGTGAATGTAAACGGTGGTGGATTAATTGGACAAGCTGGAGCGATTCGACTAGGAATCACTAGAGCTTTACTTGAAGTAAACCCTGATTACAGAAAAATTTTAAAACCTGCTGGTTTGATTACAAGAGATCCTCGTGCAAAAGAACGTAAGAAGTACGGTCTTAAAAAAGCGCGTAAAGCATCACAATTCAGTAAGCGTTAAAATGCCAGAAAAACACAGGATTCCACAGCCTGTGTTTTTTATTTTCTTAACTAAAAAAATCATTTAAGAATAGATTCTTTGATTTATTAAAATTAGCAAAGATTGGATTAATATCACTTCTAATTGTATTCAATAGAAAAATCATTATGTAATATTGTTTAAAAAATAGCACATATTTGATATAATCATTGTATGAGGTGATATTATGTGTTGGTTTTTCAAAAAAAGAAAAAAAAGGAAAGAAGAAGAAAATTTAGCGAAAGAGGCTAAAAAAAGGGAAATCCTTGAAGAAAATTCTGATGACATGAAGTTACAAACCACACCTGAGGAAGAACAAGCAAAAACAAGAGATTTAGATAAAATCTTGGATGTTAATGATATTGAAATCGGAGGAGATTTGGAGCAGGAAATAGAAAACATCGAAAATCAAGATCAAAACCAAGAAAAAGAATCTGAAATATCAGAACCTAAAGCCCAAGTATTTGCTTGGCCTAAAACCGAAAAAGTAGAAGAATCTTTAGATAAGAAGGAAGTTATTGAAAAGAAGCCAAAGGAGTCTAAAGCGAAGTATACTGGCAAATATGAAGTTTACCCAGAGGCTGGTTTTTTTAAGTTCCGTTTAAAAGCTTCTAATGGAGAGATATTAGCCGTCTCTTTCCGATATTCAACAGAAAAAGGTGCTTTATCTGGTATCGAGACATTCAAGAAGAATGTTGAAACAGGTATTTTTGAAGTAGTTACTGATAAAAGTAACTTCTCTGTTTTTAATCTTTTTAATGCAACAGGAGCGAGAGTAATTATCAGTGGAGAATTCTATAATAACTTCAAACAAGCTCAATCTGCGGTTGAGTCGGTTAAAAAATTTTATAGTACAAACAGAATTGAGATATTGTCATCAATCCATGAATCTGATATACGAGAAGAAAATGTTGAACTAGAACCAGTTGAAAACAGCCTTAACGGTAAATATGAGATTTATAATGAAGCTAATTTGTATTTTGTTCGATTAAAAGCAAATAATGCACAAGTTCTTTTTGTTTCTCAAGGATATTCATCAAAAGCGTCTGCAAAATCAGGATTACAAACAATTCAAAAGGCAATTGATGATGATCGTTTTTCAGTAGCAAATGATAAGTTAGGAAGATTCAGATTTAATCTCTATTCCTCAACTAATCAATTAATCTTATCAGGAGAAACATATCCAGTAAAATCTAGTTGTATTTCCGCAATTAATTCAGTTAGAAAATTCTCAAAAAAAGCAAAAGTTGCTGAACTTTAATTGATAGCTATAATAAGAAAATCACTATCTGAGAATAGTGGTTTTTTTGTTAGTTAGAACTATGAAGGATATACATAATAGTTAAAGTATGGTAAAATATAGTGAGGTTTCAGGAGTAGGTTTTATGAAAAGAATATTTGTTATCATCGCAATGGCTATAGTTGCATTATTTGTTTACACAATCACAATTTTACAATACACTTATATATCTCAATTAGCAGCTATTTTCCCTTCAAGGATTGCGCTTTATACAGTTTCAGGTTTTTTTTGGTTAGGAGCATTGATTATTGTTGTAAGGGTTTTGCTTAACCCTTCATATGCTTACAATAAAAGTTATTGGATACTTATTTTGGTTTTAAATCCAATAATGGGAGTTTTCTTGTATTATATTTTCGCTCGAGATTTTCAAACAAAGAGATTCTGGAAAACTAGACCTTTAATTGCTAATAAAGCCTTTTTAGGTTTGGAAGAAACTGGTATTGTTGAATATGATAAATATGAATTCGGTGATGTGTTTAAGTATATTAGAAATATTACTAAAAGAGCGGTTTATCAAGATGATACCTCGGTAGAAATACTAAATAATGGAGATGAGTTCTTTCCAAAATTGATCTTTGAATTGAATAAAGCTCGTGAGTACATCTTTATGGAGTTTTATATAGTCAAAAATGACTTTATTGGTAAACAAGTACTCGATATTCTCAAAGAAAAAGCAGTAGCAGGTGTTGATGTATACCTTATCTATGACCATTTTGGTTCAAACAAACATCTTCACTACCATTATATGAAAAAACTCTATAAAGCTGGAGTTAAGGTTGGAGTTTTTGATCCTCAGACAATCTCTATCTTAAATTCAAATGTTAATTTTCGCAATCATAGAAAAGCAATTGTTATCGATGGAAAAGTAGGTTTTGTTGGGGGCATGAACTTGGGTGATGAGTATAATCATCAAGATCTTAGATTTGGATTTTGGAGAGATACTCATGTAATGATGAAAGGCAATGGTGTCAGTTCAATCCAAAATGTATTTGTAAAGGATTGGTATTATATCAAAAATCAAGTTTTGGACAAACCTCTGGATAAAACAAAATACAATTTTCCTGGGCTTTTATCTATCATTGAGTCAGGACCGGATTTTGAAAATGGATTGATTCGAGATACCTATCTTAAAATGATTGTTACCGCTAAGAAGAATATTAAGATAACAACACCTTATCTAATAATTGAACCAGAGTTTATGTCGGCTTTAGCTATAGCTGCAAAATCAGGTGTGAAAATTCAATTACTTGTTCCAGGAAAACATGACTTTTTTACAGTAGGCTTTGCGACTAAATCCTATTATGAACAATTGTTGATGTTAGGTGTTGAAATATATGAGTATAAAGAGACATTTGTACATTCGAAGATTTTGATTATTGATGACTTATTGGCAAGCGTGGGTTCAGTCAATATTGATCCTAGGAGTTTTCATTTAAACTTTGAAGTTACAGCTATTTTTATTAATAAGGCAGTTCATGATTTAGTAAGTAGTTTCCAAGAGGATATCAAAAAGTCTTTGAGGATAGAACTAGCAGATTGGCGAAAAAGATCAATTACACAAAGGATTATTCAAGGCTGGTTTAATCTTTTCAGTCCGATGTTTTAAGAAAGGAAGAATTTATGAGTGATTTTGAAAGAGCGATAATGATTATAGTTTTAGTGTTAGTTGTAATCACATTATGTTTAGTGATTATCAATTATATTTTAGATCGAAAAAATACGAATCTAGGAGATACGATGAGAACTGAGATTAATAAACTTCAAAATGAGATTTCAGGTTATATAAATGTTAACTTAATGGAGATGACAAATAAAGTAAACCAGCAGTTGTTATATTCTGGAGATACTTCTAACAAGAATATTTCAGAGTTAAAAGAGAAATTGTATCAGACTATTTCTAATTTTCAAGAAAAGCTGAATGATCGCTTTAACTTAGAGTTTAAGGATTTGACAGAGTCAATTGATAAAAGGATGAATGGGATTAATCAAAAAGTAGAAGAAAGATTGGATAAGGGCTTTAGAGATGCTAATGATACATTTATAAATATCGCAAAAAGAGTTGAAGTTATTGATGAAGCTCAAAAAAATATACAAAGTCTTTCTATGGAAATGGTTTCACTCAAGAACATTTTGTCTAACAATCAAGCAAGAGGAGCATATGGAGAGTATCAACTAAATCAATTACTTTATTCAATTTACGGAGAAAACAACAAGCTATATCAAACTCAATATACCATCCGTGAAGATAAGGAAACAGTTAGAGCAGATGCAGTGATTTTTATGCCAGAACCAAATGGAATGATAGCGATAGATTCGAAATTTCCGTATTCAGCCTACTCAAAGTTATTCGATAATTTGGACTTAAGCAAAGAAGAAGAGAATAAATTGATTTCACAATTTGGTATAGAAGTTAGAAAACATATTACAGATATAGCAAAAAAATATATTAATCCACCCTTAACAACAGAGTATGCATTGATGTTCGTTCCAAGTGATGGAATTTTGGCTTTATTGCATTCTAAGTTGCCAAATATTGTTGATTATTCAAGAGAAAAAAGCATTACGATAGTTTCACCAACCACGATAATTCCACTTTTATCATCTTTCAAAGCTTTTGTTTTGGATTCAGAGAGAAGTAAAAACACTAAAAGAATTACTGAAGAGTTAAGTAAACTCAGCAAAGAGTTCAAAAAGTTCAATGAAGAGTGGGGTAAACTCTCAAGAGCTGTAGATTCGGTTAAAAAGAATAGCGACAGCGTTAATTTTAGAGTTGAAAAAATATCTTCAAAATTTAGTGAAATTGCCTCTGTTGGAATAGAAAATGACGAAGAGTATCAAGAACTATCTGACGAAGAGATAGATAAGGACTAAAGAGCTATTCTAAAATGGACTTGCAATTTCGTAGATTAAACGGTATAATAAAGTAGCAATAAATTTTAAAAAGGAGATTTAAATGAACGGAACAGTTAAATGGTTTAACGCAGAAAAAGGTTATGGTTTCATCACTGATGAACAAGGAAATGACATTTTTGCACATTACTCAGCAATCCAAGGCGACGGGTACAAATCTTTAGAAAACGGTCAAGAAGTTACTTTTGATGTAGTTGATGGAGATAGAGGACCACAAGCTGCAAATATAGTGAGATTATAGTAATAGCTGGCAGTTAAACAAAAAAACAAAAAGACTGAAACCTTGATATTATCCAAGATTGCAGTCTTTTTTCTATCTATATGTGTTACTTTATTGTCCAAAGTCTACTACGTTGCTTCCCACTACATAAAATTCAATTTCATCACCGATATCTCTGGAAATGAAATAGATCATTTCATCATTTAAAAAGCTTCCAACATTTATCATATACCTCTTATCGTTGTTAATCTCTACCCAATAAATAGTAAAACCGTTATTTACATAAGATGTAATATCTGTTATTGTTCCTTGTATTTTTGTAGATACGCTATCATCATCCTCACTTAATTTGACTATAAAACGATTATATGCGTCTAGTTTTGAAGTCTCAGAAATAGAATAGAATTCTAAATCTTGAATTTTCATGAATACATACCTTAATATTCTGCCATCTTCTCCCTTTATCAATAAGAAATAAGTTGGGTTATCAGATATATTCAATGGAAAAGGGAATGAAGATGAGATGTTTCTTTGGGCTATCAGTGTAAGAACTTTATTCATTGCGGCCTCTTCAGTTGCGCCAGAGAAGCGATACAGTTTTGTTTCTTTTGTTTTCATGTTTGCATAGATAAAGCCAATTGTTGATTCATCACTTCCTACACTTGTCATTCCAGTAAAATAGAAGAGTTCACCTTCATTCATGATGACTCGAGTTCCTTGAGAGGTTTCCAATACACCTCTTTGTGCGAATACACTGTTCAACCAACCATTTTGTAAAGAACCCCAATAGTTGAGTTGTTTTACTATCAATGTATTTGGATAAACACTTTCAACCCAAGCTGGAACATCATCTGGGTCATAAACTGAAACTTCGCCATTTATAGCGTTTACCACAGCGATTTTTTTAATCTTATGACCTCCATTGATAAAGATTGTAGGCAGAGAATATTGTAGGATATAGTAGGGGTTTCCATCTTCATCTATTTCAAAGAATTTGTTTTCCAAACGATATTTGCTAAGACCAGAGTAATATGCATGACGAACTAAATCTTGTCCAAAGAAAGCAGAAGGTACAAATTTCATACCTTGACCGGTATTTTCTCTAATATTTATTAGCTGGGTTTCTGAAGTGACTTTGTCAATGAGAATGTAACCTGGCGTACCGGCATCATTATTTGCAGACCACTTGAAAAAACCTCTGTACTCTAATGGAGCAACTAAGTATTGTTTGCCTTGATAGATGATATCAGAGTATTCTCCTGTTTCAAACTCAGAACCAATTCCAGGAAATTCTCCTAGTTTTAAAGAACCGAGTTTACTCCCATAGCTTTTGTCTACAACTGGTAGGTTATTGATATCTACGGTATTGATATCATTTAAGAAATCAGCTTCTTTAACCTCAATTAACTCGCTATAAGCTTTAGCATGAGTAAATGCTCTTCCACCAAATATTAAATAGAAAATACTAAATAAAAAGAAAAACAATCCTGCTAATACTACGATATTTTTAAAGAGCTTAACTGAGAATTTAAGGTAATAATGTATTAAACTTAAACCGAAATATAGAAAAAGCATAATAAAAATGAAAATACCGTAATAACGAAGATTAATTTTTACAAGAATAAAATAATTAATAATAATAAAAGAAAATGCTAAGATTATCAAAGTTATAATCAGTTGAAATATCTCTTTAGTACTAAGTTTTTTATATGGCATTTTTTCAATGGCTCCTTTATCAATTAGATTTCTTATAACAATAATTGTGGTATTACATCTCTTAAGTAAAACACTCTCTTTTTCAGATTTGTGCATCTTAAGATATTCAATAATCAATTTTTGTTTATCAGTGTAGTAGTCATCGTCTTCGATTGGATTCCTCAAGCAATAAACACTCTCTTCACTAAAGAGTTTTGATTTACCCCAATTCTTTTTTATCAAATGATAGCTTGTTAAAAATAGTATTGCAAAAATAATTTCCATAGTGACCTCTAAATTGTAAGATTTTTCTTATCAAAATATATTATACCAAAAAAGAATAAGATAATTGAGATAATTATTGAGAAAAGAGTTGAAACTAAAATATAGTTTGGTGAGTTAAAGATACTATCTGTATTTAGAATAGACAAGAAGGTAGTGTATTTCAAAAAATCTAGTTCTTCACTAATATTTTTTGTCATATTCATTATAAACAGATAACCAACCAAGAGTGATGATAAGCCGATAGATTTAGAGTAATCATCAATAGCTATTGAAATGATAAAAACTAAAGAACTAGTTATTAGTAAAATCCCGATTAACACTAGGTTAAGACCGATGTACTTACCAATCATCAATAAACCTGGAAAAAGTATCCAAGAGATGACTATAACTATCAAAGTGTTAATGACAACTAAAGATACTATATTAATAATAATACTAACAGCTTGGGTAATAATAATCCTTTTTCTAGAGTTAGGTGTGGTTAATATATAGGCTATAGCAGTAGAATCTATTTGTTTTGCTATTAGTTTGCTCGTTAGCATAACAATAAAAATCATCGGGAAAATGAATAGAATAAAGCCGTACAAGTAAGCTGCTAAATAACCGGTTAACTCTGTTCCGAAACTATTGAAGCCCATCATATTTATCATTGCTTCAGGTAAAACATCGATAAATTGTTGCATTGCTTCAGAAGTTTCTGGATCAAACATCGAGATTGCTACTGTAGAATACATCAAAGTAATCGCTAGAAAAGCTATGAACATTTTAAGGTTAGATTTGATGTTGTATATCAATAGATGTTTATTCATGTTCTTCACCGCTATAGTATTTCATAAAAATGTCTTCTATCGATTGCTTAACTGAGACCATTTTGATAACTTCAAAATTTTGGATTTCTGTGAAGAATTGCTTATAATCATTGTTAATAGAAACTCGATATTTATTGTTTTGTACCCAAACTACTTCCAAGTTTGTTTCTAATAAGGTTTTGTCAGGTTCTTTTAAGGTGATTTCAAACACCTCAATGGATTTTTGCTTGATACTATTAATGTCTTCAATAGTAATCAATTTACCTTCCTTGATAATACCAACTCTATCGCAAACTCTTTCAACCTCTTCAAACATATGTGATGATAATAGAACTGTTTTCCCTTTACTTTTTTCATCAAGAATCATTTCAAGGAAAATGTTTTGCATAAGAGGATCTAATCCAGAAGTGGGTTCGTCAAGAATCAATATATCAGGATTATGCATGAAAGCAGCAATAATTGCAAGCTTTTGTTTCATTCCTTTTGACATTTTTTTAATAGTTGTTGAAGTGTTTAATTGGAATCGGTTTTCTAATTCTTTTCTAAGGCTAAAATCTTTGAGTTTTCTTAGATTTGCTAGCAAATCCAAAAACTCATTTCCCTTAAGATTATCATAAAAAGATATCTCTCCGGGAAGATAACCGATGGAGTGCATTATTTGCTCGCTGTTTTTCCTTGTATTTATTCCATTTACAATAACTTTTCCTTCACTTGGGTTCATAAAACCTAAAATGTTTCTTATTGTTGTTGTTTTTCCAGCACCATTAGGGCCGAGATAGCCAAATATCTCACCTTTTTGGATGGTAAAATCAAGATTAAATATGCCTTTACCTGATTTATAGGTTTGGGTAAGGTTGATGATATTAATCATGCTTGACCTCCTTTTTATAGGCATATCTTATCTCAAATTTTAGGAATTTACAATAACTATCTTCAGTTTCTAATCATATATAGTAATTAATACTGTTAAAAGTTTTGACTTGTAAACAATCCTTTATTTAACTTGAAAAAAAACCATAGATAAACTATAATTAGTATGGTAAAAACGAGGTGATTAACATTATTAAAATAAAGAGATGTAATCTAATTCGCCTTGAATAATCTAAGGAAAGCAACATAGATTAAAGTTTACATTACTTAGACAATTATTACGCAACTAAAATCTCTGCATAAATAAAGAAAGGAGATATAATTAAACCTGTAATCTTTACAGTTTTGATTATACATGTCAAGATGAGAGTTTTTAATTCTTATACAAATCAACTTGAAAACTTTGAATCGATTCATCCAAATATAATTAATATGTATGTATGTGGACCGACAGTCTATAATTACATTCATGTAGGTAATGCAAGGCCTGTAGTTTTTTTTGATATGGTTAGAAGGTTCTTTGAGAAAAGGGGATTTAAAGTCAATTTTGCTTCTAACTTTACAGATATTGACGATAGAATTATCCAAAAAGCTTTTGAGGAAGGTAAGAATGAGTTGGCTGTGAGCCAATTTTATATAGATGCTTTTTTAAAGGATTTGCATGATTTGAACTGTAAAACTGATTATATTAAACCTAGAGTAACAGAGTATATGGATAATATTAAAAAGTATATTCAAGAAATGATTGATAATGGTTACGCATATGTTATCGATGGTGATGTATATTTTGTAGTAGAGAAAATTAAAGATTATGGTAAACTAAGCAATCGAAATATTGATGATTTAATCAGTGGTTCCAGGATTGAAATCAATCACAAGAAGAAAAGTCCATTGGATTTTACGTTATGGAAAAAAACTGATACAGGTATTAACTTTGATTCACCTTTTTCAAAGGGAAGACCGGGATGGCATACAGAATGTGTAGCAATGATTGATGATATATTTCATGAAAAAATAGATATTCATGGTGGCGGTATGGATTTGCAGTTTCCTCATCATGAAAATGAGATAGCTCAATCTAAGGCAACTCATAATCACTGCTTAGCTAATTATTGGTTACATAATGGAAGATTGAGTTTTAAGAATGAAAAAATGAGTAAAAGTTTGGGTAATGTTGTATTTGTAAAAGATGTCACAGAAAAAATGCCTTTGCGATACTTTTTATTGAGTACTCATTATCGAGCTCCATTGAATTATGATGATGATGTCTTAGAGATGTATCAAAAAGAATGGCAAAAACTTGAAAACTCGGTAAAATCACTTTTTTTCAAATTAGACCTTGAATCGGTGATTGATCAGACAGTAAATATTGAAGATGAGAACATTAAAAGAGAAATAGAAAACTTTAATTCAGCTTTAGAAGATGACTTTAATAGTGCAAATGCAATCACAGCAATGCAAGCTTTGATAAGACAAATCAATAGTAGTTTAAGAAGAAAATTTGATGCGAAACTTTTTAATCAATTTCTTGTAGGTATAAACTATATGATGGATGTGCTAGGATTAAAGTTGGAATTAAAATCACTAAGCGTAGAGGATCGGAAACTTTATGAAAGTTGGCAAAACGCCAGAAATGATTTGGATTTTGATAAGGCAGACAAACTTAGAGATGAATTGATAGAAAGAGGATTTCTATGATATCTTATAATGGTTTGACTTTAGCTTATGTTGGAGATGCATATTATGAACTTAAAATTCGTGATTACTGTTTATTGAAGGGATTGACGCTTGTCAACGATTTGCACAATCAAGCAATCAACTATACTAGATCATCAAACCAATCTTTTGCAGCTAAAGAATTATATGATAATCACTATGATGATGTTGAAAAGGGAGTATTTAGAAGAGGTAGAAATCAAACTGCAAAACATAAACCTAAAAATGTTGATGGACAGACATATAATAATTCAACAGGTTTTGAAGCGGTTATTGGTTACTTGTATCTAAAGAATGATTTGGAAAGATGTCACAAAATAATTGATATTGCCATTAAAACTATTGAAGAAAAATCATTGAATAACTAAGGCTTTATGAGTATAAATCTAATAATCTTTCAAACACAATTGTTTTAAAATATGATAAAATGTAATTGAGGTAAAATATGAGTGTAGAAATCTATGGTAAAAATTCTTGCCAAGAAATTATTGATGTAAAAAAAGAGATAATTCACGCATACTTGATGGAAAATACTAACAGTGATTTCTTGCATTTACTACAAAGAAGAAATGTAAATATAACAATCCTCAATAAGTATGATTTTAAAAAACGTTTCAACGGAAACCATCAGGGTATAGTATTTGAGATAGAGGACTATCGAATATATCAGCTTGATGAAGTTATGACTAAAATTGATTTAAAAAACAATCCTCTTTTTATTATGCTTGACGGCATAACTGACGTTCATAATTTTGGAGCAATCATAAGGACTTGTGAAGCTGCAGGAGTAGAGGGAATAATCATCCCTAAGAATAGGTCGGTAAGAATTAGTGGAGTAGTAGCTAAAACATCTTCAGGTGCGATTGAACATATTAAGATAATAGAAGTTGTGAATTTAAGAAATACTTTGAATAAGCTTAAAGATATAGGATTTTGGACTGTTGGTACAAGTTTGGATGCAAAAATGGATTATTCAGAGATTTTTGTGGATAGACCGTTATGTGTTATCATTGGTAGCGAAGGAAAAGGAATATCCAGAATTATTAAGGAGAGTGTTGATTTCAACGTGAAGATTAATATGGCAGGGAAAACAAACAGTTTAAACACCTCTGTCAGTACAGGAATTATAGTATTTGATATATTAAGAAAGAAGCAAAATAAGTAAAATGATTTATCGCAATTATAATGACTATGAGATAATCAACCTAGTTAAACAAGGAAATGATGAAGCCTTTAACTTCATGGTTGACAAGTATAAGTTCTTAATTGCGAAAAAAATAAAAATGTTCAACTTGGGTTATGATTATGATGATTGCTTTCAAGAAGCCTTAATGGTTTTACACAGGTCGATAATGAGATTCGATGATAAATATAATAAAACTTTTACAAGGTATTTTGAAGGTAACTTAGTAAATTACCTAATCACATACAAGAAAAGACAATCGAATTACTTAAATTTCAAGTCGGAAAAATTACCGATGTTATATCATCTCCAAATTAATGAAGAAGAAACTGAAGTATATTTAGATAAAACTATTATCCATACTTTAGCAAGTTTCTCTAATTTTGAGAAAAGGGTCTATCAAGCTAGGATTATTGATAGGTTAGAAGTAAGAAAATGCGCAGAATTATTAAATTGTGAAGAAAAAAAAGTCTATAATGCAATAGATAGAATAAGAAATAAAATTAAATTGCATATGATGACATGATTTTCTTGACTTTTAAGGGTTTTTTTGATAAATTTAATAAAGCAAGTGAGTTGATATATATGAAAAGTAAAACTGTATTGATTTGCCAAGAGTGTCAATCCAGAAATTATGAGGTAAAAAAAAATGAGAATTCAACTCGTTTTGAAATAAAAAAATATTGTAAAAAATGCAAAAAGCATACCATTCACAAAGAAGGTAAGTAGGAGGAATTATGGCAAAAGATGCAAATAATAAAAATAATAAACCTGAAAAAATAAAGGTAGTAAAAAGTGAAAGTAAAGTAATGGAAATCCTAAAGAAAGAATACCGGTTTGAAAACTGGCTTTTAGCTATTTTATCTCCCGTATTAATACTTTATGGGGTATATATTCTCCTAGGTAAGTTTGGAACAATTGATTTAGCTGCTATTCTTGGAACCTCAGGGTATGGGTTTATCGACTTTTTCTTTAACACTACTTTAAAAAGAGTTTTAACAGGAGTATTCTTGGTATTAATTGGTACAATGGTTTTGATATATCTGTTAATACCTTATATTAAACCTAGTTTAAATGAAATGAAGAAAGTTACCTGGCCGACAGGAAAAACACTAGCATTGAACAGTTCAAGAGTTTTTACCTTCCTTATTTTCTTGATGTTGGTATTCTATTTATACTCAGCTGTTCTCAATCCATTGTTCAAATGGATTTACGGAAATTAATAAAGGATAAAAAATGGCAAGTTCAAAAGAAAATAATCCGAGACGTCTTTGGTATATTGTCCAGACATATTCGGGTTTAGAAAACTCGGTTAAAGCAAGTATTGAAAGAAGAATTGAATCGATGAATATGGAGGATAAAATCTTTCAAGTCATGATTCCTGAAGAAATAGTCCCGCCAGACAAAAAGGATAAAAATCCCAAAGAGAAACTAGTTAAGATTTTTCCAGGTTATGTCTTTATCGAAATGATCGTTACAGATGATTCCTGGTTTGTAGTTAGAAATACACCTGGGGTTACAGGGTTTTTGGGAAGTAGTGGTGGAGGTACAAAACCAGTACCTTTGAAGCCAGACGAGATTAATCCAATATTGAAAAAATGTGGAATGCTACAAGTTCAGAAGTTTAATGTTAAACCGGGACAAAAAGTAAGGATTATCAATGGAAACTTTCAAGGTCAAACTGTCGTGGTTGAGAATATTGACCAAGATAAAGGTAAAATTCATGTCCTCATCGAAATGTTTGAGAGACAAACATCGATGGAACTGGATTTCACTGATGTTGAAGTTATCTAAAAAATAAAAGCGATTTTAGGCAAATTCGAATAGATTTGCCTTTTTTGTTTTCTTGCATGCACTATAATTTCATTATTGTTTGTGGTACAATGATGATAACATTTATGGAGGCGGTATAATGGTTAATAGTAAGAAGCAACTAAATAAGAAGAATTACGAAATTGAAGAACTAATTGAGTTGGCTAGTTCTACTTCTCATAATGATGCTTTGGCTACTGAAATCGCTGCTAAAAAGGCATTAGAACTCTCAGAAGAATATGACTATAAAAGAGGTAAAATCTATGCTCTTTTTTATCTAGGGGAGAGTTTGTATCGTCAAGGCAAACTTTTTGATGCGATTAATCATATGCAAATAGCTCTTAATATTACCGATCCTAATAAAGATATTATACCAAGATCGATGATTTGGACAGTTCTTGGGAATGTTCATTTATATCTTAAAGTCTATGATTTGGCGTTTTATTATTATAACTTGGCTATAGACGCATGTGAAGAGGGAAAAAGAATAGAAGCCTTGGCGATGTTATATAATAACGTCGGTGAGATTTATCGGGAATTGGGAGATTTTGAAAAAGCTTTAAGATCTTATGAGTCTTGTAAAAACATCTGTATTGAGAATAACTTTGAAAGAGTTCTTATGTATGCAACAGCAAATATCGGTGTTACTTATTATGAGATCAATGATTTTGACAAAGCATTAAAGAATTTGTTGGAGAGTTATAATAAATCAAAAATAACTAATAACTTTATAATTGAATACTTTGCTTCAAGGTATTTGGGTTTAACCTATGAAAAACTAAACGATTTAGCAAAAACAGAACAGTTCTTTAAAGAAAGTCTTGCTGTTTGTGATAAGTCAAATGAAGCTGTTTCAAAAGCTGAGATTTTAAAAGATTTTGGTAGTTTTTATTTAAAATCAGGTAGAACAGAAGAGGCTTTATTAAATCTTAACCAAGCATATGAGATTGCAAAAGAGTTGCAAGCTTACCAACTTATTATCGAAATAGTTGATTTATTTCAAGTGGTATATGAAGAAGTTGGAGATTACAATAAGGCATATGAGTATAATAAAATGAGATTCGAGGTTAGGGAAAAGAGAGAGTTACAAGAAAAGGAACAACGCTTGAGAAGTATAAATATTCAAATAAGCGTAAGAAATGTAATAAAAGAAAATGAAAGCATCCGTATTCTTAATAAAAAACTAAAAGATAAGACTAAATCTTTAGCAAAGGCAACAAAAGAGTTGAAAAGAATAAATAAAGAATTACAAGCGTTGAATGGCATTGATGGGTTAACTGAAATTGCCAATCGGAAGAAGTTGGATAACTATTGTAATGAGGTGATAAAGCTAAACAGCAAACGAAATGGAAAAGTTACCATGATGGCAATAGATATTGATGGTTTCAAAGAATATAATGATTACTATGGTCATTTGATTGGGGATGAAGCGCTGAAAGAATTAGCTAGAATCTTGAAGGATTCTATTATAAATATTGAGGGGTTAGCAGCTAGATATGGCGGAGATGAATTTGTTTTAGTTCTTCCAAAATCGGATTTAACTACTGCTCAAAAAATTGCGCAAAAGATTCAATTAGATTTATCAGATCGACGTATAGTCCATGAAAAATCTCCAATTTCGAAGTACTTGACAGTAAGCATAGGGATAGCAGAGATAGAAGCGATTTTGGATATTGAGTTTAAAACTATCATGAATTTAGCGGATAAAGCTCTATATAAAGCGAAGCAGACAGGTAAAAATAAAATCGTTTTTGACACCTTGTAAAAGGTGTTTTTTGTCATTTTTTTGTCAAATTTCAATAGTATAATATAATCTGAATAAATATCATATATGAAAAAATAAATTTTATGATATAATTCATATAGACATTTAACAGGAGGAATGATGCTTGTGATAAAACTTGTAAATGTATCTAAATATTATAATTCCAATGATGTGATAGCTTTAGGATTAAGAAAGGTCAGTTTAGAACTGGGCTTAAATGAATTCGTGGCTATTGTTGGTGAATCTGGTTCAGGTAAAACTACATTATTGAATGTAATCAGCGGTATGGATACTTATGAAGATGGAGAGATGTATATAAACGGTGAAGAAACATCGTATTTTTCTTTAAACGATATGGAAAACTATCGCAAAAAGTATATTGCGTTTGTTTTTCAAGATTACAATCTAATCGATTCTTATACAGTCTTACAAAATGTGGAAGCTCCTTTGATTTTATCCGGATATCCAAAGAACAAAGTCAAAAAAAGAGCTTTGGAAATTATAAAAAAAGTTGGTTTAGAAAAGCATATAAAGCATAAAGCCACAAAGCTGTCAGGCGGTCAAAAACAAAGGGTTGTTATTGCAAGAGCTTTGGCAAAGGATTGTCCGATAATTGCTGCAGATGAACCGACAGGAAATCTAGATTCAGCTTCAGCTAAACAAATTATTGAACTATTAGCTGAAATTGCAAAAGAGCGATTGGTAGTAATGGTTACTCATGATTTTTCTCAGGTTGAAAACTATGCAACCAGAAAGATTAGGATTTATGATGGAGAAGTAGTAGAAGACAAGGAATTGGTAAAAACCAATAAATTAAGCTTACCTAAATTAGATGACAAAGAATATAAAATGCCTTTTTCTTCTTCTTTAAAATTGAGTTTAAGAAATCTTTTTTCTGTGCCTAAAAAGACTTTTTTAATGTTTTTAGTCTTTACTTTCTTTTCTATTTTTATCGGCTTGGTTTATGGAGGATATGTTTTATCAAGTATTGAAACATCTTATTCTTATAATCAACACTTCAATTATACAAATCCTGACCGTTTGGTTGTTAAGAAGGCTAATAATCAACCCTTCTTAGATACTGATTTAGAACAACTATTGGGAGTATCAAAAGTAAAAGATGTAATAGATAGTGATTATGTTTTAGATGTATCACGAACGATGAGAACACTGGGAATAGACTCGGATTATTTCTCTGTTTCTTTTTTGCCGATATCTTTATTAGGTGATAGGGCTATGTTATATGGAATTATGCCATCATTAGACTATGAAGTAGTACTGGCAGCTGAGGCTTACATTTTGGAAGATGAAGATAAGTTAATCGGCCAAAACATTACTGAAGCATATGGGTGGTATGATAGTAATATGACATTGAAGATATCAGGAATTATTTCTAACGAGATTATTCCAGGTAATGAGAATTATTACCGTAATTTTGCATTTGTTGGTGATAAACTTTGGGATGAATTAGCAAAAAATACTTACTTAAGAAACTACGCTGAAGTATTTCTTTTGATAGCTGGTGAAAGAGTTCAATTACTTAATAATAACTTAACCATTGATGAGAGCTTAGAAGCAAATCAGATTAGAGCAAATATAATGTATTATAACTACTCTGATTGCCAAACAGATACTTGTGTTTCAAATACTAAGTTATCAATCTCAGATTATTATGTCAAACAAACAATCGACGTCGAATTCACTTTGACAAGTTCATTAGGGCAAGATCAGAATATTCATATAAGTCAAGAACTATATGATGAGATATTTTATGATGAGATTTATCAAGTAAGTGTTATAACTACCGATGATATTAATGTCGATGGTGTAGTAAGGAATATATCAAGAATTAGAGAAGGACTTTCGTTCAAATATAAGGTGGTATACCCATATGATTCAGCTTATTCAAATGAGTTTGAAGGGATACTATTATTGATAGCAAATATTGGAATGATTTTCTTAATATTTATTACTTTAACTGGTTCTACTTTAATTACATATGTAATATTTAAGATGATAATTAATACTAAAATGCATGATTATACGATATTTAGAACCATTGGAGCAAATCAAAAAGTTATCAAAAGATTCATTTATTTTGAGAATCTTTACATTGTTATGATGTCTTTTATTGTCTTTGTCATAGCTTCGATTGCAATTCCGAATAATCTACCAGAATATAGTGTTTTTAGAGCTTTTAAAGTGTTTGATTTTGGTAAGTATTTAGTCTATTTGTCACTATTGATTATGATGTCTTTATTTATTTCTAGAAGATATTGTAATAGGATTTTTAGTGGAAGCGTATCAAAGACTTTAAAGACAGATTTGAGGTAAGATTATGATTAGTTTAAAAAAGTTAAATAAGTTTTATAACAAAGGCAAAAGTAATGAAATTCATGTTATTAATAATACTTCATTGGATTTTCCTGAAACAGGGTTGGTAGCTTTAACAGGGCCTTCTGGTTGTGGGAAGACAACTTTATTAAATGTAATCGGTGGATTGGATAGTTTTCAAAAGGGTCAAATAGTTTTTGGGGACCAAGTTATCAATAAGTATAAACCACTTCAGTGGGATATCTTGCGAAACAAAAAAGTTGGATATATCTTTCAAAACTATAATTTGGTTTTGTCAAAAACAGTTTATGAAAATGTAGAGTTAGCATTAAATATGGCAGGACTCTATGACAAGGTGCAAATTGAAGAAAGAATAAACTATATCTTGACTAGTGTAGGAATGTATAACTACCGTAAACGTAATGTTAAAGCATTGTCCGGCGGGCAACAACAACGCGTAGCAATAGCTAGAGCTCTTGCAAAGGATCCAGCAGTAATTCTAGCAGATGAACCGACAGGAAACTTAGATGCAAACAATACGTTTGAAATCATGGGAATAATCAAAAAGATATCTGAAACTAGATTGGTTATTTTGGTTACTCATGAAAGAGGTTTAGTTGATTTTTATGCGGATAGAATAATAGAGCTATCAGATGGTAAAGTCATTCATGATTACCAAAATGCTGGTGGAAAATCTTTTGATCATGTTGATGAGCGTGATATTTACTTGAAAGACTTGAATTATGATGAAAGTTTAACAGATAGCAATGTAGATTACTACTATGATTATGAAAAAGATGAAACATTGAATGTGAAGTTGATTGAATATCGAGGTAACCTCTATGTTAAAGTTAAGTCAAAGAGAAAAATAAAATATCTTGATGAAGACTCAGAAGTAAGATTAATTGATGATCATTACAAAAGCAGAGAAGTGAGTGATTTAAAGAACTATGATTTCGATTTAACTAAGTTTAAAGAGATTGAGGTAGACAGTGTTAGAAAATCGTTTATTAAGTTCTCAACAACACTTAAGAATGGATTTTCTAGAGTGTTTTCGAAGAAAAAATTCGTCGGTAAACTTTTGTTGTTTGGTTACTTTATTATCTCTGCGCTTGTTGTTTTTCAGTTGGCATCTTTTGGTAATTTGACAAAGATTGAGGAAAAGGATTTTCTTAATACACCTAGGACATTATTGACGCTTGGAAGCAAAGTATATCCAGATACCAATTCATTGCGCAGCTATCTAACAGATATTGAAGGAATTGAGATTTCTCCTTATTTTGGTGCGGTTAGAACCTTGGTTAACTATCGTGATTATTATCAGGGTAATGCTAACGCCTATGTATCTGCATATCCAGTAAAAAAATCATTTTTTGAAGATGTAGAAATTCTACATGGAAGAATGTTGAATAATAATCTGGAAGTTGTGATCGATATTTGGCTAGCGGAAACGATTATAGAAGATAAAGCTTTGCTAGATTTAAATGTCACATCTGTTGAGGAGTTAGTAGGTTTAAAATATAGTTTTGATCAATATTATGGAGCAGTGTCTTTTGATATTGTGGGGATAGCTAATACTCAGTCGCCAATTGTTATAGTTGAAGATGAAGCAATTTTTAGTTTTATGAACAGATGGATTATTGATGCAATGGCACAAGGTTCAGCTAATAATCGTTATGTGGTTGTTGAAGGTGCCGATTTAACTAATGATAACCAAATCTTGGTTTACTCAGACAGTTTCTATAGTTTAGGTGAGACAATCGATATTTACGGGGTTGGTGCTAAAACAGTCGCAGGTAAATACCAATATACTAATGATGAATACGCGTTGAAGGACCCCTCAATGATAATAACTAATACTGCTTATTCAGAAGCTTGGTTAAACTCAGTTACATATAACTATCAAGACTATAGTTATAATGGAATTTTCTTTTATGCAGAGGATGAAGAGCAAGCAATTGAAGACTTTGCTGAAAAAGATTTGACTCTTTTTAATTCTTATGAATCAGAGAAAGAAAGTTTTAGAGAGGCTCAAATGCAAAGGAATGCTACTAGAATTACTTCAATCCTGATAATTGTGGTTGGTATAGTGGTTTATATCTTCTTTATGATGCGTTCAAGTATGTTGAGCAGAATTAAGGAGATAGGGGTTTATCGAGCTATTGGAGCGACAAAAATCGATATCTATAAGATTTTCTTCTCTGAGATTATAGGGATAACTACAGTAGGTTCGTTAACTAGTTATTTGTTATCATCTTATATAGTAAATCAGATTCAGAGACAATCTTCAGCTTTCTTTAATATTTTCTACTTCCCAATCTATCTTTTTATTGGAGGTATAATTGGAATTTACCTGTTAAATATTATCTTTGGAATGATTCCTGTTTTATCGCTATTAAGAAAAACTCCAGCAGAGATTACTGCTAAATATGATATCTAGTTAATTGATTTTAAATAGGTTATTTTCGATAAAAAAATCTTGACTAAAAAAAGGTTTTATTGTATAATAACTCAGCGTGTCAAATGGATTTATGAGTGGGAGGAAGAATTCCTATAACCACATCACGAAAATAAGGAGGTGTCTTTCGTGGCTAAAGAAATCAAAACAGTTGTTAAACTGCAAGTTCCTGGTGGAAAAGCAACACCAGCTCCACCAATTGGACCGATTTTGGGACAAGCAGGAGTTAACATTCAACAATTTTGTGTGCAATTCAATGATAGAACAAGAGAACAAGTAGGAAGCATTATTCCTGTTGTGCTAACGGTTTACGATGATCGTTCATTTACATTTATAACAAAAACACCACCTGCAAGTGATTTGTTAAAAAAAGCATGCAAAATTCAAAAAGGTGCAGGAAATTCAAAAACTGATACTGTCGCAACAATAACTAGGGAACAATTAAGAGAAATCGCGACAATCAAAATGCCAGACCTTAATGCAAATGATGTTGAAGCAGCTTCAAGAATCATTGAAGGTACGGCAAGAAACATGGGAATTGTCGTAAAAGACTAAGTTTATTAGTTGTCTGATATAAACAACTATATAATTGGGAGGACATTCCGCTAAAACCAAATATAGGAGGAAAGAACATGGCTAAAAAAGGAAAGAAATATTCTGAGGCTCTTGCTAAGGTTGATCGTACTAAAAAATATCCAATTCAAGAAGCTATTGATTTAGTTAAATCGGTTTCCTTTGAAAAATTCGATGCATCAATGGAGTTAGCTTTTAATCTAAACCTTAATCCTCGTAAAGCTGAACAAAATCTAAGAGGAGCATTAGTGTTACCTCATGGTACTGGAAAAACAAAAAGAGTTCTTGTTTTTGCTAGAGGCGAAAAGGCACAAGAAGCAAAAGATGCTGGTGCTGATTATGTTGGCGATGATGATTTAGTCGAAAAAATCAAAGAAGGTTGGTTTGAGTTTGATGTAGTAATTGCTACACCAGATATGATGGCTACTTTGGGTAAAATTGGTCGTTTGTTAGGACCAAAAGGTTTAATGCCTAATCCAAAAACCGGTACTGTTACTATGGATATTGCAAAAACAGTAGAAGAGTCAAAAGGTGGTAAGATTACTTACCGTGTAGACAAATTTGGAAATATTTTGGTTGTTTTTGGAAAGGTTTCATTTGAAACTTCAAAACTTGTTGAAAATTACAACACAGTATTAGAAGCGATTAGAAAAGCTAGACCATCAACAGTTAAAGGTGTTTTCATGAAAAACGTCAGTGTTTCATCAACAATGGGACCTGGTGTAAAAGTTGAAGTTGTAAAAAAATAAATAACTTTATCGAAGACAGTAGGTGCATATGCTTAATATCCTACCGAGACTAAAGAATAATAAATAAAGATATTTATTCCTCTTTTTCTCGCAAAAAGAGGTTTTCTATTTTAAAGACATAAGGAGGTCTTGAGATGTCGAATCAAAAAATTGTTAACTTGAAGAAAGAAGAAGTTAAAATTATTGCTGAAAAGATGTCTAATGCCAAATCAATAGTTATAGCTGAATATCAAGGCTTAACTGTGGAAAAGACTCAAGAGTTACGTCGTCAATTGCGTGATGCTGGATGTGAAATAATTGTCATAAAAAACAATATTTCAAGAAGAGCCGCAGAGCAAGCTGGTTATCAAGATTTAACTCAAGATTTTATCGGTCCAAATGGAGTCGTATTTGCGTATGAAGATTCAGTCTCAGCAGCAAAAGTTTTGTATACTTTTGCAAAGAAAAATCGTAAGATCAAAATCAAATCTGGTGTAGTTGATGGAGATTATTACAATGAAGGTCAAATCAAAGAGATTTCACAATTACCTTCAAAAGAAATATTGCTTACAATGCTAGCTTCACAATTATTATCACCACTTAGAGATTTAGCAATCGGATTAGATTTGCTGACAAAAAAAGAAGAAACTGTAGAAATTAATTAGGAGGAAAATTAAAATGGCAAAAATTAACGCTAAAGAGTTTATCGAATCACTAAAAGAAATGAATATTCTTGAAATTAAAGAACTTATCGACGCTATGAAAGAAGAATTTGGAATTGATCCTTCAGCTGTATCATCAGCTCCAGCAGCAGCAGCTCAAGAAGAAGTTGTTGATGAAGGTCCAAAGGAATTTGACATTATGTTAACAGATTCAGGCGCATCTAAAGTTAAAGTTATTAAGGTTGTTAGAGAATTGACAGGCCTTGGTTTAATCGAAGCTAAGAAATTAGTTGACTCAACACCAGTAGCTATCAAAGAAAAAGTTAAAGAAACAGAAGCGAAAGAAATTGCTGATAAATTGATAGAAGCTGGAGCAAAAGTAGAATTAAAGTAGTAATAATGTAAAGACATTCAAACCTGAGAAACCCTCAGGTTTTTAGTCTTTTGGGGTGGGAAAAATGTCGCATTATTTTTCTGAAAATAGCAATAATATTAAGTCAAATGAAGTTATTGTTCATGTTAAAATAAGGGATAAAGAGTTCAAGTTCTATACAGATCATGGTGTGTTTTCAAGGAAGGGACTGGATTTTGGATCCCGTTTATTGATTGAATCGGTTTTAGATGAGTCAAGCAATCAGGTTTTGGACTTAGGATGTGGATATGGCCCTATAGGAATTATATACAAAGCTTTTATACCAAAAGCGGATGTCTTTATGTTAGATATCAATAATCGAGCAGTTGATTTATCTAAGAAAAACTCTATAGAGAACAAAGTAAAAGTCAATATAGAACAAAATGACTCATTAGAGAATATTAATATGATCTTTGACCTGATTTTGACTAATCCACCGATAAGAGCTGGAAAGAGTGTAGTTTATAAGTTCTTTAAGGAATCTTATAATCATTTATGTCCAGGAGGAAAACTTGTTTTTGTTATGAATAAAAAGCATGGCGCTCAATCGGCTAAGAATGAATGCGAAAAGATATTTGCTTCTGTCGAAGTGGTGAATAAGAAAAGTGGATATTATATTATTAGGTGTAGAAAATAATTGACTGACTTGTGTATTTGTGATAAAATATTAAAATGCGATAGAATGCGCATTTTTGCGTTTGTCTTTGTGCTAACCAAAATATAAAGCAAAGCCAAAATCTAGTTTATGAGGTGATTGTGTGAATTACAAAACCGTCAAATACGGTAAAGCAAGAGAAAGAAGAAATTACTCCCGTGTTAAAGCAAATGTAGAATTACCAAACCTAATAGAGGTTCAAACAGAATCGTTTGAGTGGTTTATTAAAACAGGACTTAAGGAACTTTTTGAAGACATTTCTCCCATTACTAACTTCAACGGTAATGTCGAATTGTATTTTGGTGATTTTGATCTTGAAAAGCCAAAGTATTCTGTTACTGAGTGCAAGGAAAAAGATTCAACTTATTCAAGACCTTTGAAAGTTAGTGTCAGATTAAAGAATAAAGATTTAGTCGACGCTAAAACAGGGGAAGTAATAAGTGATGATAATATAATTGAAAATAAAATATTTATGGGAGATATCCCGATGATGACTCCAACAGGAACCTTTGTTATCAATGGTTCAGAAAGAGTTATTGTTTCTCAAATAGTTCGTTCTGCTGGTGTTTTCTTCTCAGAAGAAATAGATAAGAAGACTTTACATAGAAAATACCTTGGACAAGTTATTCCAACTAGAGGTGCTTGGTTAGAGTTTGAAATGGGCTCTAAGGACATCCTCTATGCAAAAATAGATAGATCAAAGAAAATACTTTTATCAACAATGATAAAAGCTTTAGGTTTTTCA
>Ga0334883_1001770_pt1 | contig 29970 bp, 19 predicted proteins | sample GraSluR1_MG_6_FD_207230 | JGI IMG/M metagenome (GOLD analysis project Ga0334883, IMG submission 207230) | Sludge microbial communities from methane-producing bioreactor in Wageningen University, Netherlands - Granular Sludge_09_05-R1 | ecosystem: Engineered > Bioreactor > Anaerobic >...
CACAACCGTGTGTGAACCAATATAACCCGTTCCTCCCGTTACTAATACTTTCATATTCTGCTATTTGAAAAAATTTTTATTCAGAAATTTTACGAACGATTCCGTTTGAAAGCTGGTATTTTTCTTTACTTTCAGGACATTGGGCCATTCCATGCTCATCAAACTTGAGGCGGTGGCCATATTCGCTCATCCAGCCCACTTGACGTGCCGGATTGCCCACTACCAAAGCATAGTCAGGAACTTCTTTGGTTACAACAGCTCCGGCACCAATAAAGGCAAATTCACCAATATCATTACCACAAACAATAGTAGCATTAGCACCGATTGAAGCTCCGCGACCAACGATAGTTTTAGCATACTCTGCTTTGCGATTCACGGCACTTCGGGGATTAATAACGTTAGTGAAAACCATCGAAGGGCCCAAAAAAACATCGTCCTCGCAAATCACTCCGGTGTAAATAGACACATTATTCTGAACTTTAACGTTGCGCCCCAGCACAACTCCTGGCGACACCACCACATTTTGTCCGAAATTACAGTTCTCGCCAATCGTACAGCCTGACATAATGTGCGTAAAATGCCAAATTTTTGTTCCCTTACCAATCTCACAGCCCTCATCGATCACAGCTGTTTCGTGGGCAAAATAATCATTGGTTGTTGTCATATGTTTCTATGGAAATAAAATTAATAAAGTATTTGGTTTAGCGGCTGCAAGTTACAAGTAATATTAGTTAATTGTGATACGTTAAGCCAAAAATATTTAAATTTACCACCATTAAGTCAAAGTTTTGACAGTAACACAATTTTAAATTTTCGTCCGCTGAAATCAAGAGATAAACTTATGAAAAAGCTGGTCTCTTTTCATTCTTATAAATCAATTAATCCTCTGATTTCCTGCTATTCAGAGCGTTTGCTTTTGTTGATATTATTTTTCATTTCAGGAATTTTTTCCGGCTCGATTGCCCAAAGCTATTACAAAGTAAATCATTTTAGCCCGGATATGTACAAGGCTGGCAACCAAAACTGGGACATGAGTTTGGATGAGGAAGGAACTGTATTTTTGGCCAATAATAAAGGTTTGTTTGTATTAGACGGCACCGAAACAAAACTATTTGAAACCCCTTCAAAAACTATTGTGAGATCAGTTTTTACTCATGATAACCGTGTTTTCACAGGCAGTTTTGAAGAATTTGGATTCTGGGAAAAAGATGAGAATGGAGTTTTTTCGTATTCCAGTTTAAGCGAAAATATTGATAAAGAAACACTTAAAAATCAAGAATTTTGGAAAATAACACGCCATGAAGGGAGAACTTATTTTCAAAGCTTCGGCGCATTATTTTACCTTGAAAATAAAGAACTCAGGCAGCTGGATATTCCCGGATCAATATTGTTTTTACTAGATAGTGGAGAACGGCTTTTCGTTCAGGAAATTGGAGGTTTGTTATACGAAATTATTCAGAATGAGTTCATTCCTCTAAAAAACAGCGAACAATTTAGCTCAACGGAAGTGAAAACGGCAATAGCCTTATCCTCACGGAAGATTCTTTTTGGAACCAGCTCTCAGGGTTTGTTTGTTTTGGAAGAAAACGATTTTAAACCCTTTGCAAACGAAGCTCAGGAAGCTCTTAAAACCAGCATTTTAAATAATGGACTAAAAATTGGCAACCGACTAATTTTTGGAACAATATTGCAAGGGCTCTATATTTTGAGAACCGATGGGACGCTGGAAAATCATTTAAATAGTTCTAATCATTTGCAAAACAACACTATTTTATCACTGATAAGTGATAATGATAACAACCTTTGGGCTGGACTTGATAAAGGATTTGACTTTATTTGGTTTGGCTCACCCTTCGAAAATTACCATGAGCCAGATGTTGACATAGGCTCAGTTTATGCAGCAGCTTTGCATAAATCAAAATTGTATATCGGCACTAATCAAGGGATTTATAAGTTTAACTTAGATAAATCCGGGACTTTTATCAATCCTGTTTTTATCCCCAAAAGCCAGGGACAAGTTTGGTTTATCCGCGAAATTGAAGGGCAACTTTATTGTGGCTTAAACGAAGGAACCTATTTGATCAAAGAAAACCAACTCATTGAAGTAAGCGACATCAATGGCGGCTATAACCTGGAACCCTATCAGCAATATCAAGAGATAAGATTGCAAAGCACTTATAATGAAATTGTTGTATTTGACAAAGCAAAAGGCTATTGGTCAAAAAAAAATGTTTTAGAAGGCGTGAATGCACCACAAAGGTTTTTGGCTTCAGATCATCTGGGGAATTTACTGCTGGGTCACACCATAAAAGGTCTCTATTTATTAAAGCCTAATTCGCGCTTTGATAGTGTGTTAAGCTACTCGCAACTAAATGAAAACAACGGTTTGAACTTCACCTCAAACAGGCCTTTTACTGTTGACAACCGCATTTTGATACCTTCGGGCGATTCCATTTTTCAATGGGATGCCATGAACGAAAAAATTATCCCCTACACAGCATTAAACCAGCAACTGGGTAGTTTTGCAGCAGCTAAAAATATACTTAACGCTGGCCACTACAAATATTGGCTTATAAAAGATACTGAAATTGGACTGTTTGAAATTCGTTTCGGAACTTCAAAGTTGCTCTACAGAATCTTACCCGATCTTTATGATTTGAACCTGATAGAGGATTATGAACAAATTATTCCGCTCAACGATAGTTTACATATTTTTTGCCTCGAAGATGGCTTTTCCATCCTTAACATCAATCGATTGAACAGACTTACAGAAACACTTTCTCCACCTTTTGTAAAATCCATCTCTTTCACAAATATCTCAAACAAAACAGAATCATTTTCACCTGAAGGTAAGGTGCTTAAGATCAAAAATACATTCAATACTTTTGAAGTAACCTTCTCAAATGCTGATCCGGTTGGTCGTAAAAAGTATTTCCAATACCGCTTGATCGGTCTGGAAAAAAGCTGGAGTGAATGGACTGACCAAAGCAAAGTTCAATACTCAAGACTCCCATCAGGAAATTACAGATTTGAAGTGAGAACTTTAAGCTCAAAAGGAATTATTACACCCACCACTAGTGTAAACTTTGAGATTAAACGCCCTTGGTTTTTATCCACTTTTGCCATTAGTTTGGATATCCTGCTCATTCTTAGCCTGATAATCCTGATTCGAATTACTTATAGAAGACGAAAATGGAAACTACAGGAAAAGATTTTAAAAGAAGAACGTCAAAAACTCATACAGGAAAAAGAACATGCCGAAGCTGAAATGGTGAAACTTTCCAATGAAAAGCTTCAATCTGAGATTTCAAATAAAAATATGGAGTTAGCCAAAAACACCATGTTGATGATTCAGAAAAATGAGTTACTAATTGGAATAAAAGACGAACTCGATGCCCTAAAAAATGAACTTGGCTATCGCTTGCCCAATAAATACTATGTTTCGCTTGCCCGACAAATCGACAAAGGCTTAAACAGCGAAAATGACTGGGAAATGTTCGAACATCTTTTTGATCAGGCACACGAAAATTTCTTTAAACGTCTTAAAACCAGCTTCCCTGATCTTACATCCAGCGATCTCAGATTATGTGCCTATTTAAGGTTAAATCTCTCAAGTAAGGAAATAGCACCTTTATTGAATATTTCTGTTCGGGGAGTGGAAGAAAAACGCTACCGAATCAGGAAGCGTTTGGGTCTTTTTTCTGATCAAAGCTTATCAGATTTCATTGTTAGTTTTTAAAAAATTGCCTCTAATACATTCCTCAAACCTCAATTTTAAGCATTAAAACAAGAACTTTTAAGCATTATCATCCAGTTTTGTTCAAGATATCATACCAGAGTTTTAAAAATATTGTAAAATTTATTCGATTATTATAATCTGTTTTACAACTATTTATAAACTTTTCATGTACTATGATGAGGTAATAAAGGGGTAATAAAATCAAACAAATTTATGCCGAAGTAGTCAAGTTGATGTAAATTCCTCGCAATCGTTTGCGCTTCGTTGTAACTTTAGCAAAAAATTTAAGCGCAGTGCGAAACAATTTTAAAGAGAAAATTAAAGGATGTTCACAATTAGCATTAGCCATCACGCTATTGGCTGGTATTTTTCTAGTGAACAGTTCATGCAACTTTACTGGATCTTCAAATAGTTCAAACGCGCCCAAACCTGAATTCAGCTTAACAAAAGAAGCCTTTCTAGCTGATCTTAAATTGCGCACTTTCAATTATTTCTGGCAGGTTGTTGATTCTGCAACCTGGCAATCAGACGATCGCTATCCTACGAAACATTTTACCAGCATTGCCGCTACCGGTTTTGCACTTCCTGCTTACATAATAGGTGTTGAAAATGGATATATCAGCAGAAGCCTTGCTGCCAAAAGAGTACTAAACACACTTCAATGGTTAATAAATGCTCCTCAAGGTGCTGAAAAAGAAGGATTCAGTGGGCATCACGGATTTTACTATCATTTTTTGAATTACGGAAGTGGAACACGGTACAAAGATGTTGAATTGTCATCCATCGACACAGGGCTTTTAATGGCTGGCATTCTAACCGTGATGAGTTATTTTGATGAAAATGAACCCACCGAGCAACAAATCAGGAAGCTTTCGGATGAGCTGTTCCGAAATGTAAACTGGGAATGGATGATGGACAATAAAACCACAATGAGTATGGGTTGGAAACCTGAATCTGGCTTTATTGAAGCCAAGTGGAAAGGTTATAACGAAGCCATGATTTTGCTCATTATGGCTATGGGATCTCCAACTTATCCCCTTTCGGAAAATTCATGGGATGTTTGGACCTCAACTTATTTGTGGGAAAACTTTGAAGGCTATGAGCATGTTAACTTTGGTCCACTGTTTGGCCATCAATATTCACACGCATTCATTGATTTTAGGGGGATACAGGATGATTATATGCGAGAGAAAAATATTGATTATTTCGAAAACAGTCGTCGTGCTACCTTAAGTAATCGCGCCTACTGCATTCGTAATCCATTGAACTTTAATGGATACAGTGAAAATATCTGGGGACTTACAGCCAGTGATGGTCCGGGACTAGGCTGGAAAAAATGGAATACCGACAGTGTCGATTTCAAATCATACAATGCCAGAGGAGTAGCTGTAGATTACAATCAGGACGATGGCACTATTGCTCCCACGGCAGCTGGAGGCTCGATCCCCTTTGCACCGCAGGAAGCAACAGACGCACTATTCGAAATGTATCAAAAATTCGGAAATGAAATCTACCGCAAATATGGTTTTGCTGATGCTTTCAATCTAAGCGTAAGTGTAACAGGATGGTTTGCACCTGATTATATTGGAATTGATCAGGGAGCACTCTTGCTTCAACTTGAAAACCATCAAAGCGAATTGATCTGGAACATTTTAAAGAAAAATCCCTACATCATCAAAGGCCTGCAAAAAGCAGGTTTTAATGGCGGATGGCTCGACGAAATTAAACAACCTTGACAACTTATAATCAAACTTATGAATAAATATCTACGCTTATTGAAACCTGTCCTATTTAGCATTGGGTTGCTATTTATAGGTACGAATCTGTTTGCACAACAAATCGTGACTGGTGTAGTAACGGGTAGCGACACCAAAGAAACGCTTCCCGGGGTAAATATTGTTGTGAAAGGAACCACTAAAGGAGTGATTACAGACCTCGATGGCAATTACACGATTGAGCTTCAGGCTGATGAAAAAGTGCTTCAATTTTCTTATACTGGTTACGAAACTTCAGAAATTGAAGTAGGCGGTAGAAATGCCATCAATGTCGAATTAATAGTAAGCAGCGAATTACTCGATGAAATTGTAGTAATCGGATACGGAACAGTAAGAAAAAGTGACCTTACAGGTGCTGTTAGCTCCATCAAATCAGAAGAAATAAGTAAAATCACCAGCATCAACCCCGAACAATCCCTGCAGGGAAAAGTAACTGGTGTGCAAGTTAGCAGCAACTCTGGTGCTCCAGGTTCAGGTGTTACAGTGCGCGTTCGCGGAATTGGTACAATCAACAACTCCTCACCTATTTATGTGGTTGACGGCATGATTCTGGATGATATTTCTTTCCTCAATTCAGCAGATATCCTTTCGATGGAAGTACTCAAAGACGCTTCTGCCACAGCAATTTACGGTTCAAGGGGAGCCAATGGCGTTATTTTAGTTCAAACAAAAACCGCTGAACAACAACAAACAAAGACCCAATTTAATTTCAGTGCCGAATATGGCATTCAGCAGCTTGCAGAAAAAATCGACCTGCTTGATGGCAGACAGTTTGCAATTATCTCCAATGAAATCAGGCCAGGCTCTTACAACAATGTAGATGCTGTGCCAAATACTGATTGGCAAGATCTTATTTTTCGCACTGCGCCTATGCAAAATATTCAGCTCTCTATTTCAGGAGCAACCGAAAAATCAAATTATTACATTGGTTTAGGAGCATACAATCAAGATGGGATTATTCCCCAAAGTTTTTATCAGCGTTTGAGTATTAAACTCAATAATTCCTATAATGTAAATGACCGTGTTAAAATTGGGAATAATTTTACCATCACACCTTTTAAGCAGCGTAACGCACCAAACGTAACCTATCAGGTTTACAGGGCACAACCTGTTTTGGAACCCTATTATGATGACGGAAGTTTTGGTGTGGTTTACAATGTTGGAAATCCGCTGGCCGATCTGGCTTATTCCAACGATTATCGCTCAGGGGTCAGAGGTGTTGGAAATCTTTTTGCAGAAGCAACAATTGCAAAAGATTTCGTATTCCGTTCAAGCTATGGCATTGACGCCTCCTTTAACAAAGCAAAGCGTTTCACACCAGCCTATACCATTTATAATCCTGACGGCACGGCATCGCAGCAGCAAAATCTTTTCAGCGATTTGGCTAAGAGCTCAAGCGATAATTTCAGTTGGCTATGGGAAAATACCCTTACTTACAACAAGCAATTTAACGAACACGCTATCAATGCAGTTGCGGGTTACACTATGCAAAAAATCCGCTCGGAATCTCTCGGCATTTCCGGACAAAATCTCATTCGGGATGGCGAAGATTTTTGGTATATCGAACCACCATATGTAATTGATGAAAGCAACAATATCAATATGTTACAAAGTATTTTCAATGGTGTGGATGCCAATCAATACTACAATATGATATCGTATCTTTTCCGTGCCAACTATACTTACGACAACAGGTATATTGCCACGGTAACATTCCGGCGTGACGGATCATCCAAATTCAGCACCGAAAACCGCTATGGTAATTTTCCCTCATTTGCGCTGGGTTGGAATTTGATCAACGAAGATTTCATGCAAGATATGGGGCAACTTTCCAACCTGAAAGTACGTGCCAGCTGGGGCAAGATTGGTAATGACAAGATCAGCTATTTCGACCGCTTTGCACGTGTTCAATCTGACCTTTTTGCCATTTTTGGCAATCCGGATGCACCATTTCCGGCAGCCACATACATCAAAACAGGAAATCCTGACCTGAAATGGGAAACGACCTCCCAAACAGATATCGGACTTGAAGTCGGCTTTTTTAACAACCGGCTTACCGGCGAATTTGACTATTACAACCGGCAAACAGATGATATTTTAGTTGAATTATCTACTCCCGGACATCTGGGCAACGGCCAGGGCGTAAGGGTGAGATACAATGCAGCCTCCGTGTTAAACCGCGGTTTTGAGTTCAACCTGCAATGGCGCGAAAAAATCGGAGATTTAAGCTATAGCATTGGGCTTCTGGGAACTACAATCCATAATGAAGTACTCAATATTGGAGGAAATAGCGGCGTAGATTCTGTACTTGTAAGCGGATATTTGGGGAATGGTATTCCTGTAACCCTTACCAGCGTTGGCAAACCTGTGGGTGCATTTTATGGTTATGTAACCGATGGTGTCTTCCAAACTCAGGCCGAGCTCGATGCCTATCCGCATATGTCACAAGCTGGTGTGGGTGATTTGCGCTTTGTTGATATTAATGACGATGGCCGCCTCGACGGAAATGACCGTACTTATATAGGTTCTCCAGTGCCGGATTTCATTTTTGGTCTTAATATAAATCTGGCTTATAAAAATTTCGATTTTTCACTTGATATTCAAGGCCAAACCGGCAATAAAATTTTCAATGGCAAAGATGTAGTGCGACCTGATCCCTATAATTTTGAAGCACGCGTTTGGGATCGATGGACAGGCGCCGGCACCAGCAACCAAGAACCAAGGCCTTCCTTTGGTGGATATAACTATACTCCCTCAGACAAATTTATCTTCGATGGTTCCTTTATCCGTCTAAGAAATGTGATTTTGGGATATACCCTACCGGAAAGAATTTCGCAACGGCTTGCTATCTCAAATATCCGGGTTTATGTGAAAGCCGCCAATGTTTTAACGCTCACAAAATATACCGGTTATTCTCCTGAAATAGGCAGTTACGATGTGCTTTCAAACAACATCGACAACGGGATTTATCCCATTTCGGCTGTTTATGCATTTGGTATTAATGTTTCATTTTAAAAGATCCAACTCATGAAAAGTAATTCATTAATAATCATACTGATCATCACATTGTTAGGCTTTAGTTCCTGCGAAAAATTCCTGGATGTGAACCCACAGGGCGAGCTAACACAAGAAGCATTTCCAACAACGGCTTCTGATGCACTATTGGCAACAAATGCCGTTTATACTACCCTCCGAAGCTGGCATTATCATTCTGGCGGCTTCCCGATTTTGGATATTATGTCGGATGACGCCCTCAAAGGAAGTAATCCCAATGATGCGTTGAACACTGTTGGGCCTTATAACACCTTCAGTATCACAACCACACAAGACGGTTTAGATCGTTGGTGGGCAGCACTTTATCAAGGTATCAAACGCGCCAATGTGGTTATCGAGAAAGTAGCTGAAATCAATATGGACGAACAGCTGCAAACACGCTATATTGCTGAAGCACGCTTTTTGCGTGGACTTTATTACTTTGATCTTGTAAGGGCTTGGGGTGGAGTTCCCATCGTTACCACAACCGATCCAGAGCTAAAAATACCAAGAGCCACAGCAGATGATGTTTACAGCCTGGTAGAAGAAGACCTGCTTTTTGCTGTTGAAAATCTCCCATCCAAAGGTACCTATGGCACAAATAATTTTGGAAGAGCCACTACAGGAGCCGCAAAAGCTCTTTTGGCAAAAATGTACCTCTTTAGGAAAGACTTTGTGAATGCAGAAAAATATGCTTTAGAAGTCATCCAATCAGGACAATACGATCTGGAACCCAATTTTGCAGATGCCAATGGCAAAAATGGCGAGCATGGCATAGAATCTGTTTTTGAAATCGGTGCTATGGAAAACGAATCCACACTTGGCGATCAGTATGCCAACACACAGGGCGTTCGGGGAACACCCAACAGAGGCTGGGGTTTTAACCGTCCAACACTTGAACTAAGATACTCTTTTGAAGAAGGCGATCCCCGAAAAGACCTTACCATAATCGACCTTGGAGAAGAAATTGACGGCATTTTGATTCAAGGCGACGGAACTACACCGGACGAGACCTATGATGAAGATGGCAACCTGATCGAAATAGAATGTTACAATCAGAAAGTTTGGATTCCGGGCACAAGCACCGATTCGCAATTTGGCCATAACCGCAGATTGATTCGCTTTGCTGATGTTTTGCTTATGGCCGCCGAGGCGTTGAATGAAAATGGCAAATCAGGCGAAGCACTCATCCACCTCAATAGGGTAAGAGCCAGAGCTCGTCATGGGAATCCTGATATTCTACCTGATATCAATGAAACAAATCAAACTGTCCTGCGAGAAATCATCCTTAATGAACGTCGCCACGAACTGGCTCTCGAAGGACATCGTTTCTGGGATTTGGTTCGCACTGGCTATGCACCGCAGTTCATGGGTCCTCGCGGATTTGTAAGTGGCAAACATGAACTTCTGCCTATTCCTCAAAACGAAATAGATATTTCACAAGGCGTTTTAACGCAAAATCCAAATTGGCCTTAATTATCTAACACTTAAATTTTTAGTATTATGAAACAATTTACCATTTTAATTTTAGCCGTGCTTATGAGCACTGCTTATGTGCAAGCTCAAATGATCGAGGATTTTGAGCATATCCCACTAAACCTAATGCTTGGGGGCAATGACGATAACAGTACAATGACGATTGTACCAACACCAGAAGGCACCTCAAACCCAAGCTCGCATGTTGTTAAGTATCATCGCAGCATGAATGGCGTGCCATGGGGCGGTTTTTGGTCGGCATTACCCGAACCACTCGACCTGACAGAAAATAAATACGTGCATGTAAGGGTGATGAAAACCCGCATCAGTCCATTGAAATTTAAAGTTGAAGGTGGTCCCAGTGGTAACCTCGAAATTGCCAGCATGAACCCACAAACAGTTGTAAATGAATGGGAAGACATTGTATTCGACTTCTCCGAAAAAACTGGCCTTTGGAATGTGATCGCCTTTATGCCTGATTTTGAAGATCCATTAACCTTAACTGAAGACATCGAAATTTATTTCGATTACATTATGGTCAACAATGATCCCACTCCCGGCAGCGATGCCGTATATGTGATTGAAGATTTTGATCATATCCCACTCAACCTGATGCTTGGCGGCGATGCCGACAACAGCAGCATGGAAGTTGTTGCAAATCCTGATCCGGATGACGTAAATCCAAGTGCTAATGTGGTTAAGTTTCATCGCAGTATGAATGGCGTGCCATGGGGCGGTTTTTGGTCAGCATTGCCAGAACAGGCAGACCTTACTGAAAACAAATATGTTTATGTTAAAGTTTGGAAACCCAGAGTAAGTCCTATCAAATTCAAAATGGAAGGCGGCCCTTCGGCAAACCTCGAAATATTTAGCATGAATCCGCAAGAAGTTACAAGCGGCTGGGAAGAATTCGCATTTGATTTTACTGACCTGACAGGCCTTTGGAATGTAATTGCCTTTATGCCTGATTTTGAAGATCCGCTTACACTTACCGAAGATATCGACATTTATTTTGATGATATCCGACTGATGCCAGATCCATTAACAAATACACCTGAATTACAAGCTTCAAGTCCGCTTAAGGTATTCCCAAATCCGGCACAGGATTTCATTACTATCCAGCTTGATGAGCTGATCCGCGAGGTTCAGATTTTTGATTTGAGCGGTAAACTGATACTACAATCTAACAGCCTGAGCAAAGAGGACAGAATTGACCTGTCAGGATTAAGCAAGGGAATGTATATCTTGAAAGTTAACACTTTAAACAATTCTTATTCACACAAAATAAATCACTAACACTTTAACACAATTAATTTATGAAAAAGCAATTTCTAATTTTCTTCTTATTGGTGCTCACATCAGCAGCTATGATATTAAATAGCTGTAAAAAGGATGATGATCCGGTTGATCTGGTGCTAACAGGATTAGCTGCCGGCGACATCGATTTGAATGGTGCTACTTCTCCTTCGAACGTGCCCGTTGAGCCTGTTTTTACGGCTACTTTCAATACCGATATTGATGCTGCAACGGCAACAGCGACAAATATTACCCTAACACAGGATTACGACAACACAAATATTCCTGTAACGGTAAGTGTAAATGCAAATACCATTAACATTACACCCCAAAATGCACTGGGAAATGGAACGCTCTACAAACTCGAACTTTCGGGTGGCATCCTTTCAACCGATGCAAAACCGCTGACTGCTGTGAGCAGAACGTTTACAACCGTGGGGACTTTCTCTCCCGCCGGAATTGTTGCGCACTGGACTTTCGAAGACAATGCCAATGACCTTGTAGGAAATTATACACCATCTGCAAGTGGCGTTGTTGATATTGCTTACAATGCAAGTCGTAATGCAGAGGCCGGAAAAGCTGCAACTTTCAATGGCACAACAAGTATCATCGAAATTCCAAACGGAGATCAGTTGATCAATACCCATGATTTCACGATTAGTTTTTGGGTAAAAACAAATTCTGAAGGCATTGAACATGGTCATTTTGTAATGGGACTGGGTGCTTTCTACGGTATGCAATTTGAAATCTTTGGTGGTTATGACGGAGCTAAATTCGCATTTCAATACGAAATGGGAGATGGCACCACAGCAGCCGAAGACATGTGGTTCCCTGCCGAAGCAACAGATGCCTCCAATGGCGGTTGGCAAGGATGGGATTTTGCCAAAAGTATTTCGGTGGATGACATGATGGCTCTGCTAAAAGACAATTGGCTGCACGTAACCTATGTGTATGATGCTGCTGCCAAAAAAGGTACACTCTTCTACAATGGCGAGAAAATGAAAAGTTTCGACTTTAATTTATGGCCCGAAGAAGATATCAAACGTACCGCAGTTGGGCTGAAATATGCCGGACAAGAACCTGATGTGGTAAATGAACTCGCGTTCGGATTTATCCATTCACGTGCTGGTACCATGTGGGATACCGAGCCATGGGGCGGATATGACTTCCCTGATGCCAATCATTTTAAAGGTCAGCTGGATGATGTCAAAATCTTCCACAAAGTTGTAACTGCAACAGAGGTTAGCTTGATGTACGAATCAGAAAAACCTTAAGATTAGTTTTTGATTAGTGAGTGATTGCTGCCTTTGAAGGTTTTATCCGGAAGGCCAGAAGAGAAAGCACCTTCAAAGGCAGCAATTTTTAATAAATATCAAAAATTATGCATTTTCAGGTAAAGTTATTAGCTGCATTTCTGATTTTACTTTTGTTCGTTGGTTGCAAGAAAAACGAAGACAAACCTGAAGCCCCTATTCTTTTTCAATTAATTGAAGTGAAAGCAAATGATCAAATCATTCGTGCTGAATCATCAAATGAAGAGGTGGCTATAAACAGTAAGTTTTACCTGAAGTTTGGTTCACAAATCGATAGCACTACTGTTCGTAATGCATTAAAAATCACAGAAAATCAGTCCAATTCCTCCTATTCGTATTCCTTCCTGCTCGAAAACAATAAAACAACTTTAGTAATACAACCCGATACCTTACTGCAATGGAGTTCTGATTATACGCTTCAGATAAGCGATCAGCTCAAAAGCACCTCCAATGAAGTCTTCCCTGGTGTAAGTCTGCAATTCAAAACAGAGCAAGGAAAATTAATCCTGCTTTCTGCTCAACTTAACAGCCAATCATTACTTGATTCGCAAAAAATTAAAAACATTCCCTACGACAGCCTTCATATTGAATTAACTTTTAATGAAGCTGTTGCCGCACAAAACATTACTGATAACATCAAAACCATTCCTACACATCCACTTCAGTTTGAATTTGCGGAGAATAACACAAAAATTATAATCAGCACCACAACAGAACTAGATTATTACCAACAATATATTTTCGTAATTACTGCTTCGCTCAATTCAGCCACAGGATTTGATTTTGAAGGATTTAACAAGCATTTCACTACCGGCCTTAATCCTAAAATAAAAAAGCCTGTAATCTCTGACGAGGAACTGCTTGACTTAACACAGGAGAAAACCTTCCACTATTTTTGGGACCATGCCCATCCAGTAAGCGGATTAGCCCGTGAACGCCTAAATTCAGGCGAAACAGTTACAATCGGCGGAAGTGGATTTGGGATTATGGCTATACTGACAGGAATTGAAAGAGGCTTCATCAGCCGAACGGAAGGTATTGAACGACTCACAACCATCACAAATTTCCTTGCCGAAGCTGACCGGTTTCATGGTGCATGGCCTCATTGGATGAATGGCACAACCGGACGTGTTATCGCCTTCAGTGCCAATGATGACGGGGGCGATCTGGTTGAAACCTCTTTTATGGCAGCCGGATTAATTACAGCGCGACAATACCTTAATCCAGCCAACAATACAGAATTGGCACTGATTAGCAATATCAATGAATTACTTGCCTCCATTGAGTGGAATTGGTACACACGCGATAATCAAAACGTACTTTATTGGCACTGGTCGCCACACAACGGATGGGCCATGAATATGCCAATCCGGGGATACAACGAAGCACTGATAACTTACATTATGGCCGCAAGCTCCGACACCTATCCCATTGATGCAGAAGTTTATCATCAGGGCTGGGCGCAATCAGGTGCAATTATCAACGGCAATGATTACTTCAATATTAATCTTCCGCTTGGCTTTGCATATGGCGGCCCATTATTTTTTGCCCATTATTCTTTTCTGGGAATGGATCCAAGAGGCTTAAGCGATACTTATGGTGATTATTGGACTCAAAATCAAAACCATACATTAATAAACCGGCAACATTGCATCGAAAACCCTAATAACTATTTGGGATATGGCTCAAATTGCTGGGGCCTCACAGCAAGCGATGAACCGAATGGTTATGGCGTGCACGAACCTACCAGAGATAATGGCACCATCAGCCCAACGGCAGCCTTATCATCAATGCCTTACACTCCGGAAAATTCGATGGAAGCATTAAAGCATTTCTATTATATACTCGGAGATAAAAGCTGGGGCGAATACGGTTTTTATGACGCATTCAATCCCGAAGAAAGCTGGTGGTCTGATGCTTACCTTGCTATCGACCAAGGACCAATCATCATTATGATCGAAAATCACAGAAGTGGATTGATTTGGGATTTATTTATGTCGGCTCCTGAAATACACGCTGCGCTCAATCAATTGAATTTTTCACATTTTAAAAAGTAAACTACTTAAAATGAATAAGTTTAAGATTTTTCTACCAGTAATCGCTGCACTATTCATCTTTGTATCGTGCAACAAATCTGCCCAAGTTAAAACAGATGAAATTGCTGTGAAAGTTGATTCATTAATCGAATTGATGACCATCGAGGAAAAAATCGGACAGCTCACGCTTTATACCAGCGATATGGATCAAACAGGAGCATTTATAAGAAAGGAATACGAAAGCGATATCAAGCAAGGAAAGGTTGGGGCAATTTTTAATGCTTACGGTGCTGATTATACGCGTCGCCTTCAGGAAATGGCCGTAAACAATACACGTTTGCGTATTCCACTGCTATTTGGTTATGATGTAATTCATGGACATCGAACAATCTTTCCTGTGCCACTGGCAGAAGCCGCAAGCTGGAATTTGGAAGCAATTCAAAATGCTGCCAGAATAGCTGCCGAAGAAGCCGCTGCAGAAGGCTTGCACTGGACATTTGCCCCGATGGCAGATATTGCAAGAGATCCCAGATGGGGCCGTATGGTAGAAGGTGCTGGTGAAGATCCGTTTTTGGGTTCGGTGATTGCCGCAGCACGAGTGAAAGGCTTTCAGGGTGAAAAACTTACTGATTTGAATACAGTAGCAGCTTGTATCAAGCATTTTGCAGCCTACGGTGCTTCACAAGCCGGCCGCGATTATCATTCGGTAGATATGTCCGAAATCATGCTGCGCGAAGTTTACCTTCCTCCCTATAAAGCTGCGGTTGATGCAGGCACTGTTACAGCCATGACTTCGTTCAATGATCTGAATGGCGTGCCTGCTACATCGAATCATTTTTTACTTACTGAACTGCTTCGAGACGAATGGGGCTTTGATGGTTTTGTGGTTACAGATTACACCTCCATCATGGAACTTCTTTATCATGGTGTAGCCGCCGACACTGCTCATGCAGCGGAATTATCACTCGAAGCCGGCGTGGATATGGATATGCAATCGGGTTTCTTTCAGCAATCGTTGGCACAACTTGTTGCAGAAAAACGCATCACCGAGGACTTGATCAATCAGGCAGTAAGCAGAATTCTTAGAGTAAAATTTGAGTTGGGACTGTTCGACGATCCCTTTCGATACAGTGATAAAGAGCGCGAAAAAAATAACATCATGCGTCCTGATCAGTTGGAAGCTGCACGTGATATGGCACGGAAATCAGTTGTGCTGCTGCGAAATGAAGAAAATACTTTACCCATTGACAAAAACGTAAAAACCATCGCTGTGATTGGGCCAATGGGAAGCAACCAACGCGATTTGATTGGAAGCTGGTCGGCGGCAGGCGACTGGACAAAAGCAGTAAGTCTGGTAAAAGGACTTGAAGAAAGGTTCCCTGACGCAAATATTATTGTTGAAGAAGGCTGTGCCATAGAAGGCAACGACAAATCAGGCTTTAAAAAGGCAGAAAATGCAGCAAAAAAAGCAGACTTTGTAATCCTTGCCCTTGGTGAGGCTTATTGGATGTCGGGAGAAGCAGCCAGTCGCTCTGAGATTTCGCTTCCTGGTGTGCAACAAGATCTTGCTGAACTGATTATAAACACAGGAAAACCTGTTGCTACAATAATTATGAGCGGAAGACCACTTACAATCAACTGGTTAGCAGAAAATAGCCCGGCAATTTTACAAGCCTGGTTTTTGGGCACACAATCCGGCCATGCACTTGCTGATATTATTTCTGGCGATTACAACCCATCAGCGAAACTTCCGGTTACTTTTCCGCGTAATGTTGGACAAATCCCAATTTATTACAGCATGAAAAATACCGGACGTCCCTTTGATGCCAATAGCAAATACACCTCCAAATACCTTGACGTTCCAAATGAACCGCTTTATCCGTTTGGCTTTGGCCTGAGTTACACGACTTTTACCTATGAAAATCTGAGTGCTTCAAAACCAAATTATGCGTTGAATGATTCGATAAAGGTAAGTGTTAAAATCAGCAATACCGGAAAAGTAGCCGGAGAAGAAATCGCACAGCTGTATGTGAAAGATCATGTAGCTTCGATGACAAGACCTGTTCGTGAATTGAAAGCTTTCAAACGCGTCTGGCTGGAGGCAGGAGCTACCGCTAAAGTGCATTTTAGTTTGCATCCAAATCAAATCGGTTTTTATCTTACGGAAAAAGAATCTGTAACCGAACCCGGAAAATTCAGCATATTTGTTGGTGGAAATTCCAATGCAAGTTTGGAAACAAGCTTTGAATTAAAGTAGATCGCTCATGATCAAGTGGTTAATAACATTTTTACTCATAATTTTTCTACTGCCACTCAGCTATGGACAATCGTGGCAAGCTGCTTATTATATTGCCAAAAATGACAGTCTGCCATTTCGGTTTGTCCAATCAGAATCTCAGCATACTGATCAAAAGCTGCCACTTTTAATCTTTCTTCATGGGTCAGGCGAGCGCGGCAAGGACAATCTGCTTCAACTGATTCATGGAGGAGATTTATTTTTGAACGCCCTTCAAAAAAATGCAATTGAAGGAATGATTGTTTTTCCGCAATGTCCTAAAGAAGATTATTGGGCACACGTTCAACGAAATGTTCATGAAGGTGATTCGCTTTCTTTCATTTTTTTTCCCGACAGCACTGCCACGCCAGCCATGAATCTGCTTCTGGGCCTCCTGGATTCACTCAGCCAGTTGCCCAATGTGGATGAAAATCGCATCTATATTGGCGGCTTGTCGATGGGCGGAATGGGCACTTTTGAATTATTGAGCCGACGCCCCGAAATGTTTGCCGCTGCTTTTCCCATTTGCGGAGGTGGCAATCCTGATGCGGTTAAAAACTTTAATCCGGAAACAGCGATCTGGGTTTTTCACGGTGCAAAGGATAGGGTTGTAAAACCTGCTTATAGCCAACAAATGGTAAATAAAATGCGTGAGCATAACATGAAAGTGCATCATAACATTTACCCTGAAACCGGCCACGATGCCTGGGACAATGCCTTTGCAGAACCTGAATTAATTAGATGGATTTTTATGCAACACAAACTTTGATCAGTTACCAGAGGATGCATGTTGGGCCAGACTAATCACCGAAATTCGTTTCTTACCATCCATACGCACTTCAAGAGCTTGATCAAATCTTACATGGCGGAAAAATTTCGTCTCCGTAATAAGCGATTGTTTGTCCAACATTTCCCAATTAATAAAACTACCCGATAAGTCTGGTTGCACGGTAAAATAACCCACATTCATCGAAGTGACGTTGTGAAAAAAATGAGAGCCTGATGAAGCATCTAATGGGAAATCTTCAAAGCTGGTTTCAACGATCACCTTTGCCTGGCTGATTTGAGGCCAGTTAACCGGAATACCAATCCATTTATCACGTGTACCCCATCGGCCTGGCCCGATAAGTATGTATTGTCGGTGAGTAGCTGTCATCATTTCGTTAAGTCGGGTAATTTCTAAAGCCATTTCCTCCGTATTTCGCTTATCAAATGCTTCCCTGTTAATGTAGATTACATCGCTCAGATTTCGTATCAATCCATTGCCCATTCCCTTCTCAGAATAAAGCACAATAGACTCTTTTTCAATACTTTCCATATCTACTACATAATCTTCCGCATTTCCTAACAATGGTTTGATTTGCAATAAATAAAAGGAGCACCTGCCTTCCCTGTCGCGATTCAGATCGAGTGCAAACTCAATTTCCACAGCTGTTCCCAAAGCTTCCTTCACCACATCCAGCACCACTTCCAGTGTTTTTGCAAGTGGTGTGTAGTTATACTTCAGTATATTGGCAAAATTGATAATCCTTGGACCTGGTTTGCTGATTCCGGGATAAATAGTGTTGTTATCGGCATTGTAAACCGAAGCACAATGACGCAGAGTGCCATGCTTTTCTGCTTCAAGAACATCCAGCATGGTGAGGCCGGCCATATCACCCTGCAAAAGATCGGGCTTTGTGTTTTTAAGGTCAACGGCTAAAAAATTAACCTGCGAATTTTTGAACTGATCCTTAGCAGAATTAATTTCCAGGCCCGGATATTTTGGAGAAAAGCGATATGCTTTGTTTCCCTCAACAACATACTTTCCAAGCCCGAGTGCCGTTACAGCAAAACCCTCTTCCGGTTTCATATGTGCGAAAGGATAGTAATTATAAGATTGCGCTACCCCGCTTACATGCGGATAGTAATAATCATCATATTGCCGGCCAACGAGTTCCTGAATGACAACAGCCATTTTCTCTTCCTCAATTTTATAGTGAATGGCATTGACATAGCCTCGCGCCATGTCAGAGTAAACCGATGCAAAAACCAGTTTGATTGCGGTAGTGAGTTGGTCGAGCCTCACATCAATATCCGGATGGTTATTGGGCAGCACATAAGTTTCGAAGATACCGGCAAAAGGCTGCGCCAGACTATCCTCAAACAGCCCCGAAGACCTAATTGCCAATGGCTTCTCGATTTTTTCAAGTAAGACATTCAGACGTTTGATCAGGGTAGGAGTTAACTTACCCGCAACAAAAGCTTTTTTAATTTTTGCATAATCACTCTCGTGTAATGCAAACTCATGCAGGTTGTTTCGCTCCAGAAACAATTGAAACTCCTCTGTGCCAATCACAGAAGTTTTTGGCGTACGGATATTGATATCAGGAATATACTGACTGAAATCATAATTATGTATCAGGGTATTGATAAAAGCCAGCCCTCTGCCTTTGCCGCCCAGTGAACCATCGGACAGACTAACGATATTCTTTTCATCAAGCAGGGCATGTTCTTCAAAAGGTATTATTTTTCCTACATTTTGCTCATTTCTGAATTGTTGAATCATTGTTATCAATTCGTTTCTAAGCTCTTCTGCGTCAGCATAGTCCGAAACCCTTTTTGGATTGATTATTTTGGCAACACGTATCTCGCCACGTGCCATCAGCCACAGCGAAAAATGATTGCGTTGGGCATGAAAAAGCAAGGATTCGGCCGGGATGGTTTTCAACTGCATTTCAAACTCTTTCAAAGAGCGTGCCTGGGCGATTTGCTTGCCAAAACGGTTGCGATAGATAAAATTACCAAAACCCAGGTAATGTGTGATGAAACTTTGAAAATCCTGCGAGAGGGTTTCGCTGTTTTTATCGATAAAGGTTGACTTGTATTTGAATGCTATTTTTGTGTTTTCTGGATCGGAGGATTGTATTATGGTAGGCAGATCCGGGATTCTTTTCTTGGCAAATTCTACCAGTTCAACACCTGCATTCTCATCATGGATTCCGTTTCGTTCAAATTTCATATCAGTGATCAGGCAGAGCATAAACTCCTTAAACTGAGTTAAAATACGTGTTGCCTCCTCAAAATTACTGGCCAGCAATATCTTGGGCCGGGCACGCATACGCAATACTTTATACAGCTCATCGGTGCTTACATCATCAATGATACGACGCGTTTGCTCCATCACGATCTTATATAAAATGGGCAGATAGCGGGAGTAATATTTAGGCGAATCCTCAACGAGCAAAATTACCCTTACCATACCTATTTGTGTATCATTCTCCACATTGATGCGGTCTTCCACCATTTTTATCATCGAAAAAAACACATTCGAATCGCCATTCCAACTGAAAATACGATCAATCGAAAGCGTATTTTTAACTTCCTGGTTAAAATGCGCGATCTCCGCATTGCTGTTAAGCAAAAAAAAGATTGGGATGTAGGGAAACTCTTTCTTGATCCGCTGACTTAAAGCCACAGGTGTTTTTTTATCCACACTCACCATAAAAATGATCAGATCGAAATGTCGCGAACGCAAAGCCTCAAAAGCTTCTGCTGAGGTTGTGACACCAGTAATACGAGGCACAGAAGTGAGATTAAGCTGATGATAATGCCCCAGTACATGCTCCGAAAACCGTCCTTCGCGTTCGATGGAATAGGCATCATACAAATTTGAAATCAACAGTATTTCTTTCACCTTAAAGGTCATCAGATCGTGATAAATATCACGGTCGGAATTGTTCTTGTTCAAAAACTTTTGCAGGAGCTGTCGGCTGTAGGCAGGTTTGCCGCCTTCTCTGTCAGTATCAACAGCTTGCCTGGATACCGGTTCGATCACTTGCTTCCCTTTCAGGCTGTTGAGATATCCGCTGATTAAATTGGCAAGGTTCAAGAGCAGGTCGCGCTCTTCCTCCAGAAAAGGACCTTCGTCACAAACCGGAAAAGCTTTGGAATAACTGATTTCTATGTAGCCCTTTTTGCCATCAATAGTTTCAAATTCCTGCATCTGTCTCCATTCTGATAAGGTGAAAATTGGTGACAGATAAATCTGATTGTCATACATAATCCTGGCTCCTGTAAAAGCCGGATATTGCCAGCCATCGGGCAGGATCATGCTGATATGCTTCAGGGTTTCTTCGGGCGATTTATTCTCACGCAAAATCTGGGTAGTGCGATTCAGGGTTGCAAGCTCTTTCAGGCGCTCCAGGTTTTCGGCTCTAAGTTGCTCATAACGTCCGCCAAGATCATCAGGTACTGACATACAAAGTGGTTTAGGGTACTCCAACAAAAATACACGAAATAATGTCTTTGAAAAAGCATCAATGGACTAAACAGACAAAATTCAGTGATTCACGCATAACTTTTATTTACCCACCTGGATGATTTTTCTGAGGCATACTGTTTGGGCTAAACTGATTTTATTATATTCGCAAGCACAAACGCAGCAAGCTTGCTATGGGGAATATACGACTGGCACTGGTAGATGCTCATCCCATTATGCGCGACGGAATCCGTTGCCTGCTAGCTGACACTCCTGAAATTGAAATCCTACACAGCACCAATACCATTACCGATCTGATTCCTTTGCTTTATCATGATCCGGTGCACATCGTTATGACGGTTTTTTACACTCCAGATCCCGAAGATGTTGCCATGGTCAAACATCTTTGCAGCAAACATCAAAGGGTTCAGGTGCTGGTGATGAGTATGTATAAAATGGAGAATTTTATCCTGAAAATGATTCGCGCCGGCGCCAAAGGACATCTTACAAGTGATACAGACCGCGACGAAATGGTTGAAGCCATTTTAACGCTGAGAAACGGATATGATTTTTATGCCAAAACCATCACCAACCTCATCCTGAAAAACTATCTGGAAGAAGCCGAAAACAAACTCGAAAGCAAACACGAACGCGAACAAAAACTCTCGACCAGAGAATTGGAAGTATTAAAGCTGTTTGCCGACAGCCACACCAATAAAGAGATAGCCGATAAACTTTTTATCAGTGTCCGCACGGTAGAATCGCACAAAAACAACATCATGCAAAAACTCAACCTGAAAACCATGGTCGATATGGTGAAGTTTGCCATCCGTAACAATCTGGTCGATTTATAAATTTACTGCCTTATTTTTCCGGTTGTTCTGCGTGAATCACTGAAAATCGTCCGCAATACAACCAATCATACCCCCAACAGTGCAGAGGCAAACCAAATACCTTTTAAGTTTGAGCAAGAATAATTTTCACCAAAAATCTTAAACAAATGGCAAACATTTTCGAAAAAAAGCTGAATGACTTTATGGCAAAAGTCATTGCAAAAAATCCCAGTGAAGTTGAATTTCATCAGGCAGTTCACGAGGTAGTAAGCACGCTCATTCCCTTCATCGAAGAGCATCCGCATTATAGTGAAGCCAAAATTCTGGAGCGCATGGTCGAACCTGAACGCGTAATCCTGTTTCGTGTGCCGTGGGTTGACGACAAAGGCGAAGTACAGATCAACAAAGGCTTCCGCATTGAGATGAACAGTGCCATCGGGCCTTACAAAGGCGGGTTGCGTTTTCACCCTACAGTAAATCTTGGCATCCTGAAATTTTTGGCTTTTGAACAGGTGTTTAAAAATGCACTCACAACGCTGCCGATGGGTGGCGGAAAAGGTGGTTCCGACTTTGATCCCAAAGGAAAATCAGACAATGAGGTAATGCGTTTTTGTCAAAGTTTCATGACCGAGCTCTATCGGCATATTGGCCCCAACACAGATGTACCTGCTGGCGATATTGGCGTTGGCGGGCGCGAAATAGGTTTCCTTTTCGGACAGTACAAAAGACTGAGAAACGAATTTACGGGCGTGCTTACCGGAAAAGGAATAGAATGGGGCGGTTCATTGATACGTCCGGAAGCCACAGGCTATGGAGCCACTTATTTTGCCGAAGAAATGCTTAAAACCCGCGGCGAAAGTCTTCAAGGTAAAATTGTAGCTATCTCGGGCTCAGGCAATGTGGCTCAGTTTGCCACTGAAAAAGTGACGCAAATGGGCGGCAAGGTAGTCACGCTTTCCGATTCGAATGGCTTCATTCATGATCCTGACGGTATCAATCCCGAGAAACTCGCCTGGTTGATGAACCTCAAAAACGTTAGGCGTGGACGCATCTCGGAATATGCCGAAAAATATGGAGTAAAATACGTTGAAGGTGAACGCCCGTGGAGCGTGAAATGTGATGTAGCCATGCCTTGCGCCACACAAAATGAAGTGAACGAAGAAGAAGCAAAAATGCTGGTAAAAAACGGCTGCTATGTTGTTTCGGAAGGAGCCAATATGCCTTCAACACCAGAAGCCATCGAAATTTATATGAACGCTAAAATCCTTTATGGCCCGGGCAAAGCTGCCAATGCCGGCGGGGTTGCCGTATCGGGTCTCGAAATGAGTCAGAACTCGCTGCGTCTTTCATGGACCCGAGAAGAGGTTGATGCCCGTTTGCACCGGATTATGAAAGATATTCACAGCACATGCGAAAAATATGGTAAAGAAGAAGATGGCTACATCAACTATATGACGGGAGCTAATATTGGTGGCTTTGTTAAAGTTGCTGATGCCATGCTCGCTCAGGGATTAGTATAAATCCAAGCCATTTAAAAATTACCTGGTCATCGTTTTGGGTAAAAAAGCTGCCTTGTTTTCAGGGCAGCTTTTTGATGAATCAAGCCGGAACTTAAAAGGAAAATATTGTCATTTATTTAAGATATGAGTCCACTCCGAATAGTCAATTTGCCCCAAAATCCCTCAAGGGGGACTTCCTAAAATTGCTGATTTTTAGCTTTTTGACACCTGCCCCTAAAGGGAAAAAGCTAAAAATCAGCAGTTTTTTGACTATTCGGAGTGAGCTCAGATATCAAACTTTAAATCCAGCAAAGAAAACTCAAAAGCAGCTTGCTGTTTCATTGGCGGTGTTGCAAGCTAAAATTGTGCTTTCTTATTAAAATCTAAAAAAATAATTGTCCTTATGTAACTTATTCGTTACCTTTGCGCCATGAGAGAAATAATGATTTCAACCGACTGCCTAGACTTTATTGAAAGTCAAGACAAACGGGTTTCCTTAAAGTTCTTTCAGATTATTGAAGTTATGATGGAGGTAAAAGTTGTTCATTCAACTTTTGTTAAAAAATTGATAAACACAAACTTCTATGAATTACGAATAAAATCAGGAAATGAAATACGGATAATTTTGTTTACTGTTGATCATCCCAATTTCATTGAATCTTCAAAAATTATTTGTTTGAATAGATTCGTAAAAAAATCAAATAAAGACTATAAAAAAGCTATCAAAATTGCAGAAAACTTACTTAATAACTACTTGTAAAAACTGAAAATCATGGTACAATTCATAAACTCAAAAGAAATACTTGAAAAAAAATTTGGAAAAGTAGGAACTGAATCAAGAGAGAAATTCAGGGAAGAGTCCTTTTCATTCTACTTCGCCGAAATCATTAAAAATAGAAGAAGAGAGTTAAAATTAAGTCAGCAAGATCTGGCTGATCTTATTGGAAAAAAACGACCCTATGTTTCAAGAATTGAAAGAGGTGAGGATATTAGAATTTCAAATTTTGCATTGATTGCAAACGCTTTGAATCTAAGTATTCAACTTACTGCAAAATAGTGTTTAGGCAATCCCGTTTTTAAACGAGTTTAACAAAGTTATCCTCGAGTTTTACGATCAAATCATTTTCTGCTTTTAGTGCTTTGAAAAACTTATGCGAAGCTTTGCAGAAATCTATACAAGAAGTTAAAACCAGGCATACTGATGCTTTCAAACGCAATAGCCTCGATCTTACTGTCTAAAATCAGCTGGTCTGAACCACTCAAAAATGGGTTGCTCTGAATTGTTCCACCCTACCAGCCAGGCAGTTAAATCACTCACTTTGAGGTCGTTAAGTTCATATCCTACCCGCAGCATGATATCATCCGGAAACAGCTCCTGCGCTTTTTGATGCCGGTCAGCGGTTTGGGCATAGGTGGTGTATAAATCCCAGGCACCATAAAGATGAAGTATTTCATGCGCTATAATTGCCGAAACAGGCATCGGAGCATCATTATCGTAGCACTGATACAGCAAAACCGATTCCATGAAAAACTTTCGCTTTCTAAAGTTTTTGGCATAACGCATGGCATAAGAAATACCACCAGCTTTGGTAAAAATTATCAGTTGAATATTGTCAAAACCTGTTTGCCTGGAAATCTTCCTGTATGCCTGCCGTGCATTTCTATAACCGGATTTTTTTAGTATCTCCATCGCCCAGTCCGTGCGCTCCGAGCCGCTTCCCGAGCCTGTTGGAATATTTTCAAGCTGAAGGGATGCTGCTTTACCCAAGGGTTTTGTGGAAAACTCCAAAGGAACATCCCAACTATTTGCCTGCGTAATCAGCCATTGCTGGGCGATACTGAGCTCAATCAGCTTTACTTGTTTTTCTTCTTCCGTCCAGGGATTCGCTGTTGCTTCGAGAAACACATAAAGCGTTAACACTTCTCCATTTAAATCTTTAGCACTGCCAGCGTGCCAGCGATCATTGGGTTGTGCATAAAGTTGAAAAATTCCGAGAAAAAAAATCAGAACAAGCAGTAGTTCAGTTTTCCAACCCGTTTTCATCAAAGCTGTATCAAGGTTTATAATACTTCATCGCTTCGGGTAGCCGTTCACGGATTTGGCGGATGCGGGTATTATCAGAAGGGTGCGTACTCAGAAATTCCGGCGGAGCCTGCCCCCCTTTCATATCGGCCATTCGCTGCCAGAAATCTACTGCCTTATTAGGATCGTATCCGGCCATGGCCATAAAAATCAAACCCAAACGATCGGCTTCGCTTTCGTGCAGGCGACTAAAAGGCAACATCACCCCCACCTGACTACCAACGCCATAAGCTGTCATCCAAAGCTGTTGGGTTTGTTCAGGCTTTTCCTGTAAAGCAACGGCTATTGCCACACCTCCCATTTCTGTAAGCAAAGCCTGACTCATGCGCTCGTTTCCATGCCCGGCAATGGCGTGTGCAATTTCGTGACCCATCACAACTGCCAATCCGGTTTCGTCCTTTGTGATGGGTAAAATGCCGGTATAAAACACCACTTTACCCCCTGGCATGCACCAGGCATTGGCTTCGGGGCTTTCGACCAGATTAAAATCCCAGTTGTACCCTTCCAGGTGTGAAGAATTTCCCTGTTGTTGAAAATAAGTTTCCACAGCGGTTTTGATCTTATTACCAACGGTTTTAACCAGTTGTGTTTGCTGTGCATTGGTCGAAAGATTGTTGCTCTTCAAAAAATCGTCGTACTGCTGATAGCTCATACTCATCATCTGTGAAGCCGGAATCAGATTAAGCTGCTTGCGACCGGTGACAGGCACGTTGGAGCAGGAAGATAGTATAAAGCCAATTACTACAACTATAATTAATCGCATCGTAATGTTATTTTGAGAATTGGAACTTAAAACCAATAAAACGAAAACAAAACGTGATTGTTATTGCCGCATAGCTAATTTGTAAATTAATTCTTCAAGTTTATTCAAACGAGCTACCATTGCGGCTTGTTTTTCCTCGTTGAATCCATTGTAGTTATTTACATTAGTCCCACTTTGGACACAATTATTAAAAACAACACCTTCGTCAAAAGATAATAGGATAATCGGGTCAATTTCAAGAATTGAAGCAATGTTATTCATCCGCTGCAAATCCAGTTTCGTTTTACCGGTTTCAAGTCTGCTGTATGCTTCCTGAGAAATACCAAGCTTCTCGGCCATATACTCCTGAGAGTAATTTCTTATCTCCCTGATTTGTTAACCTTAACGCCTATTGATGTTCGGGCAGTCTCCATATAATCATAGAAGTTGCTACCTGTTGGTAGTGTAAAAATTTGTCCAGTAGTATTAGTAACTAATCCTAAAAAGAAAAAACATAAGTATCATTCAATCCGGACGAAACATTTGGGATAGTAGAAAACAAATGGGTCGAAAACGATGCTGATGCCCCAATTCACGCAATTTATGCAATAACTACCTTACTGCAGGGTGGTGCAAACGCCTACAATAAAGAAACTGTTTATTATAACAACGAGGGCAAATCATTACGAGCAGTGATGTACAATTTGCAAGGACAAAAAGTGTTTATCGATCAATATTACAATGAAGATGGCAGGCTTGAAAGTGTGTCCGAACCCTACTTCGCCATCACCGGTAAACCCTCCTTATATACCTATTATAAGTATGACATTATAGGGCGGATGATTGCGCAAATAAACCCTGATGGCACAGAAATTGAAACAGAATATAATGGCAATATCGTAAAAACTACAAACAACGCAACATCCGTTTATAAACAAACACAGTACAACATTATCGGACAGCCAAAAACCGTAACCGATCGCATTGGCAGCATAAATTTCAGCTACAATGCCAACGGCCAGCCAATTGCAATCGATGCTTTAGGCAACATAACCGTAATTGACTATGATGTGGCCGGTAACAGGATGTCAATATCAGAGCCAAATACCGGCACTAAAACATTCATTCACAATGCTTTTGGTGAATTAATCGAACAAAAAGACCAAAAAAATAACACTTACAAGCTGTTCTATGATGAATTTGGCAGATTAACTAAGCGTAAGGAAATAACAGGCACTTTTGACGAAATCAATTATACCTATTATCAAAGCAGCAGTCAGAATGGTTTTGGCCAGGTGGCTACAATTACCAGAAGTAATGGAGAACATTTGCGCTACACTTACGACCAACTGGGCAGAATTATTGCCAAAAGAGAATCTTCTCCGGCAAAATTTTTTAACTTTGCCTACAGCTATAACAAAGAAAATGGGATGCTCGAGACATTAACCTATCCTACTGGTTTCAAATTGATATACAATTATGCGCTTAACGGTAAAGTTATTGAGGTAATAAGGGGTTCAGACAAGCGATTGCTTTGGAAAGCCGATACCGAGAATGAACGCATGCAACTTACTTCATTCCATCTGGGCAATGGAGTGCACGAGTTTAAAAGCTTTGATGATTTTGGCATGCTAAGGCTAAACCAGGCGATAAGCATGTGGAAGGATATACCTGTTGAAATACAAAACCAGCAATATCATTTCGAAACATCAACAGGAAACCTGTTTTACCGCAAAGACCTATTGACCGGGCAAAACGAAGAGTTCGATTATGATTATTTGTTGCGTAACAGACTCACTGCTGCAGGACCCCGCCAGGCTATTGTTGACATACAATATCAAGATAACGGCAATATACATAACAAAAGCGATGTAACACGCTTAAGTGGCAGCTACAACTACGAGAATTCACGCATCAATGCCGTTAGCTCGATTACACTGCCTACCGATGCCTATGCTGATGGGATGAATGAGGCTGGCCTGGTGACTAGCATCCTTTGGCTGGTAGAGTCGGAATATGAAAAATGGGATGGCACAAAGCCAGGCATGTCCATTGCCCTGTGGGCGCAATATGTTTTGGATCAGTTTGCTACTGTTGAAGAAGCTGTGAATGCGCTTCAAAAAGAAGAATTTGTGGTAGTAACGGCAGCGATACCAGGAACCAGCCGCCTCACAACCGTTCATCTGTCCATTTCCGATAAAGGCGGCGACAATGCCATCTTTGAATATGTGGATGGCAAACTGACAATCCATCACAGCCCGGATTATACCGTTATGACAAACTCGCCCATTTTCGATAAACAGCTTGCCCTCGACGAATACTGGAAAGAAATAGGCGGCACAACCATGCTTCCGGGCACCAATCGTGCTGCAGATCGTTTTGCCAGGGCAAGTTTTTACATTGATGCTATTCCAAAAACAGATGATTACCGGGTAGCTGTGGCAAGTGTTTTCAGTGTAATCAGAAATGTTTCAGCTCCTTATGGCATTACCACTCCCGGACAACCCAATATTTCATCCACACGCTGGCGTTGTGTTTCTGATCATAAAAATCTGGTTTATTACTTCGAAACTGCTCTCACACCCAACACTTTTTGGATTGATCTGAAAGAAGCTGATTTCACAGAAGGAAACTCAGTAAAGAAACTCTCGATTGTGAACAACGAAACTTATGCAGGCAATGCACTTGATTCGTTTGTAGATCACGAACTATTTAAATTTGAAGGTATTACGCAATAAATTTATCACGGTAAAAACAAACACGCATCGCCATAACTCAAAAAACGGAAATCGTTTTCGAGGGCGTATGCATAGGCGTCTTTCCATTTATCTCCAATCAAAGCCGCAACTAGCAAAAGCAAAGTGCTTTTAGGTTGATGAAAATTGGTAATCAGTCCATCAACAATTTTCATCTCGTAACCGGGAGCAATCATCAAGGCTGTTGTGGCTTTGAAGCTTTCCAAATTGTGATGGTCGAGGTAAGCTATTAACCTGCCAAGACTTGTTTCAACCGAAGGCAGTTCCCGATGATCCTGATAGGGAAACCACTGATTAAGGTGAAAATCACGTTTTGCCAGCCCCTCTTCATAAAGCATGAGACCAAACCAATAAAGGCTTTCGAGGGTTCGCATGGCCGTTGTGCCAACCGGAATCACAGGCCTTTTATTTCTGTCGTGGAGATTTTGTAATAAATGGCGGCTCACCTGAATTTGCTCGTCATGCATGCTGTGATCACCAATTTGCGCGGCACTTACCGGTTTAAAGGTTCCAGCACCCACATGCAGGATGAGTTTCTCAAATGTAATTCCTTGCAGTTGTAACTGTTTCAAAAGAGAATCTGTAAAATGTAAACTTGCTGTGGGAGCTGCCACTGAACCTTCCAGGCGGGCAAAAACAGTTTGATATCTGGTTTTGTCTTCCGGTTCGGCTTTTCTGTTTAAATAAGGTGGCAAAGGAGTTTCGCCAGCCGCGTCAAGCAACTCAGCAAAGGAAAGCAGAGGTTGCGACCAGGAAAACTGAATAACAGAAAAGCCGTCTTTCTTTTCTATTCGCTCTGCTTTCAAATCAATGGATTGGCCTTTGATCTCAATGCTTTGAACGAGCAAACCCTGCTTCCAGCGTTTGGAATTAC
>Ga0334883_1001776_pt1 | contig 29897 bp, 18 predicted proteins | sample GraSluR1_MG_6_FD_207230 | JGI IMG/M metagenome (GOLD analysis project Ga0334883, IMG submission 207230) | Sludge microbial communities from methane-producing bioreactor in Wageningen University, Netherlands - Granular Sludge_09_05-R1 | ecosystem: Engineered > Bioreactor > Anaerobic >...
GATCGGCCTGCACCGCAGCCGGCGCAGTGCAGGCCGATCGAATCATAGGTGCCCGAGCAGCGCCGCGAGCTGCTGAGGCATTTGGGCAAGAGCAGCAGCCGACGGCCGCACGGGACTGCGCGGAAGTCGTTCTCCCAGAAGGCATTGTCCAGAGCCACCATGGCAAAGCCCAGGAACTTGCCCGGTAGGCCCGAGTGGCTCAGGATGTCCGCGGCCATGCCCTGGAGCTCATCCAGGGCTGGCGCGGGGGCCTGGCCGCTCCTGGCCGCCTGCCGCACCGCGGCATGCCTCAGCAGGGCGCGGGTTGCCGCATCCTGAGGCACATGCTTGATGCCCTCATCGCCCGGAGGGCCGGCTCGATGCTCCTGTGTCAGTGAGGTCATTGTCTCGCTCGAGGGTCCGCCGTAGAGCGCGTCCCGAGGCGGCTCTCCGCAGGCGGGACCCGGGTGATCGTGACGGCGACGGCGGGCACGGCGCGGCAGAAGCGCCGTGGCCGATGGTATTCTACCACACAGGCGGCAAGGTAAGGGAGGTCTAATTTCCGCCCGGCCATGGCCTCCCCCACCTATCCGGCGGCCTCCGCGATGCAGTACAGGTTCTCTAGGCCGCGGATGAAGAGCTTGTCTCCTATGAAGACGGGGCAGCAGCGGAATGGTTCCAGCTTGTTGTGGCCCACATCCTCAAGCTCGCTGCCGGGCCGCATCACCCACGTGTTCCCATTGTCGTCGCTGAAGTACAGGTACTCCCCGGCCAGCGTCGGGCTGGGATAGCCCACGCTCTTGCCGAAGTCCAGTTGCTTCTCAGTGACGACCTGCCCTGTGGCGGCGTCGATCACGCTGATGACGCCCTTTTGCATGACGGCGTAGATCAGGCCCTCGTGCACCACGGGCGAAGCATAGTACCGCTCTTTCTTCGGCTCGGTGCGCCACAGTTCCTGCAGGGCCAGCTCATCGTTCACGATGGCGTCGGGCAGCTTCACGGCGCAGCCGCCGTGCTGGATGAAGTAGGCCACGCCCTGATGCACCACCGGCCCGCAGTAGTCCAGGTTGACATCCGCCCTGGCCAAGACCTTCCCGTCCGATGCGCGCACGAAGTGGCCCGAGGCGGTGACGAGGACTTCGGTCTCGCCGACAGTGGTGACGAAGGGCGTCCCATACTTCTCCGGCAGCTCCGCCTGCCAGATCTCCTCGCCGGTGAGCTTGCTCAGGCCCAGCATTCTGTGGGGATGGACGATGAGCAGGTCGCCGCAGAGCAGGGGCGACTGGCTCGGCCCCCACTCGATGGTGGACTTGCCCACCACCCGACTCCACAGGCGATTGCCCTCGAGGTCGTACGCGGCACACACGCCGGTGGCGAGCAATACGTACACGTTCTGTCCGTCGGTGACCGGCGTGGCGGAGGAAAAGCCGTTGGTGGGGTTCACTTCCGGCAGGCTGTACCAGGCCTCATTGTACGGCTTGAGCTGCTCGCGCAGGGCCTTGATCTGCTCCTCCAGCTCCGTGATCCTGGCTTTGAGGGCTTCGTCATCGGGCTTATCCTGCAGGTCCTGTTTGGCCCGCCAGATCTGCCCGTTGGCCCTGTTGACCTGCTTGCGCAGCTCGACGGCGTCTTCCTGGGCCTGCTCGATGGCGGTGACCTCGGCGGGGTCGGCGAGCTCGGCCAGCGAGTTGGTGCGCTCCCACAGCACCTCGCCGGTCACGGCATCGACACACACGAGCCTGTCGGGCTCAGCGAGGGTGAACAGGCGGTCATCAACGAAGACGGGTGTTGCATTGCTGAAGGTGTCCATTTCCAGAGACCAGATGACGTGTTCCTCGGCCGACCAGGTGGTGACGGGCGTCGCATCCGGGTACTTGCCGGTGCCGTCGGTGCGCCAGCCCACGCCCTGGGCGCAGGCGACCAGGCAGGAGAGCAAGGAGAGGAGGGCCACGACAGGCAGAGTCGTCAACGAGGCTCCAGCGTTCATTCGTCGCATGTGGCGGGTCGGTCTCCTGTATTGATGTGGCCTCACCGCACGAGGGGATGAGGCTTCACTGTTGGCCGAGGACGGCTGCGACGCGCGCCAGCGCCTCGGTGGTCCAGACTATCGGGTACAGCGCCTCGGCATACCAGAGCTGTGAGAAGTACAGCCCGATGGGCGCGGCCTGTGTCCAGGTGCCGTCGTGCACCCTGGCCATGAGATACTCGGCTCCCGACTGCAGGTGCCGGGACATCTGCTCCGGCCGGCAGGACAGCGCGCACACGGCCAGGGCGGTCTCCTCGACGGTGGAGGGCACCTGTGCCGCGCCGCCCCAGCCGCCGTCGGGATTCTGAACGCCGGCCAGATAGTCCAGGCCCCGGCGTGCCATGTCGCCCTCGCGGTCGAGCCGGGACAACGCCACGAGGACTCTGGCCGTGCCCAGGACGGGGTTGGCCTTCTCCGGGGCGTACTGATTGCCGAACCACAAAGGTCGCCAGGCCCCATCGGGCCTCTGGACCCGGGCCAGGTAGCGCAGGGCGCGAGAGATGGCTCTGCGCACCCGGGGCTCCGGCACGGGCCAGGCGGCGTGCAGGGCCCGCAGGGCATGGGCGGTGATGTCGGCGCAGCTCTGGTCGAAGGGCAGCTTCCCCCAGCCGCGGCAGAAAGTGGGGAAGCCCCCGTCGGGGTTCTGCAGGTTCAGTAGCCATGTGACCCCGCCGGTTACGGCCGGAGCGTGCTCGCCGTCGCACAGGGCGAGCACCGCGCCGGCGGTGTCGTCGGCGTCGGGCACCGCTCCGGGCAGGTGGCTCCAGGGGAAGCCACCCGCGGCCGCACCGGTGAAGGCATGCACCTGCGTCGTCTGCCTGTGGGCGGTCCATTTCACCGCGGCCTCCAGGGCCCCGGCATCCTCCCCGTCACTGTGGCCCGAGGCCCGCGCCGCACGGAGTGCTCCCAGCGCGCCGGTAGTCACCCACACCGAGAGGTTGCTGTCGATGGGCCAGCTTCCGTCTTCCCTGATCGCCGAGCGCAGGAACTCCAGGCACTTGACGACCACCGGGTCCTCGGGGCCGAACACCGGCACCAGACTCATGGCCACGAAGGCGGTCAGGGGCGGGGCCTCGAGGAAGCCGCCGTTGTCGGGCTGCAGAGACAGGAGCTTGCTCCTGACGGTGGGGATCACGGTTCGGCGCAGGTGCCGCTGCAGCCGGTTGCCCCGGGGGCTGTGATGGTCGATGGCCAGGCCCACCGCGATGAGCGCGGGCAGGGCGTAGCTGACCACCCGCAGTTGCAGGGCGCTGTAAAGACCCCTGGGGAAGGCGGCCAGCTCGAAGGGCAGGGGGGGTACGTGGCTCCACTTCACAAGACCTGCCAGCGCACAGGTGGTCAGGATGGGGACGGCAAAGGTGCGATCCGCGCCGTACGCGGCACGGATGGCGGCGACGAGGTCGGCCTCGGTCTCGCCGGCCAGGGAAGAGATGTACGTGCGGGCCCGGGAGACGCTCTCGTCAAGGGGAGGCGGCGGGTCATTCGGGGAGCGTGATGAGGGAAGCTCGCCGGCGGCGATCCCGGCGTCGGTGCCCAGCCTCAGGGCACAGAGCGCCAGGAGACTGGTGGCCAGATTGCTGGGGCTGTCTTCTGTGTCGCCCCAGCCCCCGTCGTCGTTCTGGGTGCGGGCGAGCCAGCAAAGGCCCGCAAGCGCCGGCTCGCGGTCCTGAGGGTGAGCGGCGAGAGACAGGGCGCAGACCGCGGTGGCTGTGGACAGGGCAGAGGAGGTCAGATGCCCCTCCCAGTAGCCCTCGGGCCCGCGCCTGGAGAGCAATTCCCGGCGGCAGAGGGCCAGGCAGTCGTGCAGCGGTCGGAGGTCGTTCACCCCGGGGCCCTCCAACGGTGTGCGGTAAGGAGAGTGCGCCACAGCAGCACCTGTCCCTTGCCCAGCATCTGAAACAGCCTGCGGCGCCGCTGCGAGACGCCGGCGGCGGTCTGGTTGCCCCGGTATATCACAGGCATCCAGCGGAAGTTGAGCTCATAGCACTCGCGGATCAGCCGCCAGTGGAGCTTGGTCAGCGCTCCCCGTCCGGCGGGCTCGTCCCCCCGGATGGGGGCGAAGATGACGGGGAAGATGGTGAGCCGCGATTGGTGCAAGGAGCGCACCCACTCCAGGGTCCGGCAGACATCCTCGGGGGTCTCGCCCGGCAGGCCGATGACAAGGCTGGCCATGGGGATGAACCCGACGGCCGAGAGGCGCTCGAGCTGCTCGGCGGCCACAGCGCCCCAGCGCGAGGGCGGGATGTCGACCATCTTGGCCGCGCCACCATTGGCCTTCAGAAGCTCGCCGGAGGCGGTCTCGACGCCTACATTGACCCACGGCGCGGCATCCTGCGCCTCGCCGACCATGAGCCGGTAGACCTCGGCCAGCTCGGCGTCAGAGTAGGCGGCAATGCTGAACACATTGGCGTGGTCCGCCTGCAAGAGGCGGAGGCCCGGCAGCCCGCGGAGTGCAAGGAGCAGATCGATCAACGCCCGCGGCCGGCAATCGACACCGCTGCCGCCATAGCGGAACAGGTCCTCGCTCAGGGCGCTGATACTGCTTTGGCCGGCGGCGATGTTCACCTCCGCGTCGGCCAGGATCGTCTCCGGCGGGAGATGCTCCATCGGTACCGGGCCGATCGTGCAGAAACGACAGCCCAGCCCGCAGCCGCGGCTGATCTCCACCACACCCATGGAACTGGCGCCCCGCAGCGGCGGGATTGCCTCGGCCGCGGGGCCCTCCCCCCGGATCACCGCGGGGAGCGGACGCCCGTCCACCAGGGAAGCAAAGACGGCGGCCACATTGGCTTCGGCGTAGCCAAGAACCACGTGGTCGATCCCCAGCTCTCGCCGAGCCGCCGGGGCCGCGGCCAGTTGCCATGCCCCCGGTCCCCCCAGGACCACTCGTGCCCCGGGCGCGCGTTGCGCCACCAGGCGCCGCACCTGCGCCATCAGCCGCCGGAACATCACCTCCGGGTAGATTCTGCCTCCCGCCACCCCCGCCATCGTCGAGCTGCTCATGCCCAGGCCCAGCGGCTCGCCGGAGCTGACCGCGATCACCTTTGTCTCGGGGCCGACGACCTGCGCCAGGTGCGCGTCGTCCACCAGGTAGACCTCTTCGGGGGAGAAGCCGTCTCGCAGCAGGGCGGCCTCGATGCGCCTCAATCCCAGCGGTCCCACCGCGGCTCTTGCGCCCTCAGAGCCTGCCCGACGCATGAGCAGGCGGTCCACCACAGGCCGGGGGGTGGTGGTGGTCTGGCTGGAGGCCATCATGCCGTCCAGCAGGACGTCGTAATCCGCGATCAAGGTCCGGTCGGCCGTGAGGACGATGGGGACGCCCGGGGCACCTGTCGGCATCACAGGCCCCCCGACATCTCGTCGAGCTCGTCGATGAGGGCATCGATCTCGGCGAAGACGGGGGCATCCGCGGGGCCGGCCGGGGGCACCGGACGCCCGCACTCCGGGCAGGTGGGGCCACCGCTATCGCCCGGAACGTCCCCCTCCAGGCCACAGACAGGGCAGCGCGCGCCGGTGCGGTCGTAGTACATGCGCCGGGCGGCGTCGTCGAGCACGACGTGCTCGCCCGGGGCGCCGGCGATGGCCCGGTCGCTCTCACAGAGGGGGAACACGATCGCCCCCGCGGGGCACACCCGGGCGCAGGCCGGACAGCCCGGCTTGCAGTTGTCCGGCGCGGCCGTGTAGACGTGGCCCTCTTCATCGCGGCTGTAGACCCCGAAGATGCAGAACTGCAGGCAATGGCCGCAATCGATGCACAGCGAACGGTCCATCACCGGGTACCACCGTTCCGAGACCTCCCGGCCGTGCTCGATGGCCTCGCCCACTTTGCCCGCCTCCGCCTCGGGCAGCAGGCTCGAAGCCGCCTCCACGCTCGCGAGGGTGGACAGATTGTGGCATTTCTCCTGGGCCACCTCAATCCCGTGGCGATGTAGCACCCAGCGCAGGGGGCGGGGGTGGACCCATCCGAAGACGGCCGCGAAGGCGCCGGCATCCCGCAGGCCGCCCCAGACCGGGGAGTCCTCGGGCAGATGGTAGACGTCGGGGCACCGCACAACGCGCAGCCCCCGCTGCACGCCATCCTCGGTCAGACGCCGCAGCAGCTCATCGCGGGCGGCGGAGAGCTGCAAAGGCGTGTTGAGCAGTACCGTGCGAGAAGGCATTCCATTCCCCCGGCGATGGGCCGGGCCGGGCATCCCGCGGTCACCCCGACCCCCTAGTGCAGATGCTTGACAAGCGGCGGGCGTTCGGCGAACATCAACTATCCACAGAGCGTCGGAACCGACACGGCCGCCGAGCCGTTGAAGTCTCTTGGAAACCCGGGGTCCGCAGTGCTACGGGACCGGTCGGCTGCGGGCTCTGTCGCCGCCCGGCGGACCTGCGGGGCCGGTCGACTTAGGAGCCACTAACATTGTATAATAGGCCTACCTGTCTGGTCAACCGCGGCCCACGGTATACGTGAACATGGCTGGGCCGCAGGATGTTCCCTTGCTTTTGACCGGGAGGGCGGTCGCGCGAAAGGAGAGCCATGGAGCAGCCCCCTGACTCGCTACATCGCAGGACGCCGATCTCACTGCGCTCCGATGAGTCGGAGCCGGGCGGCGCAGTGTCTCCTCCGGAGCCGGAGGATGGCGGCGGTCTGACAGAGGACGCGCCGGGCGGCGGAATGCCGGCGTCCCCGCCGGTCGGGCCGGCGTTCACCCCGCCCATGGCGCCCCCCGGAGCGGACGGTTCCGGTCCGGCCCAGAGCGCCTCCGGCGATAGCCCACCGGCCTACATGCCGGTGGCCGCGGGCGCGCCGGGCCCGGGCCGGACTCGTCGGCCGCTCCCGACATACCGTACGCTGCTGATCACCGTGGGGATCCCGGGCGGGTTCGCCTTCCTCGGGTTACTGTCCATCATGGTGTGGTTGTCGGCTCCGCCCCCGGTTGTGGACGATCAACTGCGGGCCCCGGTCACGGGGGCGACCGGCGAGCAGCCGGGCTTCTCGCAGCCCGGCCCCGGCGGGTGGCAGGGCGGCACGTCGGGCCTTCCGGGCGCTCCGGGGCCGGGGCTTTCCCCGAACGGCGTCGATCCGCTGGGCCCCAACGGCGGCGCGGAGATGGGCCTGGAGCGACCGACGAACGAGCCGCCCGAGCTGGGGAACGAGGTTCCCGGTCCCGGTGAGCCGGGGGCCGACCCGCCGGGAGGGATCGACATCATGGGTGGCGATGCCGATCCGGCAGGCGTCACGCCGGGACCACCGTCCGGGGGGGGCATGCCGCCCTTCGGAGGTCCGGGTATGCGTCCGGGCCCGTCGGGCGGCCGTCCCTCCGGGGCCCCGGAGCCCGCGGGCGATGACGATGACGTGATTCCCCCGCTGAGCCGGAACCGCGCCGGACCCGACACGGGAGCCGGTGGTGCTCTGGCCATCGGCTCGTGGTCCGGCTTCCGCGGGCCGAACCTGGACAACATCAGCAAGGAGACCGTCCCCCTGGCCCGGAGCTGGGGGGCCGGTGGTCCTCCCAGGTTGTGGCAGGTGTCCCTGGGCGAGGGGCATGCGGGGCCGGCCGTGCACAAGGGGCGGGTGTACGTGCTCGACTACGACCAGAAGGCCAGGGCCGATGTGCTGAGGTGCTTCTCCCTGGACAACGGCAAGCAGATCTGGTCCAGCTCGTACCCTGTCGATATCAAGCGCAACCACGGCATGTCCCGCACGGTGCCGGCGGTGACGGACAGGCATGTGGTGACGCTGGGCCCCAAGTGTCATGTGATGTGCTGTGACGCCGCCACGGGCAAGGTGCTGTGGCGCAAGGACCTGGTCAAGGAGTACGGGACCAAGGTGCCCACGTGGTACGCAGGGCAGTGCCCGCTGATCGATGGTAGTCGTGTGATCATCGCTCCGGCGGGTAGTGCCCTGATGATCGCGGTGGACCTGGCCTCCGGGAAGGTCTTGTGGCAAGCGCCGAACCCGCGCAAGTGGACGATGACCCACTCGTCCATCGCGCCCATGAGTCTGGGCGGCAAGCGGATGTACGTGTACTGCGGCAGCGGCGGGGTGGCGGGGGTGTCGACCGACGGCCGGCTCCTGTGGGACACCACGGAGTGGAAGGTGAGCACCGCCACGGTGCCCACCCCCGTCCCGGTAGGCGATGGGCGGGTCTTCTTGTGCGGTGGCTACAACTCCGGGGCGATGATGCTGCGGCTGAACCAGTCGGGAGACCGGATCACGCCCGAGGTGGCCTTTCGGCTCAAGGTTGACGTCTTCGGCTCCGACCAGCAGACGCCGATCCTGCACAACGGCCATCTGTACGGCGTGGTACCCAACCCGGCCGGACAGCTCGCCTGTCTGGACCTGAGCGGGCGGCGCCTGTGGACCAGCGGCCGGACGAAGACCTTCGGTCTGGGGCCGTACATCATGGCCGGCGGCCTGCTCTACGTACTGGGTGACAAGGGGGATCTGGCTTTGGTGGAGCCCAATCCGACGGGTTACAGGGAGCTGGCCCGGGCAAAGGTGCTCCAGGGGCACGATGCCTGGGGGCCGATGGCGATTGTGGGCGGCCGACTGCTGGCGCGAGACCTCACAACTATGGTCTGCCTGGATGTGAAACAGCACTGAGATGAACAGGCCCACCCCGGACATCGATCCCAAGAAGGAGTTGGCCGGCACCTACAGGGCGCTGCTGCCGGTCTTCGCCGTCATCGCGCTGGGCCTCGGCCTGGTGTGGTATGTGGGCAGGCAGACGCCCCAGACCAGGCAGGGCCAGGACCTGGCGAGCAGGCTCCGCGGTGGCGTGGAGAGTCTGGGACAGGTGGACGCCTCCTTGCGCACCTATGTCGAGGCGAAGGCCATCGACACCGGCCTGAGCGAGCCCCGGGGTATCGCGGTGGGCCAGGACGGCAGGCTGTACGTGGTGGGTGACAAGACGGCAAAGGTCTTCGACATCACCGGCAAGGAGCTTCTGTCCGCAGATCTCGCCGCCGAGCCGTACTGCGTGGCCGCCGACGCCTCGGGTGTCACCTACATCGGGTTTGTCGACCATGTGGAGGTGTTCGGCCCGGACCTGCGGCTGGAGTCGCAATGGGCTCCGCCGGCGGCGAAAGCCTACATCACCTGCGTCACTGTGGCCAAGGAGGACGTGTGGGTGGCCGACGCGGGCAACCGGGTTATCCACCGCTTCGACCGCTCCGGTGCCATCCGCGGGCAGGTGGGGGCCACGGACAGGCAGAGGGGCCGCGAGGGTCTGTTGGTACCCAGCCCGCACCTGGATGTGCCGGTCAATGCGGACGGCACGCTGCTTGTCAACAACCCCGGACTGCGCAAGGTGCAGCGCTACAGCCCGGAGGGTGAGCTGATGGGCGAGTGGGGCTCGGCGGGGCAGACAATCGGGGGCTTCTGCGGTTGCTGCAACCCCACCGACCTGGCACTTCTGCCGGACGGGAGTGTCGTCACCAGCGAGAAGGGGCTGCTGCGGGTGAAAGTCCACGATCCCAGGGGGAACCTGACGGCCGTGGTTGCCGCCCCGGCGGACTTCTCCAAGGCGAACGACAGCCTGGACCTGGCCACGACGCCGGAGGGCGACGTACTGGTGCTGGACAGGGCGGCAAAGCAGGTACGGGTGTTCATGCCAAGGGCCGACACAACGGGTGCGGAGGGCGGTTCATGAAGGACGCCGTGGCCGGGGAGCCCGGCGGCCGCCGGGGTTTTGTCAAGACGCTGGGGCGTCTGGCGCTGGCAGGCGTGTTGGGGGGCGGTGTGGCCGAGCTGATCGCGGGCAAGGGCCGACGCTGCGAGACGCCGTCTTTGTGCGCGCAGTGTGCCGCCCGCTCTGGCTGCCGGCTGCCGGCGGCCGTGGCATTCCGCGGCGAGCTTCGCCCCCCGGAGGTCGGCCGCCGGCCTCCTATGCCGGGCGGGGACGAGCAACGATGAGTCCGGCGGCACAGGATAGCGGCAGGTTTGCACCGCGCCCGGAGGGTTCGAGCGCCGGGATCTGTGGCGTCAGGATATGAGGTGGATTGGCGATGGCAGGGAACAAGGATCGACCCAAGGACGGCAGGCTCAGCCGCCGGGAGCTGCTGGTGAGCGGACTGCGCACCGCGGGAGTCTTCGCGGCCACCGGAGGGCTGGTGGCCCTGGCCTCTCGCAGCGACGCGGAGAGCACCGTGTGGCAGATTGACCCGGCCAAGTGTACCGCCTGCGGCAAGTGCGCCACCGAGTGCGTGCTGAAGCCATCGGCGGTCAGGTGCGTGCACGAGCACGAGATCTGCGGCTACTGCGAGCTTTGCTTTGGTTACTACATCGACCAGCGGGTGGATGATGCCGAGGCCGCTGAGAACCAGCGCTGCCCGACCGGAGCGATCATCCGCAGCTTCGTGGAGGAGCCGTACTATCAGTACACGGTTGATGAGAGCAGGTGCATAGGCTGTGGGATCTGTGTGGAGGGCTGCCAGATGTTCGGCAACGGCTCTTTGATCCTGCAGATCCGGCACGACCGCTGTGTGAACTGCAACCAGTGCGCCATCGCCGACGCCTGCCCGGCGCAGGCCGTGGTGCGGGTGCCTGCCGGTAGCCCGTATCTTCTTCGCACCAAGAAATGATGCTCTGATGAGGAGCCCTCGGGGCCCGATGAGACAGGCGACAGGGCGTGCCGGCCTGCTGCGGAGGTCTTTGCCCGGCGGTGCGGCGGCGGCTCTGGTGCTGGTGGCGGCCGCGGCCTTCGCGGCCGAGAACTTCCCGCCCCCGGAGTTCTCCCGGCCGTACCAGTTTCCGGCGCCGACGACGCCCTCGCCCCGCGCCATGGCTTTCGCCTACGTGGACATGGCGGTGCTGCTGGTGGCCCTGTGCCTGGCGGCGTACCTGGCGCTGCGTACGCGGTCGCGCCAGGGGCTGGTGGGGCTGGCGCTGTTCTCCCTGTTCTACTTCGGCTTCTACCGGCAGGGGTGCATCTGCTCGGTGGGGGCGATCCAGAACGTCGCTTTGGCCGCGGCCAACGGGCAATACGCTCTGCCTTTGGTGGCGGGCGTGTTCTTCATCCTGCCCCTGCTGTTTGCGCTGTTCTTCGGCCGCGTGTTTTGCGCCTCGGTGTGCCCGTTGGGGGTGGTGCAGGAGATCGTCATGCTGCGTCCGGTCAAGGTGCGGCCGTGGCTGGACAGCGCCCTGGGGCTGGTGCCCTATGTGTACCTGGGTGTCGGGGTGCTGTTCGCGGCCATCGGGAGCCGGTTCGTGATCTGCGAGGCGGACCCGTTCATCGTGTTCTACCGGCGCGGCGGTCCGATGTGGGTGGTCCTCTTTGGCGTGGGGATGCTTGTGTTGTCCACCTTCGTGGGGCGGCCGTACTGCCGGTACCTGTGTCCGTACGGCGCGTTGCTGCGGCTGGTGGCCCCGCTGTCGCAGTGGAGGCTGCGCATCACTCCCGGCGAGTGCATCAACTGCCATCTGTGCGCCGATGCCTGCCCGTACGGGGCGATCAAGGCGCCCAACCTGGAGAGCACGGCGGCGCAGAAGGCCGAGAGCCGTCGACGGCTGAGGTGGCTCTTGGTGGGGCTGCCGTTCATGGTGGGTTTCGGTGCCTGGGCGCTGCATGCGGCGGCCCCGACTCTCGCCGGGGTGCATCCCACGGTGCAACTGGCGGTGCGGGTGTGGCAGGAGGAGCGGGGGCTGGTGCAGGGCAAGACGGACGAGAGTGAGGCGTTCGACAGGCTGGGCATCCCGGCGGCGGAGTTGCATCGACAGGCCCTGGACATCCACGGGCAGTTCTCGCGCTGGTCGTGGGTGTTGGGAGCCTGGCTGGGGCTGGCGTTCGGGATCCGGATGATCTCGCTATCGGTTCTACGGCATAGACGGGAGTACCAGATCGACATGGCCGCCTGTGTGGCCTGTGGGCGCTGCTACAGCGCCTGTCCGGTGGGGCGCGAGCAGGCCCCGTCGGAGGATCTCAGCGAAAGTGGTATCGGGTGAACGGCCGATGGTCAAGGAAAGCATGACGGGCGCCGGAGCGACTAGTCCGGATCGAGACCAGTTGTGGTACCGGGCGACGGTTTCCACCGCATGGGTGGCGGCCGTGTACTGCCTGGTGGTGCTCGTGGGCCTGGCGGTGAACCTGTACCAGGCCGAGTTGGCCAGGAATCCCCAGAATCAAGCGATTCGGGACCAGATTCGTGAGATCGACCGGGACCTGCGGACCTCCCACTTCACCACCAGCGCCCGGGCCGCCAGGGGCATGTACCTGATCATCGCCGGTGTCCTGCTGCTGCTGGGCTCGCTGCACATCGCCGCCGGTCTCCGGGCCGTGGTGCCCCAGCCGGACCCGCAGGCGGGGGCCAGGTTGTGGATGCACTTCGCCATCAGCCGGCGCTATCTCACCGCGGCCGGTGTCTTGCTGGCCGGGTTCCTGCTGGCCATCGCCGTGCTGTCGCGGCATGACACCACGACCGAGTATGTGAAGGCCGCCCAGCGAGGGGAGATGGCCATCGCCGATGCTGGGCAGACGGGCGCGGCCTCCGACGGCGTAGGGGGGGAGGGCTTCCCCAGCCCGGCGACTCCCGCCGATGCGCCGCAGATGGTGCAGCCGCAGACGGTACCCATCCCGGGCCCGGCGGGCCCCGCGGGTGCGGCCGGCCCTCCGGGACCGGCGGGTCCTTCGGGCCCGGCCGGGGCCGCGGGCTCCTCGGGCAGTTCCGGGTCCTCCGGGGCGGCAGGCCCCGCGGGGGCGCCGGGTGCGGCGGGCCCGGCGGGCGCTGCCGGACCGGCGGGCGCCCAGGGGCCGCCCGGACCTCCGGGACCAGCCAGCGGCGAGTTTGACAGGCTCAAGCAAGAGGTCAAGGACCTCCGCGCCGAGCTGCAGGCGGTGCGCGGGGGCAAGGCTCCGGCAACCGATAGGGGAGGCAACGGCGGCGGGGCCGCGGCCAACGGGTCCGCTTTGGGACCACCCAGGGTCCAGCCCGGCCTGCCCACCCCCGGCGGCGCCGGCCCGGCACAGCCCGGGATGCCGAGACCCGGAATGCCCGCGGCCGCCCCGGTGCCCGAGGGGGCCCCGTTCTGGCCCTCCTTCCGCGGCCCCGCCGGCGGCAGGACCCTGACGGTGAGCTTCCCCACCCAGTGGGTGGCCTCCAAGAATGAGAACATCCTGTGGAAGACGCCGCTGCCGCTACCGGGCAAGAGCTCCCCCATCCACTGGGACGGGAAGGTCTTCCTCACCGGCGCCGATGAGAAGACGCGCAAGGTCTTCTGCTTCGATGCCGGTACGGGCAAGCAGCTCTGGGAAGAGAGCGTCGTCATCGAGCTCAGTGCGAAGGAAGAGCCGCCGGATGTGAATCCCGATACGGGCTACGCGGCTCCCACCATGGCCACGGACGGCAAGCGCGTGTTCGCCATGTTCGCCAACGGCGATGTGGCCGCCCTGGAGATGGATGGCAAGCCGGCCTGGAGCAAGGCACTGGGCAGGATCGAGAGCCTCTACGGGTACGCCTCCTCGTTGGCGGTGTACCAAAACGTCCTGATCGTCCAGCTCGACCAGGGCACAGACCCCGAGGAGGGGCTGTCGTATCTGCTGGCGCTGGACACCAGGGACGGTAAGACGCTGTGGCGCACCGACCGGCCGGTGGTCAACTCCTGGAGCAGCCCGATCGTCATCGACACCGGCAAGCGCCACGAGATCATCACCTGCGCCAACCCCTACGTGATCGCCTACTCCCCCGGCAGCGGGAAGGAGCTGTGGCGGACGGAGTGCCTCAGTGGAGACGTGGCTCCGGTGCCGTGCTACGGCAACGGGCTGGTCATCGCCTGCCAGGACGGCGCGGGGGGCTTCGCCATTCAGCCGCCCGCCGATGACACCGGCAAGGAGGGCAAGATCATCTGGGAGATCGAGGCCGGTCTGCCGGACACGGTCAGCCCCGTATGCAATGATGCTCTGCTGTTCACGGTGGCCAGCTACGGAATGGTGACGTGCTACGACATGCAGGACGGCAAGATGCTCTGGGAGCACGACATGAAGGCCCCCGTGACCTCCTCGCCGCTGATGGTGGGCAAGTTCGTGTACCTCACCGACAAGGAGGGCGTGACGCACATCTTCGAGGCCGGGAGGGAGTTCAAGGCGATCGGCAGCGGCAAGCTGGGGGAGAAGGTGGAGGCAACGCCCGCGATGGTCGACGGCAGGATCTACATGCGCGGCGAGAAAGCCCTGTATTGCATCGCCACGAAAGACAACCAGCAATGAATGATGGTCCTGCAGGCACCACAGTTTCGGACAACCAGGGGGCGGCCGAGCAGACCCTCAGGACCGGCGCCAACTCGGCGGCCCTGCAGCAACTGGGCTACGGCGGTGGCGAGCCTCTGGGCAGCGTGGACCTCAGCTTCGTCGACCGCATCGTGGCGGAGGTCGGGCGGAGCCGCGATGCCCTGATTCCGCTGCTGCAGGCCCTGCAGAGTCACTACCGGTACCTGCCCCCGGAGGCCCTGCGGCGCCTGTGCGAGATCACCAGTATCACCCCGGAGGCCGTGGTGGGGGTCTCCACCTTCTACGGGCGCTTCCGGCACCGGCCTGTGGGCAAGCACCTGATCCGGGTCTGTCACGGGACGGCGTGCCATGTGAAGGGGGCGCGCCTGGTGACGGAGGCCCTCTACCGCCACCTGGACCTGGACGAGGAGAACGACACCACCCAGGACGGCAACTTCACCATCGAGCGCGTGGACTGCCTGGGCTGCTGCACCCTGGCTCCCGTGGTGCAGATCGACCAGATCACCTACGGACACCTGTCCGCAGACGGCGTGGCCCAGATGGTGGAGGACTTCCTGCGTCTGAAGGCGGCCAAGCCCGCGGGGCCTGTGTCCGGCGGCGAGGCCGTGCCCGCCGGAGGTCTGGCGGAGGTCCGGGTCGGGGTGGGGTCCTGCTGTATCGCGGGCGGCAGCCTGGATGTGCGTCACGCTCTGGAGGAGACCGTGCGCGAGCTGGGGGCGCCGGCCGCGGTCAAGCCCGTGGGGTGTGTAGGCATGTGCCACCAGACACCGTTGGTGGAGGTGCTGGTGCCCGGCGAGGAGCCCGTGGTGTATGCCCGGGTGCGGCCGGAGGACGCTCCGGCCATCGTCAAGCGACACTTCAGGCCCCGGGGCCTGGCAAACACCCTGCGGTCGCTTGTGGACCAGGCGGTGGACTTCATCCTCACCGATGAGGCCTGGGAGCCGGTGACCCGGTACTCGCTGGACGTGCGCGACGCCCCGGTATGCGCGTTTCTGGGCCCCCAGCGGCACATCGCCACCGAGCACTACGGCACCGTTGACCCCCTGGACCTGGACGACTATCTCGCCCACGACGGCTTCCGCGCCCTGCAGCGCTGCGTGACGGAGCTCACCCCCGAGGAGGTCATCGCCACGATTGGGGCGTCGGGTCTGCGTGGCCGGGGTGGGGCGGGCTTCCCGACGGGGCGCAAGTGGGAGCTGGTGCGCGGAGCGGCAGATGCGGTGAGGTATGTGGTCTGCAACGGCGACGAGGGCGACCCGGGCGCCTTCATGGACCGGATGCTGCTGGAGTCGTACCCGTTCCGGGTGCTGGAGGGGCTGGCCATCGCCGCCTATGCCGTAGGAGCCAAGGACGGCGTGCTGTACATCCGGGCGGAGTACCCTCTGGCGGTACGGCGCATCTGGGAGGCGATCGGGCTTTGCGAGGCCCGGGGGCTTCTGGGTCCGGACATCCTGGGGAGCGGCAGGGGCGTGACGCTGGGGATCATGGAGGGTGCCGGCGCCTTCGTCTGCGGCGAGGAGACGGGGCTCATCGCTTCTCTGGAGGGGCGGCGCGGCAATCCGCACCTGCGCCCGCCGTATCCGGCGGAAAGCGGCCTATATGGTCATCCCACCTGCGTCAACAATGTGGAGACCCTGGCGCTGGTGCCGTGGATCGTCAGGGAGGGCGCCGAGGCCTTCGCCCGACTGGGCACGGACAAGAGCAAGGGGACCAAGGTCTTCTCGCTGACGGGGAAGGTCCTCCGCGGGGGGCTGATCGAGGTGCCGATGGGCATCACGGTTCGCCAGATCGTGGAGGAGGTGGGCGGCGGAGTGGCCGAGGGCCGCACCTTCAAGGCGGTTCAGATCGGCGGGCCGTCGGGGGGCTGCATCCCGGCGGAGCTTGCCGACATCCCGGTGGACTACGAGGCCCTCACCGGGGCGGGCGCGATCATGGGCTCCGGCGGGCTCGTGGTGTTGGATGACACCGACTGCATGGTGGATGTGGCCCGGTACTTCCTGGATTTCACCCAGCGCGAGTCCTGTGGCAAGTGTACCCCCTGTCGGGTGGGGACCCACCGCATGCTGGGGATCCTCGATCGATTCTGCAGGGGCGAGGCCAGACGACATGACCTGGAGAGCCTGGAAGAGCTGGCAATGATGGTCAAGCGCACCAGTCTGTGCGGTCTTGGCCAGACGGCGCCCAACCCGGTGCTCACCACTTTGAGGTACTTCCGCGACGAGTACGAGGCCCACCTGGAGGGCCGTTGCCCCGCCGGCAAGTGCGCGGCGCTGATCACCTACAGGATCACCGATGACTGCATCGGCTGCACCAAGTGTGCCCAGAATTGCCCGACCGAGGCCATCGCGATCGCTCCGTACCAGAGGCACACCATCGATCCGGAGAAGTGCGTGCACTGCGACGCCTGCCGGCAGGTGTGCCCGGTGGATGCCGTGGTGGTTCAGTAGGGGACTTCGACGGTGGCCGGGAGCGCGGCCGAGCCGCGAGGACCGCCGCGCCCATGACTTCAGCCCCGGTCGCTCCGAGGATGAGCACCGGCTTAGCGGTGCGGCAGCAGACCCCACCTTCGCCGGGAATGTCATTCCCAGAGCGTCCGCTCCCGAAGGGAGCAGCTCGAAGAGCCTCCCGGCATTCAGCGAGATTCTTCGCTATCTCGCCGCGCGAGATGGACGCTCAGAATGACATGTTGACGGCAGAACCGGCTTCTCGGCCGGACTTCCAGACCCAAACCCCGGGATCACAGGCCCGAAAGAACACAGGCGACGAACCGGATATGCCCACACTCACAGTCGACGGCAGGCAGGTGCACGTTCCGCCGGGCGCTACCGTGCTGGCCGCCGCAAGACGGCTGGGCATCGCGATCCCCACCCTGTGCTACCGGGAGGGCTGTCGGCCGGAGACGTCCTGCATGGTGTGTGTGGTGAGCATCAACGGCGCCGAACGCCTCGTGCCCTCGTGCGCTACCGTGGCCGCCGAGGGCATGGTGGTAGAGAGCGAGACCGGGCCGGTTCTGCAGGCCCGGCGGATGGCTCTTGAGTTGCTCCTGGGCGAACATGCCGGTGACTGCGTGGGCCCCTGCCAGAGCGCGTGCCCGGCCCACATGGACATTCCACGGATGATCCGGCACCTGGCGGCGGGTGAGATGGAGCGGGCGGTGTCCGTGGTGCGCGAGCGCATCCCGCTGCCGGCGGTGCTGGGGCGCATCTGTCCCGAGCTGTGCGAGCGGGTCTGCCGCCGCGGCGAGCTGGACAACCCGGTGAGCATCAAGCTCCTCAAGCGCTATGTGGGGGACTTCGCCCTGGCCAATGGGGTGGCGCACCGGCCCAGGGCTCCGGAGACCGGGAAGAGGGTGGTCGTCGTCGGTGCCGGCCCGGCGGGGTTGTCCGCCGCGTACTATCTGCAGCTAGCGGGCCACGCCTGCACGCTCCTGGACGAGCGCCCCGCCGCCGGCGGGACGCTGCGGTACGGGGTGAGCGAGACCGCCCTGGACAAGTCCGTCCTGCAGGCCGAGATCGACAGCGTGCTGAGCGTGGGCATCGAGTTTGTCCCCGGTACGCGGTTGGGAGAGGACGTGTCGCCCGGGGGGTTGCTGGAGCGGTTTGACGCCGTCCTGCTGGCGGTGGGTGAGCCGCCGGCGGGGACGGAGAGCGTGCTCGGAGTGCCGGTCACAGCGCACGGCCTGGGGGCAGACCGCGCGCACCACACCACCGCCACGCCGGGGGTGTTTGTCGCCGGCTCGGCACTGTCGTCCTCGCGGCACGCGGCCCGGGCGGTGGGCAGCGGGTACTCGGCGGCCCACGCAGTGGACGGTTACCTCCGGGGTGTGGCGGTGGAGGGTGTGGCCCGGCCGTACACGGTGCACATGGGTCGACTGCCGGAGCAAGAACTGGCCGCCTTCTCCGCCGATCACCCGCGCCACGACCGGCTGTGGCCGCTGGGCGGGGAGCAGGAAGGCTTCACGGCGGAGGAGGCCGCCGGCGAGGCGGACCGCTGCCTGCACTGCGATTGTGCCGGCCTTGCCGACTGTCGGCTGCGCCACTTTGCCATGGCCTACGGCGCCCATACCAGGCGCACTCACGGCGGCCGTCGCCCCTACAGCCGGGAGGTCAGCCACGAGCTGGTGGTCTACGAGCCCGGCAAGTGCATCTCCTGCGGGCTGTGCGTGCAGCTCACGGCGGCTGCAGGGGAGGCTCTGGGTCTGACCTTCATCGGCCGCGGTTTCGATGTGAAGGTCGGCGTGCCCTTCGAGGAGTCGTTGCGCGCCGGGCTGGAGCGGGTGGCCCGGGAGTGTGCCGAGGCCTGCCCGACCGGGGCGCTGGTGCTGCGTCGGAGCGCTGCAGGAGTCGTGTGCGACGGGGCGGTCGTGGGCTCGGAGACACCGCGGCCTGCGCCGTCTCCGGTGGGGAGTGGCGGAGGGCAGCAGGCGCCCTCGAGGAAGGCGATGACCCATCGGGAGCGCATCCTGGCCGCCCTGCGCCTGGAGCCGGTGGACCGTATCCCGTGGGTGCCGCGGCTGGACCTGTGGTACAAGGCCAACGCCTACCGGGGCACTTTGCCGGCACAGTGGCGTGGCGCCTCCCTGGCGGACATCGCCGCCGAGCTGGGAGTGGGGTACCATGCGGTGGTCCCCGACTTCCTCAGCACCGAGCACCCCGACGAGATCGCCGACCGCGCGCTGGGGCTCGAGCACGTGGCCAACCAGCCCTACCGGCTGCGATTCGCCAGGACGGAGCGCGTCGTGCGGCGGGAGGGCGACCGGCTGGAGGTCACCTACCGCACGCCGGCCGGGGACCTGCACGCCACGCTGGTGCATACCGAGCAGATGCGTCGCGATGGGGCGACGCTGTGGCAGGTCACCGAGCGTGTGGTCAAGTCGCCCGAGGACTACCCGATCGTTGCCGCGCTATTTGAGGACCTCGTGATCGAGCCGGACGAGACCCGCTACCGGGACTTGTGCGAGCAGGTGGGCGAGCGCGGACTGGTGGTGGGGTATGCCAACGCCGCGGCCTCCCCGGTCCACCACCTGCTCAAGGAGCTCGTGGCCTACGACCGCTTCTACTACGATCTGCACGATAGCCCTGAGTTGGTGGCGGATACCGCGCAGCGCATGGCGGGGTACTACGACGCCCTGCTGGAGGTCTGCGCCGCCGGTTCGGCCCAAGCCATCCACCTCGGCGCCAACTTCGACGTCTCCTTGACCCCGCCGGCGATCTTCGAGCCCCACATCCTGCCGCAGCTCGCCCGGTGGTCGGCGAGGCTACAGGAGGCGGGCAAGCTCCTGCTTTCCCACACGGACGGGGAGAACGACGGGCTGTGTGAGCTGTACGTGCAGGCCGGGATCCATGTGGCCGACTCGATTTGCCCCAGCCCGATGACGCGCCTGCCCCTGTCCCGCTACCGGGAGCTGTTCCAGGACAGGATCGCCATCTGGGGCGGGCTTTGCTCGGTGAGCGTCCTGCCACAGAGCTGCACGGACGCGCAGTTCGAGGCCCATGTGGAGGAGGCGCTGGCCGCCATCGGCGACGGGCGGGGCCTGATCTTCAGCATCGCCGACACCACCCCTCCGGACGCCTCCCTGGAGCGGATCGCGCACATCGGCGAGCGCCTGCGCGAGTATCGCGTGGAATGACGGCGGCCCTTAGCCGGCCGCCGGCGGGGACAGGCTACTCGCGGCCCGAGCGTCCGGCCCTGACGTCGCACTCCTCTGAGGGTAGCGGGAACGGCCGGCGGTGAACGTGCTCTGCCGCCCCGAAGGAGACCCCCATGCTGCGGCGCGCGTTGTCCCTCTTTCTCCTGGCGGTCTCGGCGGTGAGTGTCTGGGCCGCCGGGCCCGCGGTCACCGTGGTGGGCACCGACCTGGGCGACCTGGCCCCGATCTTCTCCGCGCTACAGCTTGAGCCGCGGCTCGTGGCCTCCGTGGCCGAGATTCCCAGGGACGCACGAAGCGTGTTGGTGCTGGCCTCCGACTATCCCCGCCCGCGGGTCTTGAGCGCCTCCGAATGCGATGCCCTCGAGGGCCTGGTGGGTCTGGGCGCCCGGGTGTTTGTGGAGTATGCCACTTTGGCGCCGGGTACGACATGCTGCGGCCTGTGCCCGGTCTCCGCGCCGCAGCGGGCGATCCATCAGCGGCTGGTGGTGTTGCGGCAGATGGGCGGGCTGGCCCCGGAGGACCTGCTGGAGGAGCATGACGGGGCCTTCATCGCGCCGGGTGCGCCGCCGCCGCACGCCGAGACGCTGCTTGAGTACGACCTGGCCTACGGTACCTATCGCCGCATACCGGCCCCGGACCGCTCGGCGTACACCGTCACCGTGGACCTGGGCGACGTGTACGAGCTAACCGGCGTGTCCCAGCGTTACGGCGCCGGACAGCCCAACTACACTCCCGAGAGCGTCGAGCTGTGGCTTTCGGAGGAGAGTCGGCAGTTCTCTCTCGTGGAGCGCCTCGAGCGGGACGCCATGCCGGAGACGGTACGCTTTGGCCTCGAGAGGGTCCGGGCCCGGTACGTGCGTCTGGTGGCGCGCAAGAGCCGGCGCAGCCCGGTGACCGATTTCCTCTTCATGGGGGAGATCGAGGTGATGGATGGCTCGGGCCGCAATGTGGCCCCGGGCCGGCCGTACGAGCTGACCTCGCAGGGCGAGCAGGCCGCGGCCTATCGAGACAACGGCCGCAAGCTCACCGATGGTCTGGTGGAGGGCCACTACAGCGACGGGCTGTCGGTGGGCTTTGGCACCGGCGCCGCCACGGAGGGCCAGACGCTCCCCGCCATCCTGCGGGTGCCGTGGGAGCGGGGGCTTTGCGTTTTCAGCGCTCCGGCGATCAGCAGCTATACCACCCGCAACTTTCGGCTTCAATCACGCTGGGAGGAGCTGTGGCGACAGCTTGTCCTCGATCTCATGCCGGCGGAGAGCCGCGCGGCCGTGGCGTCCGCCTATGTGCCGCTGGAGGCACACACCGAGCCCCGGGTTTGGGCGGAGCCGGGAGCAGAGGTGAAGCTGAGTGTGCGCACCGTCCCCGGAGCGCAGGTGGCCGCCGTCTCCGCGCAACAGGGCGAGCTGGCTTTGGGCCCGGAGGCCGACGGCTCCCTTGTGGCCCGGTTCGTGGCCGCTCCCGGGACCGACCGCATCGAGGTCCGCGCCGCCACCGAGACGGGGCAGGCGACACAGGTGGTGCTCTTCGACTGCCGGTCGCGGGAGGACAAGTATCGGCAGGCCGTGGACAGGAACATGGGCTGGTTCTCCGCATCGGGCGTGCTGCCCGCCGCCGATGGGTCGCAGGGCATCCATTCCCAGGTGTGCATGGCCTGGCTGGATGGCGGGTTCCAAAACCCTCTGGGCTCGCCGTTCAGGGTGGACTGCAACGCCATGAGTGCCCAGGCATTCTACCTCTACGGGCGCCTGACCGGGGAGCAGCGGTACCTGCGCCTCGCCCGGAACATCGCCGATACCGTGCTTTCGCACCAGTATACCGACGAGACCCGGCCCTCTTTGGGGGGCTTTCCCTGGCTCTACGAGAACAGCGACATTATCTACTTCTGGGACGACAACTGCCGGATCGGCACCGCGCTGCTGTGGCTGTACCACTGGACGGGAGAGGAGCGCTACCTGCGGGGAGCGCTGCTGAATGCCGAGTTGTTCCGGCAGGTGGCCCGGGAGGACGGCTGCGTGCACCGGCATGCCATCTCGCGCGGCGCCCTGGACGCCCTGGGGCGGGAGGCGTACCGGCAGTACAGTGATGGAGCAGACCCGGACTTCCGGATCATGCACTGGTGGACGCTGGCGGCCGTCACCGGTGATGAAACGTATGCCCACCTGGCCCGCCTCACCACGGATACCTGGGTGCAGCAGGTAGGTCTGCGTGGTGCCTCCCATGCGGCCTTCTACGCCGGCGCCGCCCCGGTCCGCGAGCGGCTTGGGAAGCTGGCGGAGAGCTTCCTTGCCGACCCCGCGGTGGCCCAACACGGCATGCTCACCGTCCACGGCGGCGAGTACGAGCGGGCCTTCGTGGGCGATTGCGGCATCGCCACCGAGGATGGCGAACCGCTGACGGATCAGATCTACGGGACGCCGTGGTACTTCCGGGCGGCGGTGCGGGGGTGGAAGGCCTCCGGCGACGAGGCCTGTCGCCGGATGGCCCAAACGGTGGGGGACTACCTGGTGCGCATCCAGTTCTCGAGTCCCGACCCGCGCCTGGATGGGTGCTGGATGCGGGGCTTCGATGTGCAGGCCTGGGACTATTACGGCGCCCCCTATGACCCCCAGTACGGCCCGTACGCGGCCTACACCGGCTGGATGAATGCCATCGCTTCCGAGGCCTTCTGTTGGTACCTGCTGGATGAGCCCCCCTTCGTGCCGCTGCAGACAGACCCGAGGGCCGCGGCGATGGTCGAGGAGGTGCGGAAGCTGAGCCCGTCCCTGGTCTCCGACGGGCCCAACGTGGCGCTGGGTTGTCGCTATACGCTCAGTGCCGCGGCCGCGGAGGCGTACGCCGATGATGGGATCAAGCTCACCGACGGCGTGGCGGACGGGCACTATCAGGACCACGCCTCCGTCGGTTGGCATCTGCAGGAGGTGGGTCAGGAGCGGGAGGTGCGCGTGACGGTGGACCTGGGCCAATCCCGGCGCCTGAAGCTCATGACCCAGAGCTACGGCGCCGGGGTGGGCGACTACAACCCCGACCGGGTGGCGCTGTGGGCGAGCGCGGACGGGCGGGAGTTCGTGCCGGTGGCCCACAGGATCATCGAGGGGCGAGGGGGCGGGTACCTGTGGGTGATGCCGGCCGATCCTGTGGAGGCCAGGTTCCTGCGCTTCGACCTGCTCAAGCGGCGGCGGGGCCCCAGCACGGACTTCCTGTTCGCGGGGGAGATTCGGGCCTACGAGGAGCCGTAGACATCGAGGACCTTGGCGCGGACAAACTCGAAGGCTTCGTCACCATCATGGACGATGCGGTTGACGGCCGCCAGCTTCGCGTGGTACTCGCTCTCGTCGGTGCCCAGCCGCCAGAACAGCTCGGAGTCGCCGTGGCGGAGGATGGTATCGGTCTCAGGGTCCCATTCAAAGGCGAGCCGGTGCCCGGCGCCGTTTGCTGAGCCCTCGTACAGGGCGGTGACACGGCGCTCGCGGCGGCGGTTGAGCTGGATGAAGAGCACGAGGTCCAGCTTGTTGAGGTGCTCCTCGGCCACGGACAGCGGCGGGGCCAGAAGGATGTCCCGCAACTGCTGGAGGCCATCGGCATGGATGCAGGAGGCGGTCTGGGTCCCGTGGCCCATCAGGGCGAAGAAGTTGCGCACATCCTTGCCCCAGATGTAGCCATACCAGTGGCCCTCACCGATCTCGTGTGCCAGACAGCAGGGCACGGCCTCCTCGTCGATGACCCGCGGGTCGGTGATGGTCACGATCTCTCTGGTTGGGGGTAGCAGCGAGAGCAGGTCCGCCAGGACGGTGCTCTTGCCGGCGCCTCCGGGGCCGGCGGCCGTGATGAAGGAGGCGCCCCGGGCGATGGCGGTCCAGCAGTGGGCCACCATCTCGACCGTCATGGTGCCGGCGCGTACCAGGTCCACGAAGCTCAGCGTGCGGCCACCCCTCTGGTTCAGTCCCTCAATCTCCCCGATGTTCTTGCGTTGCAGCCGATCCATTGATTCCTCCATTGCTGGGTCCGTTGCTGCTGCGTCACCGCGAGCGCGTCCCCCTCGCCTACGCTGCCACCGCCGCCCGGCATTGACCGGGACGCCGGGACACCACTATACTCGATCCATGACCCGAGCGCTCCGAGCGATTCTGTTTGATCTAGATAATACCCTATACCACCCGGCCAGCGGTCTGCAAGAGGCCGGTGACCGACGCTTCAATGCGTGGATCGCGGACAACCTCAAACTGCCACCCGAGGAGGCCGATGCCCTGAGGGTCCGCACCTGGAAGCAGTACGGCGCCACCGCCAGAGGCCTGCAGGCGGAGTACGGGATAGACCCGCGGGTCGTCTACGACTATGCCGTGGACCGGCTGGAGCCCGCCATGTACCTCCATCCCGATCCTGAGCTGGACCGGATGCTGGGGACGCTCACCGTGGCCTGCCATGTGTTCACCAACGCCACCGCCACCTATGCGGCCAAGGTGCTGGAGACGCTGGGCATCGCCGGGCACTTCGACAAGATCTTTGACATCCGCTACAGCGATTGGTTGTCCAAGCCCGAGCCGGCGATCTACCGCCGGATCGCCGACGATCTGGGATTGGCGCCGGCCCAGATCGCCCTGGTGGAGGACAATCCGCGCAATCTGGCCCCGGCCCGGGCCCTGGGAATGCTGACGGTCCTGGTCGGCGCTGGAGAGACCCCCGAGGACCGCGCCGATGTGCGTGTGCCCGAGATCACCGACCTCGTGCGGGGACTGGAGCGGGCCGGCATTCAGGCGTAGCGCCCGGCGCCGTGGAGAGCGGCGGGGGGCCGGCCGGGCTCGGCGCCGGCTATGCCGGCTTCTTCCAGGTCGTGGACCTCCGCAGGCCCTCATCCCCTCTGGTGGCCGCCAACTGCCCCGCGGGTATCGGTGGCGGAAGCCCGGAATGCCCCGCGGGACCGCCCCGGGCGGAGGGTACTTCGCGGTCTCCGGGCCGGAGGGGCGGGGGCCTCCGGCGGCTTGCCCTGGCGCTCGGGCTACCCCTCCAGCAGTCTCCCGGCCGGCGCGGCGATCTGCCACACCGCCGGCGGGCAGCCGTGCGCGAAGGCGCCCCGGTCCATCAGCCACGCATTGCAGTTCCCCACCACCAGCGTGGGCGTGTCGTCCTCGGGGATGTCACGGACCGGACCGGCAACCACCCTCACGCTGGCCAGCGTCTCCAGCAGCCGGCGCCCGTCGTCGGTGCGCAGGAAGGACACGGCGTCCTGCACGCAGTAGCGGCAGCGGAGGTCCACCTGCCAATCGACCTTGCTGCCGAACTCCGTGGGGTCGAACACGACCCCGGTGAGGCTCTTGCGCGCATTGGCGATCTGCTCGCCCCTGATCTCGATGGCGTCTTGGTCGATCTCACCGAGACCACGCTCGGCGGCTGAGTGGACCATCCACACGTCCCGGGGCTCATATCCCATCAGGCGGCAGCAGGTGGCGTCGGCGGCCACGATGTCGGCGGCGGCGACGATGAGATCCATCGGCACCGGCGTGCCTCCGGCGCCGGGGAAGTTGCCCTCCTGCGCGATGGTCATGTCCACCACCCCCAGCACCGGCCACTTGAGGGTGTTCATGTCGATAGGGACCTTGCAGACCCCGAAGGCGTGGGATTTCTGCGTCTCGGCGCCCATCATCAGGCCCATGGCGTTCTTCAGACAGGCCGTGACTCCGGCGCCGCAGTGGGTCTTGCCCACCGGCACGGTGATGTGCCTGTCGCAGTCCAGCAGGATTCTCGGGACGGTCACCGGCATCAGCAATGCACGGGCGTTGGGAATGGTGACCGTCACGTGCTCGTCGTCCTCGAAGGGGAGAAGCTCGGCGACCTTCTCCACCCCCGTATCGGCGAAGTTGGCCACCACGGCCGCCTTGTTGCGCTCGCCGATCACAACTCGCCCGGCCCCGGCATCTCGCGCCAGTTGCGCCACGGCGATGGCCACCTCCGGTCTGGCAACATTCCCGTTGGCCGGCACCTGCTTGACGAAGCTGTTGGGCTTGACCAGCACCGTGTCGCCCGGACTGACGAAGGCCTGCATGCCCCCGAGCAGCTCGATGGCCTCAGCCACCATCGCGACCGGGTCATTCCCGCGGACAATGCTCACTGCGCTTGGCATCGGTATCCCTCGCTGAACGGACGTTGTGATGCCGACATGGTAGCCCGCCGGATGAGGGAGGTCAAGGAAGGCGGCACAGGAGCCGGAGGCACTGGGGCGCGCCCCGTCCACCGTCTGGGGCCCTCGCGCCCCGCGGTCGGTCTCCCGGCGGCCGCCCGTTTCCCCGGGGCCCCGCGTGGCCTCCGCCTCGCCCCGGTGTGGGGCTCCCGAGGTCTCGCGGCGCCGCCTTCGGGTGGCGGGTGGGGCACAGGAGAAGGGCAGGGGGACGGCGAAATGCTTCCATGTGCCGATGTGGGGGTCAAGAGCGGCTTCCGCGGACCGTTGGCATGGACCGTGAATTGCAGCTTCACAGCGGGGCCTGCGTCTACTCGCCCTCAGGGCTCGAGAGATGACGTGCGCTTCCGCCACATAGAGCCTGAATCCATCAGTTTCGGAGGTGTCCAGGATGGACCGTAATCCGAAGGCCTTACTGGCGCTGGCAATTGTCGTTGCTCTGGGTTGTCTTGGGGGCTGCGAAAGCGGCGGAGGCGCCGGGGACGAGGGAGCAATCTCTGTGGCGCCGCTCAAGCGTACCCTGGCGCCGCTGGAGCAGGCGCGGTTCGCCGCCACCGTCGTGCCCGACCGGCTATCGCAGAGCGTGGCCTGGAGCGTGCGGGAGGTGGGGGGCGGGACGATCACCGCCGCGGGCCTGTATACCGCGCCGGCGACGACCGGCACTTACCACGTGGACGCCACCAGCGCCGCGGACCAATCCCTGGTGGCTTCGGCGACGGTTACCGTCACCAACAGCACCGCCCCCTCGGGCTGGATCTACTTCCTGATGGGCACTCAGGCGCCATTGAGCCAGCGGCTCTACCGGGTGAGACCGGACGGGTCCGGCCTGGCGGCGCTGACGTCGGCGATGCCGATCCTGAACTACAGCATCGACCCTGCCGAGCAGAAGGTAGTCTGGAGCGGAGCCGACCGCAATCTGTACACGATGAACCTAAACGGCACCTCGCTGCGGGCCCTGATCGGCCTCGGCACCGACCAGGAGCCTGCGTGGTCTCCCGGCGGCTTCCGGATCGCCTTCATCCGCTACACCTCCCGGGGCGCCGAAGTATGGGACACCAACACCAACGGCCGCGATCTGCGTCAGCTCTACGAGGTGCCCATCGGCTACAGTGCCCAGGCACCCTCGTACAGCATGGACGGCACCCAGATCGCGTTTAGCTGTGGACTGAATGCCAATGACTCGATCTACCTGATGACCAAGAACGGTGGCGCCACTCGGATCAGCGCCATCAACGCCGCGGGACGCTACCAGACCGGTCCGGTCCTGAATCCCGCGGGAGACCTGCTGGCCTACTACACCCAGCAGTGGAGCTCGCTGTCCAGTCGCGCCGACATCGGGACGATGAACACCGGCGGCGCGGCGCAGACGCGGCTCACGGTGGCCGACAGTGAGAGCGGCTCCAGCCGGCATCCCACCTGGAGCCCCACCGGCCTGCACATGGCCTACGCCTCGGCACGGGCCAACGGCACCTGGGACCTGTGGGTCATGGAGCCCGACGGCAGCTCGTCCAGGGCCCTGGGCGTCAACAACAGCAACCAGATAACGGTGTCGCACCCGATCTGGCGCTAGGCCCGGCCGCGCCGCTGGGAAAGGCGGCGGCACATCCTCTACCGCCGTGACAGGGGCGGGTCTCGTGAGACGAGGCTCGCCCTTTTCGCGGGTGTGACTCGCGGCCTGAGGTGGCGGCTCCAAGAAGAGCAGGGCGGCGGGGTATGCGCGCTACGGAAGCCTCCTCCAGTCCCCCTCCGCCACGGCGGCGAGCTGCCCCAGTATCTCCTCGGCGCAGAACTGGCGGTCCCGCTTGCGCCCGGAGACCTCCCGCACAAGACCCATCGTCTCAAGCTCCGCGATGGCCTTGGAGGCTGTGGGGAAACTCACCCGGAGCTCCTCCATCGTCTGCCGAATGGTGATGTAGGGGTTCTCAAACAGCCTGTCGGCCAGGGACAGCAGATGGGTGGCGGCCTTCGCCTGCTGCAGTGTCCTGCGCCACCGGTCCCGCAGGTCGAGGATCGAGTGCGCGGCCGCCACGGCCTGCCGCGACTGCTCCGCAACGCCCTGCAGGAAGAAACGAAGCCAGCCTTCCCAGTCGCCCTGGCTGCTGATCTGGCGCAGGCGGGAGTAGTAATCGGCGCGGTGGCGCTCGAGGTAGCCACTGAGCAGCAAGGAGGGCGTGGACAAACGGCCGGTGGCCATGAGGAACAGGACCATGATCAGGCGCCCCATGCGGCCGTTGCCGTCGCGGAAGGGGTGGATGAGCTCGAACTGGGCGTGGATGACGGCACACTGGATGAGTGCGGAGCTGCGCACCTGTGGCTCCGAGCGGATGCAGGCCCGGACGTACTGCTCCCACTGGGCCATCAGGCCGGGCACGTGGGCCCATGGAGGGGGAACGTAGGAGGCGTGAGTGATGGAGCGGCCCGCCGGCGCCAGCCACACGGAGACCTCGCGGAACCGTCCCGGAGAGCCCTCGCCACCGGGGGTCTCGCCCAACAGGGCCCGGTGTAGGTCCTGCACGAGGCCCAGGTCCAGCGCTTCAGGACTCGCCTGGAGCCGCTGGAGTCCCAGGTCCATCGCCGCACGGTAGGCGATGGTCTCCTGGGTGGCGTTGCTGGCTCGCCGAGCGCCCATGGCCTCGGCGTGGAAGACCTCATCCACCGTGGAAGCGATGCCCTCGATCCGTGAGCTGACCACCGCCTCCAGGCGCTGGAGGGGCCGGGCGAACAGCCAGGGGTCCGGGATCAGGCCGCCGATGGCCTCCACTCCCCCCATGGCCCGTTCGGCGTCGGCCAGGAGCAGTGCCAGGTCCTCGGAGTAGCTGAGCGGGGGAGGCACGGGGGCGGGCACGAAGGCGAGAACCCCGCCATAGCCGGGAAGCGGCACCAGTTCACCGGCCGGTACTTTCGACACCCGGGCCTCCAGGGAAGTGGGCGCCTCTCGGCACGTGTCTAGAGGCGCTTTGATAGCTCCGAAAGCTATTAAAGCATACCCTCTTCTGCCTTAACAAGTGGCGATTGAGGAGGGCGAGCGTGTGGAGCGGAGCGCGGGCCGGATGTGCCGCCGAAAAGCCCGGCCAGACGGTCTTCTGGGCCGGGCCTGCAGAACCTCGGTCCCCCAGACAGAGTGCAGCCTGAGAGGCTATGGGCTCCCGCTCTATTGCCTCAGAAGTTCAAACGTCGGAGAGCGCGACCTCACCTTGCCTTCTTATCGTCTTCCACGATGCCTCTGAGCTTGAGGTCCTGACCCGGGACGCCGCCGCTGCCGGAGAGATTCACCATGCCCCCATCGGCCAGGGCCTGGACGATCCACTTACCCACCTTCTCGGAGCGCTCGACATCCTGCGCCACTTTGAGCGTGAACTGCTGGTACTCATCGAAGGACACTCTGGCCTCCTTGAGCACCTCCCGCAGGAGGGTCTTCATGGCCTCGTCGGTGCGGTCTCGCTCCGGGGTTGTCATCACGGCGGCGGCGTACTTGGCCGAGATGGCCACGTACTTGTCGTCATCCAGGGGTCCCTCGGGGATGGGCCATTTCTTGCCTGTCTGTGGTTTTGGCTTCTCGGTCGACGGTGACTTGGCCTGCTGCGCAGCGTCCTGCTTCGGTTTGGGCGTGGGCTTGGCCGCGGGCGTAGCGGCGGTCGCCGGTGTCGGCTCGGCCGGTGTGGCGGCGGGCCGCGGGGTGGGCGGGGTCACCTCCCGCGGGGGCTCCGCGGCTCCGGGGACGGCCTCCTCCACGGGGTCCGGGGCCGGAGCGGTCCCCCGGGCGGGCTCCGTGGTGGCGGCGGGCTGTGGCTCGGAGGGGACCGGGGGCTCGGGGTGGGCGGGGTCTTGCGCCACCGGCATGGGCGCGACCGGGGCGTTTTG
>Ga0334883_1001777_pt1 | contig 29876 bp, 29 predicted proteins | sample GraSluR1_MG_6_FD_207230 | JGI IMG/M metagenome (GOLD analysis project Ga0334883, IMG submission 207230) | Sludge microbial communities from methane-producing bioreactor in Wageningen University, Netherlands - Granular Sludge_09_05-R1 | ecosystem: Engineered > Bioreactor > Anaerobic >...
AAAGTAAGTTAAACTAACCATCCTCACACCCTTCACGAACAATTGTAAGTAAAAATAATACTCCCTCTCCCCTCCGGGGGAGAGGGGTAGGGTGAGGAGGAAGAATTGAATATTTATCACCGGCAACGGCCGCGAGCCTTCACGAGTAAGGCACCGACCGGCCGGGGCTACAAGCAAAAGAGGTGATAATCATGAAAGTTGACGGTATCGACCCCTTAATCCTGAACAGGGTGAAAGACCAGACAACCAAACCGGTGGTGCAGGAAGCGGAACGATCAAATGTTCAGCAGACCAGGATCAAGCAGCAGCAGGAACAGGCCCGGCAGGCGCAGGTAATGCTGCAAAGTGACCAAGGTTTGCTGCAGGAGATTGAAGACGCGGTTATGAAGCTGAATGATACTGCCGAAGCGATGCAGTTAAGTTTAAGGTTCCTGATGCACCGCGATTCAGAGCGCTGGATGGTCCAGGTGGTCGATATACGGCATGACGAAATTGTGCGCGAAATCCCGCCAGAGAAAATACTCAACGTTGTAGCACAAATTCAGAGTTTAATTGGCGTTCTGCTCGACGAGCGACGCTGATTCCAGAACCAACAAGATAAGACTGAGGACAGTTCTCAGATAAGACAGAAACAGTTCTCAGATAAGACAGGGGACGGTTCTCTGTCTCACCGAATTCAGTGAGACAGAGAACCGTCCCCTGTCTTATCGCTTGCCTTATGCACCAGAAAAGCAGGAAATTTAATTAAATTGTAGAAATAATCAAAAATAACAGGTATAATCTCTTTACCAGCCTTATAAGCATGAAGAAAGCAGGCTAAGCCCATGCGAGTGGAAAGCACTGTTTACCAGAATCCAGATCATTATACAAACCAGGGCACGAAGCCCCGGCTTCGCGATGCGGACGGAAAATCAGGCTATGACCGCTTTGCCCGGGGCGGGGCTGACGAACTGAACCCGGAAACCACCGCAACTGAGCAGCGGGAGACGGAACAAAAAGAAGCTCGTTTACTCTCCGGCTACAACTTGGCGGAAAATGCCGAGGAAAGCCTGCTGCAGAGAATTAGAAAAGCGATCGACGAAATGAACAGGTCGGCCGAAATTAATTTTGTATCACTACGTTTTGAACTGCACGACGAATCGAACCGCTGGATGGTGCAAGTTATTGACATCATGGAAAATGAAGTTTTGCGGGTTATTCCCCCTGAAGAACTGCTCGAGCTGGCCGGGCAGATCCAGAGAATGACCGGCGTTCTGCTTGATACCCGCCGCTGATCATCTGTGTTATATGTAATTATCATCCCTTCTTCTTCAAACCCTTTTCAGGATTACCCCTTAAGGATTTTAACCACCCGGCGATAGTATAGTATGAACGCTATATTTTGGGGGTGGATTTTTTGACCTACAATACAGCATTAGTAAACAGCGGTCGGGTCAGACGGGGCACGGCGGCAAAAACCGCTACTCTGCGCAGCCTGATGGAAGAAAATATAAACGCAGAAGCCAGGCAAGAATTGGAAAAAAACTTGGCTGCCCGGCCCGATGACCGTGAGCTGAAAATACAATATATCGATATTTTAATCAAGGCTGGTGAACTGGCTGATGCCGAGAGGTTGCTTGAAGCCGAGTTGCAGTACCGGCCTGACCGTTTCGACCTTCTTTTCAGGCTCGGACGTATTGATGAAATTCGTGGGCAGAACCTGAGCGCCGCAGACCTATTCCGCCGGGCCGAGGCGGAGGCAAAAATAGCAGCCGATAAAAGGGAGGTCCGGACGGCAATTGATCGGGTCAGGGAAAAAGTAAGCAGCGATGTTATTTTTACCCCCGATAGTTTTACCATTAACCTGTTTGGAAACAGTTCACCGCTCAAGCTGCAGTATAAATTAAAGCAGCAGCAGAAACGCCGGGCCCTTTTTGAAACTCTGCTTGGTGAGATTGATCCCCGTTCGAAGAGCGTTCTTGAATTGGAATGCGATTCGGGCCTGGTAGCCCGCAACCTGGCTGCTCACGGCCTGAAAGCTGAAGGTGCGGCAGAAGAGATGACCGATATTGTTTTGGCCATCGGGTTTGAATACGTGGAAATGCTGCGCAAACCTGGCAGCCTCTCCCCTTCATACTTCAGGTTTGAAGCAAAACCGGACACAATCAAAGAACTGGATAAATACGACCAGGTTCATTTATTGCCAGGGCGTTTCCAGTGGTACCGCGACCGCGGCGTTAGCACGACAGCCCGGCTGATCAACAAACTTACGGCAAAAAGCAAACGGCAACTCTTTTTCTATATACCCGCGGTTGAAGGTAAAGGCAGGGAAGAAGCCCTGCAATTTGAGCAGATGTTGCTTGAGCAGCTGATGGAAAGCAATCTGCCATCTCCTCCCGAAAAAGTGGAAATGGAAGGCGGCGGCAGCCTTTACCGCGTTAACCGGCGACAAGCCGCAGCCGGGGATAAAGAAAAACTGCTGCCCCAGGGGTTAAACCTGAACGGCAGTCGTTCTAGCGTGTTGGAGGTAGAGCTGGAAAAATGCCGCAGCTTGAACGGCTTTAGTTTTGGGAGCAACGGTTGGAACCATTTTACCGCCCTGCTGGAGGAACTGCTGGCAAACCCAAAACTTACATATGAAGAAAGCTTATTAAAAAAATTTTACGACCGCTTTCAACCAAAAAACAGGCAGGAGCAGTTGTTTGGCAGTGAAAGCGAAGTTTTGTCCCCCCTTGATCGGGGCTGGACATTGCTGCCCTGGGTGGATACCAAGAACCGCAGTTTTAACCCGCTTGAATCACCCCAGTTGAATGGAAAGGGTAACCCCCACTACGGGCCGAACAACATTGAATTCGGGCAGTATGTTTGTAAAAGACTGCTGGCCGGCTATACCCTGATCAGGGAATACGGTTATTTACCGGAAATATTCCCCGATGGTTATATCCAGGGTTACCTGCTTAAAGACGGCGACGATTACCGCTTTTATGTTAATGAGGGTCAGCACCGTATTGCAGCGCTGGGCCTGCTTAGGTATCAGGCGATCAAGGTTAAATGCAACCCCGACTTTTTACCGGTGGTTGACATTAAAAATATCAGGCAGTGGCCCCAGGTGCGGCGGGGGCTCTACAGCGAAGAAACCGCCGCGAAAGTTTTCCGCCACTACTTTGAGGAGGACGGCAGCAGCAGAGCCCGCCAGCTCGGCCTGCTCAAATAATAAGACAGGGGACGGTTCTCTGTCTCATTACAACTGATAAGACAGAGAACCGTCCCCTGTCTTATAAATAATGATTTCAGCCGGATGCTATTTTGAAGTGGATAAGACAGAGAACCGTCCCCTGTCTTATCTGGCAGATAACGACCAGGCAGGAGGTGTTACGGATGGATAAAAAGATTAATATTTATAAAACTATGCTTGAACTGGCCGACACCGCCCTGGAAGGGGTGGAGCATATCCACTCCCGGACCATGGAGGGGCGTTTCGACGAGACGGCTGAGCTGTTTACAGATGTGGCCGATTCTTTCCACGAAATGAAAAAGGCCTTACACTGGTATCATCCCGGTTACGACGAAAGTTCACTGGAGCTGCTTTCAAAAGATGTAGTCAGCGGCATGCAGCTTTTGCTTTCGGCCTACGAGGGTGATGCTGATGTACGGCCCATGGTAGTTCTGCAGTTTTCCCTGGTGCCCGGTTTCCGCCGCTGGCATGAAGCGCTGCAGGAAGAACTGAACGGCCTCTGCGCTCCGGCCATGAATTAGATTTTCGGATATTGGCTTTTTGCCTTGCTAATACGGCATGTCTCCCCGCTTTTTAAACAGTGGCAGGGGAAGATGCCTCTTTATGCTGCTTCCGGAACCATTGCCCTGGGGCAGGTTTAAGCAGCAGGCAGATCTCTTTATTGATCATTGTAATTGAACTAACCCTAATCTGTATTTAAACCTTTTCGGTTAAATTGGGCCGACAGGGTGGAAAATATTTAGAAAAATGCTATGATATAAAGACGAAGGGAGTGCTGCTTCCGATGACAGACGATTTTTTAACCAAGGAACTAACCTGCAGACTCTGCGGCAACCAGTTCAGTTCGCTGATGGTCAGGAAAAGCGCCCAGCCTGTGCTGAAGACCGACAGCGATTTCTGCGTTCATTACGAGCGGGAGACCCCATATTTCTATAATGTTTTTGTCTGCCCCGCCTGTGGTTATGCCTTTTTGGAATCATTTGAGAAAAAACCGGGAGCAAAAATGCGGGAGAAACTGACCCCGCTGCCCGATTTCTTTTCTAATAAACGCGATGCCCCGACTGCCCAGCTGGCCTACAAAAGGGCAATTGAGTGCGCTAAGATGCAGAAGGAGAGCGATATGGTGCTGGCCTCCCTTTACCTGCAGTTGAGCTGGATCATGCGGGTAAAAGGTGACGAGAAGGCTGAAAAAGAAGCCCAGGCTGAAGCCCTGGCCTACTATAAGGGAGTTTACGAAGAGTCGGACCTGGAAGATGCCTCCAGGGTGATGTACCTGATCGGTGAGCTTAACCGCCGCCTCGGTTACCTGAAAGAAGCTGTTTACTGGTTTTCGCGGGTGGCGAACGATAAAAAAAGCAACCAGGCGACCAGGAGAATGGCCCGTGATGCCTGGCAGTCGCTGCGCGATTAACAGGTGAAAATGTTCCCTGCAAGATAAAAATTTTAGCCCCTGCTCAAAAGGGGCTTAATTATTTCCCAAAGCCGACGATATTATGGTCAGGAGGAGGGATTTGCATAATGAAAAACGCAGTAATCACAAATGACCCCGCATCTTACAGTGAATTGTTTGAAAATGATAACAGCCTGAAAATTAATCACCCTGCCGTGCAGAAGATGCAGGAACTGTCCGGCCGGAAAGCCTGGGCCGCACCGACAGCGGTGGAGAGGATTGAAGTTTACAAGGAGTGCCATCGTCTCGCTGACGACCTCTACCAGCTGACCGGCAGCAGGAAGGTAATTACCCAGGTTATGCGTTTTGGCGAAATGCTCCTTGCAAAGAATCACGGCAAAACCATCCAGGCTAACCAGTAACAATTCATTTAATAAATTGAGGAATGAGCCGCCATTAGTTCGCTATGTGAACGATAGGCGGCTTTCTATTTGTTTTCTTCATAGCAGCTCCTTTCATAGCAGCAGGGTTGCCCCTTAAATAATCAGCTGGCGCTGCTATTTTTTGAAGTATTACCGACCGTCCTCCCGGCTAGCCGGGAAATATCAGGGCAAAATTATTTTTACAGCCTGAGAATACTGTTATGCCAGGCCTTTTGCTGCCCGGGGCAGGGTGCAGCTCGCAGCAGACGGGCTTAATTTTTTAATTACGCCGACGATATTGTTTCAGTGAAAAGATCTGCTCCCGCGGTTTGTTGTTTTTACGACGCTGTTTTTACATCGCATCTGGGTGCAGTTACAATTAAATGATTACCTGCTGAAGCCACAGAAGCTCCATTCTGCCTGGCTTATTTCCCTATTATTTCATATTTTCAAGAAACCGCTAAAAAAATAAATATTTCACTTAAAAGCTTAACTTTGCCATTGCGGTGACGATAACGGCGTTAAAGGAGGCTTGATCAAAATGAGGATTAACACAAACTTGTCGGCGTTAAATGCGTACCGAAATCTTTCAATGACTGACAACCGTCTCAGTAAATCACTGGAACGGCTGTCATCGGGGTTACGCATCAACAGGGCTGCCGACGACGCCGCCGGTCTGGCCATATCTGAAAAGATGAGGGGCCAGATCCGCGGGCTTAACCAGGCATCGCGAAACGCCATGGACGGCATCTCGCTCATGCAGACAGCTGAAGGGGCACTAAATGAAACTCATGCCATTCTCCAGCGTATGCGTGAATTATCAGTACAGGCTTCAAGTGATACATTGACTTCTTCAGACAGGATCGAGATTCAAAAGGAGATTGAACAGCTTATTGCCGAAATAAACCGGATCGCCAGCTCAACTGAATTCAACACGAAAAAGTTGCTGGATGGTTCGTCGGCTGCTTTAACCAGCACCAGCGATTTGAACACCAAGATCTTTATGCGCGACGGTTTGCGCACCATCGACCAGTTCGGTCAGAAAGCGGTTGGCGGGGGCAACTACAAGCTCGACATCAGCGCCATGGCCGGCCGGGGCGAAGTGCAGAAAACCGACATCATGAAGGTTAAGCATGAAGCAACGACAATTGAATGGACCGACGTGGAAGGGACAGATGGAGCGCTGCAGGTAGCACTTCTCGAATTTGATGAAGTTGAAGAAGTGAACTTGCAGTTAAATGATCCCGGTGCCGCCGATCAGGAACTAAGCGTGATGGCTACTTTTACAGCCGGCACATTGACTGTTGAGGTAAACCTGGCCACCGACGGAACAGGAGCGATCACATCGACAGCAGAAGAAGTATACAATGCGGTAATGTCTGCTGCAGTTCAGGAAGGCTTGGGCGCTGTAAATGAAGTGCAAACGCTAACTCTTGATAATGCTACAGCCGGAAGTTTCTCTTTGTCTTTTAACGGAGAAACAACCGCTTTTCTGGCCCATGATATATCTGCAGTTGATTTGGCAACAGCTCTAGAAGGTTTGAGCGGGATAGGTTCCGGCAATGTTACTGTAACAGAAGATTCCGGGGCTTACACCATAACTTTCCAGGGTGATTTAATCGGAACAGATGTCAGTGAGCTGGTACTTACCACTTATGATACAGCTTATGACGGTGAAACTCCAACCATAGCTGGAACTACCGAAATAGCAACACTTACTTTTGATGATAGTGGTAACGGAATTGGTACCGAAGGGCACTTCAGTTTAACCCTGGATGGTTTTACCACAATAATTGAAACTGACTCTGATGAAGCTGTTTTAGCTGAAAGGATTGAAGAAGGACTTCAAGCCTTACTGGATATGGGCGCAGGTAATGGAGGGACCGTTGCTGTTGTTGCAACAACTCCCGGTACCGACATTTTATTTACTGCAACATTCAGTAACGATCCGGGAGCAACTATCTCTTTCGGCGCTGTCACAGCTGACTGGGCTTCTGATGGTGCAGACGGTATTGATACCACTACCCCCGGCCAATCTGGACCAACGCTGAGCAGTATTATTGCCATGAATATTGTTAACGGGGATCAGGTAGTTTTAGCCGATACAACTGTTTTGGACGAAGTTGGTGAGGTAATGCTCAATATCGGTGAAGTGGCCAGGCTGGATAGCGCCATCTTCGATATTGACCGCTTCTGGGATGCCAACGGTAACTTCCTGGTCCAGGACCCGCAGACAATCAACCTGGTGCAAGGGGATGGCAAAAAAACCTCAATCACTATTTTTGGGTCGGATACAATAGCAGATATTGAAGAAAAACTGAACCGGGCAATACACAATGGGTTACAGCAGAGTTTCTTCAATGAAGAGCCAACATCATATGTCCGTTACGTAACGGAAGAAATAGTTGATGAAGAAGGTTTCTTTACAGTAAGAGGCACCTTTGTAATCCAATCTGCCGTAACGGGCAAGGACGGTGAAATACGTTTCAGTGGCGATGAAGGGGTAATCAATGCCCTCTCCCTGACCACGCTGCAGAACTCGACCGAAAACCAGTTCAACGTTACAGTAACCAACGCTCACGATCCGGAAGAGATAATTGCCGAAAACACCAGGATTGTCGGCAACCTGCTGGTTGGTGTGGTTCACCCCAATGTTGATGTTAAATTCGACCCCATGGCCGGAATTACTGTTGATTTGGAAGGCAACTCTTTCCAGTGGCAGTCAAGTGGTACAGACAGCATCTTCATTCACCTTTCCGACAACACCATGGTCTTCCATATCGGGGCCAACCCGCTGCAGGATGTAGGCGCTGCCATTGGAGACATGAGCGCCGAAGCCCTGGGTGTGGATAACATTCTGGTTACCAACCGCATGTCGGCCAACCGGGCGCTAACCCAGGTTGATTACGCCATTGGCCGGGTTTCTTCAGAAAGGGCCAAGCTGGGGGCGGTGCAGAACCGGCTTGAGCATACCATTAACAACCTCGGTGTGGCGGCTGAGAACCTGTCGGCAGCTGAGTCTCGCGTCCGTGACCTCGACTTTGCTCTTGAGATGGTTGAGTTTACCCGCAACCAGATCATGATGCAGGCCGGCACGGCCATGCTGGCCCAGGCCAACATGAAACCGCAGAGCGTGCTGATGCTGTTGCAGTAATTTTATTAACCGGTTAACGGTTACCTGATGACCGGGTAATGAAGCTTAACTGTATATACTTTCCCTCCTTCCCGTCGGCCTTTTGTAAAGCAGCTGCCGGGTGGGAGGGAAATAATTAAAATGGAACAGCATAAACTGTTTATGATTACCGGTTGAATAATTGCCGATAAATCAGATCAAAAATAAGGTAGATTGATCCTTTAGTTTTTCGTGATGATGACGATATTAAGAGTAAGGTGGAACAAGTGTTATTACCGCCGGTTCAAGAAATAACGAGGTGATAGCAATGAGAATCGACAGTATAGGAGCTTACCAGGCCGGTCAGCAGAACGAGCGCAAAGCACGCCCGGAAGTCCGGGAAGTAAAGAGTTCGGAATCTGCCGCCCACACCTCGCAGCGTTCGGTTCGTTTCCAGAAACACCAGGGCGCAGAGCGCTGGATGGTCCAGGTGGTCGATGTTTACAACAACGAGGTTATCCGCGAGATTCCCAACCGCAGGATGCTCGACGTTGTAGGCGAGATGAAAACCTTGATCGGTAAAATGCAGGATATTAAAGCTTAATAAACAGCTGCGGGCGTGGAAATCCGCGCCCGGGCTGAATTTTTCTGGTAGTCCGGCGGAGCAGTAACGGGCCGGCCGGATTGGTAATAAGCGGCTGTTTTTAAGCCGGGCAAAGGGTGGTTAGCAATGGCTGTAAGTGTGCTCGGAATAGCTTCGGGGATTGACATAAACAACATAATCAGGGAGCTGATGGAGGTTGAGCGTCAGCCTATTTACCGTAAAGAAGCCCAGATTGAGCGCACCGAACAAATTGCGGAACTGTGGCGTGAGGTTAATACCCGTCTCGATACTTTAAGCCGCACCCTTTCTCCGCTGCAGAGTGAGCTAACCTTTACCGCTCCCGTGCCCGTATCAAGCAACGAAGAAGTTTTAAGGGCCAGGGTCAGCGGCAACCCGGTGGAAGGGAGCTACCGCTTTAACGTAAGCCAGCTGGCCAGTTATCACAGCGTGGCTACCAACCCGCCCAACGCGGGCAGCCGGATCAGCAGCCCCGATGCCGCACTGGGTTATAACGGCACCTTTTACCTCGGCACAGCCGGTTACCCTGAAGGCATTGACAACCTCACTTTTAATTCAACCACGAACGATTGGCTGCGCGGTAATTTTGGCGCCGGTTTCCAGGCAGTGGTCGACGGATCGGCCGCCAGTGTTTACGCGCTTGGTGTTGACGACCTTGTTTTCAACAGCGCCGACGAATATGCCGGGGCGGAGGAGATCAGGGTTTACCTCGATTCTTTCGTGGGGGCCGAAGATGAAGATTTACTGGCTGAGCTGGAAAGCTATTTTGCTGACAAGGGCTGGAGCGGGATCGACCTGCAAAATGATCCCCTGTTCACCATAAGCTATGATGATGTTGCGGAGGAATGGGTAGTCCGCGACGCTGCCGGTGGAGACTTTGCCTTTTTGGGCGATCACCCCCTGGGCACTTTCAACCTGCGCGGTGAAGTGTTGAACGACAGCGGAGAGGTTATAGCAATCAATAATTTCGATTTTCAAATCCGTGACAGCGTTGACGAGACAGGCTTTATTACAATTGAAGATGACGATTCGCTGCTTGAAATAGCAAATAAAATCAATGCTATGGCTCCTGAAACAGGAATAATCGCTTCCCTGGTTCAACCGAACAGCGGCGATTACCGCCTGGTGCTGGAAAGCACGGTTGAAGGCAGGGCTGGAGCGATCCAGGCTTATGATTATAGCCCGCTTGATGCTGCCGGAACAACGGCCTACGGTTCAGACCAGGTGCTGACCGCTTTGAATCTGCTTAAAACAGATGAAAATGCAGCAGCGCCCTCTTTTAAACTTGAAACTGAAGCGGCCCGGGATGCGGTTTTTACCCTGAACGGGTTAACCATGTCGCGCAGCAGCAATACCTTTACCGATGTTATTGCCGGACTGGAGATAACCCTGGCCGGTATTGGCTCTTCCAACCTCGACATTACTCCTGACATAGATGCCGCGGTTGAAGAGATTAATCTTTTTGTGCAGGCCGTGAACGAGGTTAACTCATACCTGCGTGTTTTACAGAAAAACGAGGAAGGCCCGCTGCAGGGCAGCAGCGACCTGATGAGGATTGAAAGGCAGCTGCGCACCCTGATTCACGGTAGCGTATCTGATACTCCCGGCAGTAACCATGTGGCTGAACCGTTAGCTTACTCCGGCGCCGCCGGTTCAGAGGTCAGCGCCGTGGCAACCGGGCAGTACAGCGGGACCGCTTCAAAAATAGAGCTTACTTATTATGCATCAACCGGCAACTGGCGTTACAATGGTGAAACATTTAATTCCGGCGAGACTATTGACGGGGTAACCATTAATATCGGGGCCGGTGCAACCCCATCCAACCTGGCCACCCTGACCCTGAACGTGGTGCCTCCCTCGGAGCCGCTGGCTTATAACAGCCTGGCCTCCATCGGGATTATGTCTTCTGATGAAGAGGGGATTCTTGTTATTGACGACGCCAAGCTGCGTGCCGCCCTGGCTGATAAACCGCTTGATATTTACCAGCTGTTCGGCCGGGAAGCGATTGTTGACCCTTCGGGGGTAACAAGGAATAAGCCCGGTTTGGCCCACCAGATGGAAACATTCACCCGGAACATGATCGGCCGGAACGGTGTGGTGCCAAGCCGCCAGGATTACCTGCAGCGCCAGATTACCATGTATCAGGAACGAATAGAGATGCTTGAGCGGAGGATGGAGATCCGGGAACAGCGCCTGGTGCGCCAGTTTACCTACATGGAACAATACATTAACCGTATCCAGGAACAGACCGGGTTGATGACCACCTTTGAAACATTAATGACACAGCAGCAGGAATAAAAGTTTTTAGATTGGAGTGATTATGAATGTCAGCTGCTAGAGATCCTTACCAGAATTACAGACAGACCCAGGTGGAGACCGCCGATCAGGCAACTCTGCTACTGATGCTTTACAGCGGCGCCCTTAAGTTTCTCGGACAGGCCCGCCAGGCTATGGAAAGTAACGATGTTGAAGAAACCAACCGCCTGCTCGGCCGGGTTCAGGATATTTTATGCGAGCTGATGGGCTCGCTTAATCCCGAACTGCCGGAAATATCAGGCAGCCTGTTCCAGTTATACGAGTATATGCACCACCTGCTTGTTCAGGCCAACATTAAGAAAGATGTTGAGAATATCAGGGAGGTTGAAAGACAACTCACTTTGCTTCTCGAAGCCTGGCAGGCGGCAATCAAGCAGGAAAAAAGTGAAGAAGAGCCTGCTGAAAATGCTGTATCTTCCGTCAACCTGGAAGGATAGACATTATTATGCTGCGCAGTAGTTGAAAGATCAGGTGGCAGGGGGTAACCCTGCCGCCTTTATTTAACCCGGCGCAGGCAGGAAGAAAGGCCTTGCTAAAAAAGGATTTCCCGGTTTTCCGGATAATAAAAAATTAAGCCGTTCAGTAACCTGGGAGGGAGTTACAACATGAAGGATCAACCCGTTGTCGTAAAAATAGCGCTGGCTTACCTGCCGGCTGCAGTTCTGATCATCATCCTGGGCAGGATGCCCTGGTGGGCCAACATCCTGGTTGCCCTGGCCAGCCTGGCGGCTACTGTTATGCTGTGGGTTTTTCTATTCGACCGGGAGCAGAAACCGGCGGTAAAAGAAGGAATTGATCCCGCCCTGCTGAATGAAGAGCTGAAAGAGATGCTGATCGATACTTCGGCCGCGGGCAGCACGCTTCATTTTTCGGCAAGGAGCCTGGAAAAAAGGATTGAAGAGCTGCGCCGCTCGCTGGAAGAAATATCTTCATCCCTGCAGGAACTTGCCGGAGCAGACCGTTATGCAGAAACAGCCCTGGAAAAGATTAGGGCAAGGCTGAGCGATCTTGAAGCCCATGCCGGCGAAGTGATCGGGGCGGGAGATACATACCTGGAATACACCCGCACGGTGGAGAGCCTGGCCGGGGAAAGCCGCCGGGTTTTGGAACAAACGGCTGAAATGAATGCTGAAAATTCGGCAGCGGTTGAAGGGGCCTCCGGGGCTATGGAGGAGCTTGATCAGTTTGACCAGAAAATAAAATCTGTGATCAAGACAATCAGGGCTTTTGGAAAACAGGCCAACACCCTGGCCCTGAATACCTCTATTAAAACTTCACAGTCGGAAAGTGTTGACAAGGGGCTGGCCGTGGTTGCCGAAGAAGTTTCTGACCTGGCAAATTACGCCTGCCGTGGCGTGGATAAAATCACCGCCTTGGCCGATGAAACGGACAGCCTGATTGGCTCATTGAGAGAAAAACTTGAAATGGCGGCCGGGGCTGTTTCGCTGCAGGATATGCAGATTAACCTGCTGAAGGAATCTCTGGAAAAAATGATCCCGGCAGCCGGTGAGACCGTCCAGCGTTTTTCGCCTGTCGGGGAATCGTGCGTATCTTTAAAGAATGAGGTGAGCGAAGCAGCGGAGGAGGCCGGGAGCGTTGCCGGTACGGTACAAAATGCAGCTGCTGCTTTAGCGATAATTAAAGGGGCGACTGCCGAGCAGGAATGGCATCTTGACGGCATCCGCGGCAGCGTATCGGCGGTTGCAGAGCGAGTGGAAGAACTTAGGCAGAAGGCCGGGCGTTATGATTTACCCCTGCTCGGTTACCTGGATCAACCTGCCGACAAAGCCGGGGCTTACCTCTTTAAACACTGGTACAGGCGGGATTGCGGCGGTGAGGTGATTCTGGTCGGTATTGAAGACAAAGCTACCGTGGAGATGTATGATGCCATGGCTGAAGGGCTTTTTGATGCATCCATATCCTGCCGGACCCCGGGCGATTGTGAAGAACTGGTTAAAAGTTATGGTGACAGGCTGGATATGCTTGGTACCAACCTGGCCGGGCCGCGCAGGGGATTGCTGGTTCCCGAATACGTTAATATCGGGACGATAGGCGTGCTGCGCCACAACAAAGAGGCTTTCGGCGGGGTTATTTATTCAATGGCGGAGCATGCTCAGATCAGCAGGCAGGCGCGTGAAGCGGTGGAAGAATATAGCGCTGAAATGGAACTGGTTTACGGTGACCTGGATAGGATTTCCGGTGAGCTTGATCGGGCTATTTCCGAAAAGCGCTGGGTTGTTGTAACCGGTTGGACTCCCGAGCCGCGTTTTGATCATTACCAGTTGAAATTTCTGACCGACCCCAAGCGCTGCTTTGGCGGGGAACAGTTTATTAAAACGGTAACCAGGAAAGGGCTAAAAGAAGAAATACCCCATTACCAGCGAGCCCTGCAGCGCTTCCGCTGGGGGCTTGAAGAAGTTTCCCTGTTCATGAAGAAGGTCAGTGAGGGAAGCGACTATGACCAGGCTGCCCGAGAGATACTGAGCGGTATTGAATTCACTCTCCTTTAGACCCTGATCCTTTTTAGAACTTACGAATTTTTGAAAGAGGAATATTATATTTACTTGGCGAAATAACCCCTGATCAATAAAAATGTCTGTCAGGGGTGTTTTGTTATTAAAGAGAAACATAAACCGGAACAGAAACCGTCTGAAGATTATCCTGATGCCGCAGCCGCAGAGGAGAATCCGGGTGCGGATCAGAGCAGCCATGATGTTCTCTGGTGCTATGATTGCGCTAAGCGCAGCTGGCACTGCATCAGCCCCTCCGTTGAAAAGCTGACCGGTTACCCGGAGCACGAGGCGGTCACTTATCCCATTGAACATTTTATTTCGCCCCCGCTGCTTCCCTCTTTTGAGGAAAGCATAAATACCAGGGGCGATTTGTTTCTTTCCGGTGATGATGGAACTGCGGTTTACTTTGACCAGGTAGATATCGTCTGCCGCGATAGTAGTTTGTGCCGGTGCGCAGTTTCCTCGTATTTCATGAAAGGTGAAAAAGGCAGCCTGATCCTGGCCGGCACCATCCGTCCACTGAATGGGCAATCGTTCCCTGAAGAAGATTCCTACAGTTCGGGGCATAAATATCGTGAAATTCTTTCTACCATAGAAGAAGGCTATTACGAGGCAGACCTGGAAGGCCGCCTGACCTTTTTTAATGACGCCGCCTGCCGCATGTTCGGTTACACCCGCGATGAGTTTGCCGATATCACCTATCTGGACATTTGCAGAGACCCTGCAACTGTTTTCAACAAGTTCAGGCTGGTTTACCAGACAGGAAGACCTGACAGCGGTTTTGTGATGGAAACGGCGCGAAAAGACGGCAGCCCGATATTTATTGAAGTATCAATTTCCCTGCTTAATACCCGGGAAGGCAAGATCGGCGGTTTTCGTGGTATTGCCCGTGATATTACAGAGCGAATAGTATTTCAGCAGCAGCTCGAATTTCTCGGTATGCATGATCAGCTGACCGGCCTCTACAACCGCAACTACTTTGAAGAAGAGCTGAAAAGGATCAGCAAGGGTCGTGATTACCCGGTTACACTTATTTCAGCCGATATCAACGGTTTAAAGCTGATCAACGATACAATGGGGCATGATCAGGGAGACCTGCTGATCAAGGCTGCAGCTGATGTTCTGAAGGATTCACTGCGCGGTTCCGATATCCTGTCTCGCGTGGGCGGTGATGAGTTTACGGCGCTACTGGTAGGAACTGATGAAAAAACAGCTGACCGGATTATGAAGCGTATTCGTACCAATGTCAAGCAGTACTGCAGGAACAACCCAGACCTTTTTTTAAGCCTTTCACTGGGCATGGCAACGGCGCACGACAACAGCATGCCTTTCCAGGAGCTTTTTAAAAGGGCAGACGATGCCATGTACCGCGACAAATACGCCCCCAGTTCTTCGGCAAAAGGCAAGATTATGAAGAGCCTGATGAATGCCCTGGCTGAAAAAGACTATATTGTTGACGGGCATGCCAGGCGGCTGGCCCTGCTGTGCCGTAAGCTGGGCCGTGAACTGGGTTTGTCGCCCCGCCGCCAGGCCGACCTGGCGTTGCTTTCCCAGGTGCATGATCTGGGCAAGGTTGGCATACCCGATGCGATTATATATAAGGAAGGGCCGCTAAACGAGAATGAATGGGCAATAATGAAGCAGCATCCGGAGAAAGGTTACCGTATTGCTTTGTCTTCCAATTACCTGACTAACGTGGCCGGGTTAATTCTTAAACACCATGAGCGCTGGGATGGCAGTGGTTACCCGCTTGGTTTGAAGGGAAGCGAGATTCCACTTGAATGCCGTATTCTCTCGGTAGTTGATTCTTACGATACTATGACCAGCGGCAGGCCATACTGTAATTCCAGGAGCAGGGAAGAGGCCGTTGGGGAAATTCGCCGCTGCGCCGGCAGCCAGTTCGATCCGGAAATTGTTAATGTTTTCTTGGAGATGCATAATTAAAGCTTGTTTTTACTTTATTACTTACAACCTGGCAGGTAGATTGTAATCCGCCCTCCTCCCCCCGGTCTGTTACCAGCAGTGATCGTGCCGCCGTGCTTGTTGACAATTGCCCGGGAAATAGCCAAACCAAGTCCGCTGCCCTGGCTGTTTCCGCTGTAAAAGGGATTAAATGCTTTTTCTTCTTCACCGGGCTGGAAGCCCGGCCCATCGTCTTCTATAATAATTAAATTTTCCTTTACTGTAACTGCTACTGACTGTTTTGCATAACGTATTGCATTACCGATTGTGTTGAGCAGCAGTCGGTGCAGCTGCTCACTATCACCTGTGATTTTTTTGCTCATGCCGCTGCTCTTAATTTCCAGTTCCAGGTTTTTTTCCAGGGCCAGGCTGCGCAGGGCTTCGACCGCTTCCTCCACTGCTTCTACCAGTTCAAGAGTGCCCGGTTTGAAATCATCTTCCAGGGTTTCCACTTTTGACAGGTAGATAAGCTGATCAACCAAACCTTTCATCCGTTGCGATTCCCTGATGATGACCTCCAGGCTCCGTTCTGTTTCCCGGGGGGGGATAATGCCATCCCTGATTGCTTCGGCATAACCCTGGACAGACATTAAAGGGGTTTTGAGTTCATGAGATGCCTTCTGGAAAAATTCTTTTTGGCCCTGGTCATATGCGGCAAGACGGTCGCTCATTTCGTTAAAGGATTCAGCCAGTTCTTCCAGTTCATCTCCGGTTTTGATGGAAAGCCTGCCCCTGAAGCGTCTTCTCGAAAGCTCGAGAGCGCGGCTTTTTAACTGGTTCAGGGGTTTTACAATTAAACGGCTGGCAAAGAAACCTCCTGCCAGTGAAGCAGCAATGCCGGCCAGCAGTGAGAGCGCCAGTATCCCCAAGAGAGCCCGGTTTAGCTGGAGCAGGAGGTCGGGTTGGCTGTATAAGATCAGCGCTGCCCTGTTTTGTCTTCCATCAGGCGCAAGCGGGTATGAAACAGCAATACAATTGCCAGTAACCAGCCTGTTATCCAGGTCCGGGCTAAATGCAAGGTCGAAAAAGGCGTTTTCGGAGAGGGATTCACCGGGAGGGTATTCCTCTTCATCGCTGCTGCTAATAATCAGACCGTTCTCCTGGATAATTATGTAATCTGCATAAGCTATACGGTTGGCCTGGCTGAAGAAAGCCCCGCGCATATGTCTGCCCCCCTGGGCATTCTGGCTCAGGTCAGCCCCGGAAAGGGTTTCGGCAACCCGCTGCAGGCTGGCGATGGTATCATTGACAAGGTACTGGCGAACTGTAAAGCTGAAAGCTACGGCCAGGATGGCAAATGATATTAGCAGAACGGTGAGGTAGCCGAAAAATATTCTTTTAAACATCCAGCCTGTACCCGTAACCCCTCACGGTAGCCAGTACCGGGTGGGCTTCTTTCTCACGTAATTTTTTACGGATTCTTTTAATGGCATCGTCAACTGCCCGGTCATCGCCTTCGTAATCATAACCCCATAATTTTTCCAGTAAGAGGCTGCGGCTGAAGGAACGGCCCGGTTCAGCCGCAAAGAGAGAAAAAAGATCGAATTCCCTGGTGGTAAATAAAACTTCTTCACCGTTAACGGTAATTTTTCGCTGTTCCGGGTAGACTACTACATTTCCAAGGGCTAGCGGTTTTTCGGAGAGCGAGGCAGGTTTCATCCTTCTGAAAATATTGTTCACCCGGACTACCAGCTCACGGGGGCTGAAAGGTTTAGCCAGGTAATCGTCCCCGCCCAGCTCCAGGCCGATCACCCGGTCGAATTCTTCGCCGCGGGCGGAAACGAAAATAACCGGGGTGTCGTACTTGCCCCTGATCTGCCGGCAGAGGGTAAGGCCATCAGCACCGGGCAGCATGATGTCGAGAACAAACATATCGGGGGTTTCCGCAACCAGGGCACTGCTCAGTTCTTCGGCTGAGGCAAAAGTACGGACCCTGTAACCGGCCTTTTCAAGGTAGCGTCGGATCAGATCCCTGATATTTTGCTTATCATCAACTATCCAGATAACCTGCATTATTCTGCTCCCGGAAAAAATATAATCAAAGGATACCCCTCTGTTAACTACTGGTTGTATTATATAACAATATAAATTTATCCGGCACCCAGTCTTAAATTGGGTGCCGGATAAATTGGAGAACCAATTAACGCTTAGCGGTTGAAACCGCTATTTCCTTTTTCCCAGCCTCCGTTGCGCATTGCTTTTCCGCTGTTATTAAAACGTTCGCTAAGTTCGGGCACTATTTCACTTAGAGATTCACGTTTTTCGTTCATTGCTTCACGGCGGTCGCTGTGTGCTTGGTCAAATGCTTCTTTGTTTCCGGTTTCCCGGGCTGTCTGGAGCCTGTTCCTGATTGCTTCCATTTTTGACCTGAAATTCTCGATAACCTTGTCAAACCTTGCCTGTTCTTCGTCGGTCAGAGTTTCCCTGGGGCAGTTTTCTGAACCTTCCTGCTGTCCGTATCCACCGCCATAGGCCATAACTCCAGATGACATCACCAGTAATGAAACAACTAAAATCAAGGTAAACAGTATAGCTTTTTTCATTTTATTTCCTCCCTTGTATAAAATCAGTGTTTCTTTTACATCCATAGTATAAAAAACGGAAGCGGCATTTTAGCGGCAGATTTATTAAGATTTATTAACATACCGGATGGGCAGGGTAAAGTTAGCCCTGTTGTTGATTAAGGGCCGTGAAAAAGCTATAATAAGCAGGTGTCTTAAATGTGAGCGGGGAGGGAACTACTGTGAACGAAGTGCTGACTATTACCCTGATCGGCCTGGCTGCCGGAGTGATAGGAACCGGGTCGGGAACGATTATTGCCCTTTTTGTCAGGCATCCGGGCAAGATTTTGCTCAGTTTTATTCTCGGTTTTGCCGGGGGAATTATGCTGGCCATTGTTTTAATCGACCTGATGCCGGAAGCAATAGAAGCGGGTAATTTTATCAGCGCTTTTATAGGATTGATGATCGGGGTGCTTTTTATTCTTTTACTGGATATAAAAATGCCGCACTTTCACTTTTTTGAAACTACCGAAGAGCTTGCCCGTTTTATTCGAACCGGAACTATACTGGGGCTGGGTATTGCCATGCACAACCTTCCTGAAGGAATTGCTATAGGAGCCAGTTACGTTGCTTCGCCCGCTCTCGGGTTTACCCTGGCCCTCACCATAGCTCTGCATAACATCCCGGAAGGAATAGCTATGGCCTGCCCGCTTTGCGCCGGTGGAATGCGTTTGCGCTGGATACTGCTTTATACCGCGATGGCCGGCCTGCCGATGGGGCTGGGAGCTTTTATCGGGGCCAGTCTTGGTTTTATCTCCCCGCTGTTCCTGTCGCTGGCCTTGGGGTTTGCCGCCGGAGCCATGCTCTACATTATTTTCGGTGAACTGATTCCAGGCGCCCAGAATTCCGGAAATGGTCATGCCGGAACTTTTGGCGCCGTTTTTGGTACGGTAGCCGGTATATTGCTTTTAGCAATTATATAAGCTGTAAGCACAAAAAAACGGGGGCGGCTGCCCCCGTTTTCTCTTTAATGCAGCTTTACTTCAGAACGATCGAGTTAAACATACCCATTGTATCGCCATCGTTCAGGTGATCTTCCCCGGCCAGGGTAATTTCAACCTTCTGGCCATCCTTGATGGCGCTGTACTTGGTCTGAAACATTCCGGAAAAATCGAAAGTAGTGTAGTAGAAGGTTAACCCGTGCATGTTCATTTCCTGAACATCGGTTCCGTCGTAATTTGATGCAAAGTTTTCGATAGATTCCCTGGCGGAATCATCACCCATACCCGAGCCCCGCACCCACACTTCAACTGCCCGGCTCATTCCTTTGTAGGCTTGTATCCCACCGTCGATATCCATAACTTCCCAGCCGTCGGCGATTATCATCGAAACATTATCTGTTTCATGTCTATCACCGGAAATAGCGGGCTGGTCAGCTGCCGGTTCGGGGGCATCTCCACCGCTTTCAGAGGGGGCTGCGCTGTCATCCGAGCCGCAGCCGGGTAAGAGCATTAGCGCAATCATGGCTAATACCAGGATAAGTAATGACCACCTGTTTTGTTTTTTTAAAGACATTATTTCACTCTCCTTTTATTTTTTTATAGTCAGCCCGGTTAAACTGCATATACAGTTTGCAGGGCGTAATAGTTTTTAATCGGCCAGGGCCAGCGCCGTATCGACAAAAAACTCCATATCAGTTTCTTTATCAACCTGCATCTCCGTACGCACCTTAACCCCTTCCGGGCCACCGGCCATAATTAATGCTTTATATTTACCCGGGTATTTTGCCCACCAGTTTTCCAGGTGGTCGGCTGCTTTTGTTAATAAATTGAGGCCGGCCGGGTTTAAAGAATAGACAGCATACTTCCGGGTTAGTTTATCAGGCAAATCCTCATCTTTAACCCGCGGAATATCAACCGGGAAGTCAAGCCGTTTGAATAGTTCTGCCAAAATAAAATCGGGCAGGGTGATGCCGTCATGCGGCATGATAAGGAAGTAGTCCTGGTATCTTTTATCTATGGTCAGTTCTGTTGAAGAGCCGAGTTGTAACTTTGTGTCAGAGGTTTTTTCAATACTTTTAAGATGCCTGGCTACCATCTCCCACCTGTTGCCCTGGCTGGTTAACCCACTCAGCCGGTAGCTGATGTTTCTTTCTTCGTCCGGGATATTAAGGACAACGGTATTGTTATTGGGTGCATAATCCCAACCCCGTGCCTGTGCAACTTCGGCCCGCTTGTTTTCTGATTCTTTCCCCGACTTGGTCAGGAAGTAGGCCATTACACTGAGTCCTCCGAGAATAACCACCAAAGCAAGGTATTCCAAATTTTATGCCCTCCTGTCCGGATAGTATCTTAACTGCTTTCCAGGGCTTTCATAATCGAATCTATGGAAAGCATCCCATAATCGATTATTAACTCCCGGTTATCATCTGTATTGAGGATTACCTTTTTGTTGAGCATGCTTTTTTTTGCTTTTATGCTTTGAATCTTATCTCGCGGGATTACAAGGTACTGCTCTTCATCAATTACCCTGAAAAAAGCTTTGTCCAAAATGGCGTTCAGGGATGTGTCGAACTTGGATAGATAGATAATTCTCCTGTCGGTTATAGTCAGGTCTCCGAGATAGTGTCCTGCATCGGGAACAATCAAGCTGGTGGTCCAGGTTCCCAGTTCCTTTTCCGATGGTTCCAGGGGGAATTTATTTTTTGCCATACAACCCACTCCCTTCGCTATATTTTTTCAGCAGGGTAACAGAGCAATTATATAAATAATAGCTCTTTTACGGTTAAGACTGCTATGAAGAAATTGCTGAAAAGTTGTTCATTATTGCTCTGCTGGTCAGGTACTGTTTTTTACCGCTTTGCGGTAAGCAATTGGGGAGGTTCCGGTGATTTTGCGGAAAACCTTACTGAAGTGGCTGTGTTCCGAAAAGCCGCAGAGGAAGCATATCTCTGTAATGGAGTAACTGCTGAAAGTAAGCAGTTCTTTTGCTTTTTCAATTTTCAGGTGAAGCAGGTATTCATGGGGGGTTTTCCCCGTTTCTTTCTTAAAAAGGCGTATGAAGTAGTAGGGGCTCAGGTTGGTTATACTCAGCAGTTCGGTGTTAGAAAAGTTTTTATTGTAATGGTCATTCAAATAGTCAATGGCCCTGAGGATGCTCTCGGTAGCGCCTGTTTCCCTGCAGTTCATCCTGCTGCGGGTGTTGTTCCCGGTGCTGCGAAGCAGTTCAATAACAATCTGGGTGCTGATGCTATCCAGGACATACCGGTATCCGGACTGCTGCTCGCGCGCTTCTGATACAAACAGCCTGATCAGGCGTTTCAGCTTTTTACTGCAGGGGTTAGCCTGGCAGTCGAAAACAACTTCCCTGACACCGCATACAGCGTGCGCAATATGCTGAAGATAGTTTTTACGGATATAGAGACGCTGTGAGCTGCAGGGGGTGAACTCTTCCTTTAACCTGTTGCCCTGGTCCGGGTTAATTGGAAAAAGGGCCAAAGCTCTGGATATATTTGATTTTGATCCCGTCGTAAGAGTAGCGGTTATGGGAGAAAGAGAAAATGGTATGAAAAATTCGTAGCCTTCATGATCATGCTCGTTGGAACAGACTTCGACGGGTGCGCGGGTGATCATTATATCGATATTGTTGCTGCGATAAATTTCCAGGGCAGGGTTATCCTTGCATAAGCTGCCGTAAATTTCCATCTTATCTGCCTGTGAGACAAAATTAAGGCTTTTTCCCATCCCAGGGCCTCCAAACTGGTCAGTTTATCTGTCTTCTTAATTTATTCTTCATGCCGTGCATATAAAGTTATTTGTTCATTTAGTTAACAGACCAGCCTGTGGAAGGCTAGTAATTGGAAAAGAGGGGGTTTATTTTAATCCCGCTGTCTATTATTTTAACTTCTTTCAGAAATATTTCCACTACTTCTGGATCAAACTGGCTGCCGGCGCAGCGCTCCAACTCGGAAAGGGCTTCTTCACTGCTTACCGGTTTTTTAAATGGCCGTTCGTTGGTCATGGCGTCATAAGCGTCAACTACAGCAAGGATACGACATTCAATCGGTATATCTATTTCCTTCAGCCCCAGCGGGTAACCTCCACCGTCCCAGTGTTCGTGGTGGCGAAGAATCAGGTTGGCAATTGAGGAGAGGTCCGGCGCTGATGAGGCGATCCGGTAGCCTTTTTCGGGATGCTGCTTCATGATTTCCCATTCTTCTTCGGTCAGCGGGCCGGGCTTATAGAGAATGTTGTCCGGAATTCCTACCTTACCGAGATCATGGACCTGGGCCAGGAGGGCCAGGTCGGTAAGCTGGTGAGATGCAAGCCCCATTTTTTCCCCTATTTTCAGGCAGAGTTGTTCAAGACGCCTGGCATGTCCTTCTGTAAAATAGTCTCTTTCGGCCAGGGCAGTCAGCAGACTCTGAACTATGCCGTTGCGGGCAACAGCGCCGTGATATAGTTTGTTACGAAACATGAAGTCATCTGCCTGCTTGAACAGTTTTTTCAGGGATGTGCTTTTATCCTCGGCTGTGGCGGCTCCCAGCGACAGGCTGAGCGGCAGGTTGTTGTTTTCATCGTTGTACAGGGCTACCTGGTAACGAATCTGTCGGATAATATGTTCACTTTCTGTTTTGCCGGTCAGGGGCAATATAGCTGAAAACTCATCCCCGCCTACCCGGGCCAGGATGCCAGTTCCATCGAGGGCATCGCTGATAATTGAAGCGCACTGCCTGACCAGTTTATTGCCGGCACTCTGGCTGATGGTATCGTTAATTAGTTTTAACCCGTCGATATCGGCTGATATAATTGATACTGGATACTCGGGTTTTTTACTCAACTGGAGCAGTTTTGCCTCGAAAAAGGAGCGGTTATAAAGCCCGGTCAGCTGATCGTGGTAACTGAGGTAATATAGTTTTTCTTCGCTGTAGTCAAGAGCTTCTTCCGCATTGGTCAGTTCTTTTAAAATTTCTTCCAGCTCATGGTTGGCTTTTTTTAACGACTGTTCGTTCTCTTCTGCTTTCTGCAGGTAATCCTCTATTTGATCAAGGAGGCTGTTGATTGTTCCGGCCAGGGGAGCAAACTCACTTTTGCCGGTTTCGGGCAGCCTGTAGGAGAGCGAATTTTCGACATCAACTCTCAGGAGGCTATTTTCAAATTCAAGCAGCGGTTTATGGATACAGCGGTTGTGATAATAGACAAAGAGCAGGAATACCAAAAGGGTCGTGGCTGACGCAGCCAGCAGGTAACCGCTTACGTTCCAGGAAATTCCGGAAAAAAACTCAGTGGTATATAGGTGCCCAGTTGCCAGTCAGTGCCTTCCAGGGGGTGATAGGCAATATAACCTTCCACTTCAGCCGGGGGAAAAACGGTTTCCCCGGAAGTGGTGACGGACAGCTGGCTGATCATGTCGCCGTAGTATTCTTCCACGTCAACCAGCGTTGAACCGGGTTGATAGCTGATTTCGGGATGGGCCATCATGTTGCCCTTACTGTCAACCAAAAAAGAGAAACCTTCGTTTTCGGGGTTGCGTTTGTTGATCAGGGCGGCAATGCTGTTAATATCAACGTCTCCACCGACAACACCCAGTAGCTGGTTATTTCCACTGTAAACCGGACAGGCAATAGTAAAAACAAGCCGGTCACGGCTGGCATTGAGAAAGGCTTCGGTAAATACCGTATTTTTTTCGATACTCGCTTTTTGATACCAGGGTCTTTCCCGCAGGTTAAAATCCTCAGGAGGCTGCCAGCCGCTGGCATTGATCATTTGGTTGGCAGATGTTCCGTAGTAAATAGAGACGAAACTTTCGTTGTCTGCCAAGAGAGCTGACAGGTAGGCCAGTATATCTTCATTTTCCCAGTTCCGGCTGGATATAAAGGTGGCAGCAGCCCCGATAACCGCCGCCTGTTGAGATAAATGCATGCTGACGTCCCGGTTAAGAGAGCATACTGACATTTCAGCCAGCTGCCGGGCGCTATCTTCCACTCTGCGGCTGGTTTGGTGGTATTGCCAGTACCAGGAGCTGATAAAAATAATAACAGTAATGGCGGCAAATATATAAATGTTTCTGACAAGTTTATGCAAGAAAAATTTCTCCTGGTTAAATAGTAGTTTTAACAACGGGCTGAGATGAAAAAGGTACCCGGGGTAATGCAGGCAGTCTTTAGGCTGCCCGGCCTGGTAACCTTAAATTAATACTTCGACGCGGGCATGGCAAAACCTTTCTGACCTGCCGAAGAGATAAAAAGTTTTATAGAAAGAAAGCTCCCGGAGCCGGTGTCGCTTTGAGAAGATTATAGTTGGCGGTTATTGCTTAATTTTTCAAGGTGTCCGCGGGTGGGGATAACTTTACGTACCCCACCCCTGGGATCTTTGACATCGCCCAGGTAACGCGGAATTATGTGAATGTGATAATGAAATATAGTTTGTCCGGCCGCATAACCACAGTTTATGCCGATATTGTAACCGTCGGGTTTATGCAGGTTGTCAAGCAATTGTTTTACTTCACCGGCCAGCATGCTGATAGCCGCCTGTTCTTCAGCACTGGCCTCAAAGTAAGTTTCCACGTGTCTTTTGGGAATAACCAGGGTGTGTCCTCTGCTGACCGGGCAGGCATCATAAAAAGCCAGGGCCAGATCATTTTCTGCGATAATCTCCATTGATTTGCGTTGGCAAAAAACACAATTATTCATCAGGGGCCTCCCGGATAAGTGATCCTGCTTTTCTTTGCCTACTATGATAACATATAGAGCATAGAAATGTTCTTCTGGCTTCTGCCAATAGCAAGAATATCGGTAAGGAGGATGATAAATGATTGACTACAGAAACAGTACCTTTATGTTCGTTCTGGGTGCAATAGTTGCAATTTTTGTCACGGTACAGTCGATATTTTTTATGAGAAAAGCCTGGCAGGAAGGATACCGCAGGGGGGTTGAACCGGCAGTTATGCGTAAGGCGGTGGTGTCGAGCGCTGTTTTTACCCTTGTCCCTTCGCTTTCTATCCTCCTGACCATGCTTACCCTCTCAGGAGCCCTGGGGTTGGCTTTGCCCTGGATCAGGCTTTCGGTAATCGGGGCGGTAACCTATGAACTTCCTGCTGCCGAAGCGGCGGCCCAGGCCGTGGGAGCGAGCTTGATGTCTTCTGAACTGCCTATGCCGGTATTTTCAGTGATTACCTGGGTGATGACCCTGGGAATTATGTCCGGGCCGATTTTTATTATTGCTTATTTCAGAAAACTGCAGGGTAAGGTTAAAAAGATCAAAGTAGAAGATAACCGCTGGGGGACAATTTTAATAACGGCTATGTTTGTAGGCCTGATCAGCTCTTTCCTTGGCAGCGCCCTGGCCGGCGGTCTTATTTCTATCCTGACTCTTTTCTCTTCGGCCCTGCTGATGGTGATCTGCATAGCCCTGGAACAGAAAGCGGGGATAAAATTATTTAAAGATTTTGCCCTGCCGTTAAGCATGATCGGGGCCATGGCCCTGGCTATTTTCTATTCGGGCCTGCTGGGAGGTATGTAGAATGAATAACAGAACGCTTGATCATGAACAATATGAGCAGTCAATTCATAGAATGGGCCGCATCTGGATGTTACTGGCCCTGCTGGTGATCCTCGCTGTGCCCTTCGTGATCTCGATCAATTACAGTGTCTGGCCTACTTTTGGTTCCCTGATGGGCGGTCTGCTGCCGATTATGATGATTTACGTGCCGATCGGCATTATTGAGGTAATTACCTTTTCACCCATGCTGGGCAGCGGGGCTACCTATCTTGCTTTTACCACCGGTAACCTGACCAACCTGAAAGTTCCCTGTGCCCTCAACGCCATGGAGGTAACCGGTATTGAACCGGGATCTGATGAAGGCGAGGTCATATCAACAATTGCTGTGGCAGCTTCTTCACTGGTTACAAATCTTGTCCTGGTAATTGGGGTTTTACTCTTTGTTCAGCTTACACCGGTGCTGGCATCCCCGGTTTTGCAACCTGCTTTTGAGAATATACTGCCCGCCCTGTTTGGCGCGCTTGGCTATCTCTACATATCGAAGAACTGGAAGCTGGCTGTTGTTCCGGTAGCCCTGATGGTAGTGATCTTTATGATCGCTCCCTCTGCTCCCGTTGGTATATTAATCCCGGTCAGCGCCCTCTCGGCAATTGGGGCGGCCCGGTTTATGTATAACAGGAAGATGATTTAAAGGAGGCGGTAGTGATGGTTTTAGCCACTGTTGCAGGAATTATTGCAGTACTGCTGGCTGTGTTGTTGACCAGGGCGGTCCTGCTAAAACCGCCGGCTGAAAAGGAAAAATTTTTCCCCAACCTTGAAACGGCAGCCAGGGTGGATAAAAACGAGGCGGCGCGCCACCTGGCCATGATGATTAGCTGTAAGACAGTGTTGCCAAAAACTGAAGAACGTGAAGATGGAGAAGACGGTTACGCGGAGTTTGTCCGCCTGAGGGAACTGCTGGCGGAACTCTATCCCCTGACCCATGAAAAACTTGAACATGAGTTAATTCAGGAACATTCGCTGCTCTATCGCTGGGCAGGCAGAAATAGTGAAAAACCCCTGCTGCTGATGGCCCATTACGATGTAGTCCCGGCTGACGGCAGCCAGTGGAGCAGGCCTCCGTTCGAAGGGTTGATCGAAGACGGGGTGATCTGGGGGCGTGGGGCTATCGACACAAAAAGCACTTTATGCGCAATTTTCGAGGCGGTTGAAGCCCTGCTGGCTGCCGGTTATTATCCCGACCAGGATATTTATCTTGCTTTTGGCCACGACGAGGAAACCATGGGGGGTGGGGCGCCGGCAATAGTTGAAACCCTTAAAGAAAGGGGAGTGCGCCCCGAGATGGTTCTTGATGAAGGCGGGGCAATTGTCAGGGATATTTTCCCGGGGGTTAAGAAACCTATAGCGGTGGTCGGCATGGCTGAAAAAGGGGTGATGGACCTGGAGGTTGTCCTGGAGGGCAGCGGCGGTCATTCATCAACACCGGGAAGGCAAAACCCGATGGGGGTTATGAGTAGAATAATCCTGCAGGTTGAAAAGAATCCTTTTAAGGCCCACCTGCCTCTTGTAGTCAGGGAGATGTTTACCGTTTTGGGCGGCCATATGCCTTTCACCTTTAAAATTATTTTTGCCAACCTGTGGTTTTTCAAGCCCCTGCTGCTTGCTTTGCTGCCCCTGATCAGCAGGGAGTTAAATGCTCTTTGCCGCACAACAAGTGTCTTTACCATGATCGAGGGCAGTGATGCCAGTAATGTTATCCCGGAGAGGGTACGCGCAGTGGCAAACCTGCGTCTGGCAGCGATTGATTCCCGGGAAAGCGCCCTTCAACATGTAAGGGATCTGGCTGCGGCAGCTTCGGAAAAAGCGGTTAAAAGCGAAGAAGGGCTGAAGCTGCGGATTGACATGGTGCAGGGGCACAACGCTTCACCTTCATCGGATACATCATCCGATGCTTATCAAAGGCTTTCCGCTGCGGTTGAAAATGTATTTAAGGGGACTATTGTCACTCCTTACATTATGCTCGGGGCCTCTGATTCGCGGCATTACTGCGCTATCAGTGACAATGTGCTCAGGTTCTCGCCGATCGAGATGAGCAAAGAGGAATTGCGCAGCATTCACGGGCTTGATGAAAAGATTACGGTTGAAAAGCTGGGCAGGGTGGTTGATTTTTATATCACCCTGATTACCATGTTATAATATAAGATAATTATTGGCAGGAGGAACTTATGCCGGAACAAAAAACAGATAATGCTAATAAGTTTTTAAATGCATATGCTGCTATAGAGCATGAGATGGAGCGGCTGCTGAACCTGAAAGACCATCGCCGCTTTTTTGAGCTGGTTGACAAGAGTGCCCGCATCAGTCCGGTGGTAGAGCGTTACAGGTTTGATTTAAGGGAATACAGCGAACTGCGCAACGCCATTGTTCATGACCGGGCCGGGGGAGAAATTATTGCCGTGCCCACAGATGAAGTGGTGACAAAAATCGAGCGGATTGCCGAGCTGCTGCTTGAACCACCGAAGGTATCGCCGCTTTTTCTTAAGGAAGTGCTCACCTTATCCTGCACTTACCCTGTTTCAAGAGCCATAAGGGAATTCAGTCGTATGTCATACACCCAGGCGCCGGTAATTGACGACCAGGGCAAGCTGGTTTGCTTGCTTACTTCGAACATGATTGTTAAATGGATGGGTTTGATTCTTGAAGGACATTCACCCGATATTGAGAACACAACAGTTCTTAATGTAGTTGAAAAGGTTGGTCACGAAAAAAATTATGAAATTGTATCAGTAAATATGTCCCTTTTTGATATTCCCAACCTGTTTTATCACTGGCAGCAGGAAGGGCGAAAGCTTGAAGCTGTTTTGATTACCCAGCATGGAGAAATATCTGAAAAGCTGCTCGGTATTATTACAAACCGTGATTTGCCAGTTGTGCAGCGCGAGCTTGGCACAAACGGCCAGGCCCGTGAGGAAGAATAATTAAAGAAGCAGTTTGTAAGTGCTTTATATTCTTTTGTTAATGTTGGAGGAAAAGACAGGTGTCCCTGAAAAAGTATCTGCATTTATTCATATTTGCCGGTTTAACATTTCTTTTACCCTTCCTGCTTTATATTACCGATGGCGGGACACTGCAGACAGGGCAGATTATTCGAGAGGATTCTTCATCCACGGAAAGCTGTAATGAGGATAGGGTTAATTACTACAGCTACCTTTGTTCCGACTTGAAAGAGGAAATTGATTTTTCTGTTGAATGCAAGGATGTTCCTCCTGCAGGCTCGGAAGCAGATTACGCTGCCGAAAGCGGATCGGGTGAGGAACCCCCCCCTGCTGATCAGACGGTTCAGCAGGACCAACCGGCAGCAACAACAGGTGAAAACGGCAGCACAGGGACAGGAAGCAGCAGCGGCAGCTCGCAGGATAATCCAACCGGAACAGGTCAACAACCTGCTCAACCCGCTGAAAGCAGGGTGGAAGAACCTGAGCAAAAGCAGGAACCGGCGGCAGGTTCGGTTTCACTCAGCAGCAAGGAACAGCAGATGATTAATATGATCAATGAGGCCAGGATTAATGCCGGTGTGCCGGCTCTGCAGGTTAACAGCCAGTTAACCAGTGCGGCCCGGGCTAAAAGCAGCGACATGGTTAATAATAATTATTTTAGCCATCAATCGCCTACTTATGGCGACTTGGGCGGGCTGCTGAAGCGTTACAGTGTCAGCTACCGCTGCGCCGGTGAAAACCTGGCCATGAATTCAAACGGCAGTGTAAGCGCTGCCCATGATTCGCTGATGGGTTCTTCCGGACACCGTTCAAATATCCTCGACAGGCGCTTCACCCATGTTGGCGTGGGTATTAAAATGAAAAGCGACGGCACTCATTATTACACGCAGCTATTTACCGGCCAGTAGGTATAGCGGTTAAAAGCACTTTATTAATCAGATTAAAGCAGGTGATTTAATCATGCAAAAACAAAGAACAGCATTGCTTGCAGTTATTATTATATTAATATTCCTGGCTCCGCTTACCGCACTAGGTCAGGGCGAATATGAATATGAGTTTTACGAGGAAGAACATTTTTACCGGGGCAAGGTCCTCGAGGTTCATGAATCGGAAGAACAGGAGCATGAATACTATTCGGTTATCGAGCAGGAAGTAAAGGTGCGCCTGACCAGCGGACCTTACAGGGGTGAAGAGATAACCATCTATAATACTTACTTCGCCGGCGACCCGGTCTACGATTTTTTACTGGAACCGGGCCAGGAAGTGATTGTTGTAACCATGGGGGAAGAGGGTTCTTTCGACCAGGCTTATGTTCAGGATATGGCTCGC
>Ga0334883_1001778_pt1 | contig 29861 bp, 18 predicted proteins | sample GraSluR1_MG_6_FD_207230 | JGI IMG/M metagenome (GOLD analysis project Ga0334883, IMG submission 207230) | Sludge microbial communities from methane-producing bioreactor in Wageningen University, Netherlands - Granular Sludge_09_05-R1 | ecosystem: Engineered > Bioreactor > Anaerobic >...
TTCAGGATCCCTGGGGAGGATTCGGGTCAACACGTATCTGGCTTCCATTAATGGGCGCTGATGATTTAACAACTTTACCCGGTGGAAATAAAGGCGATTACAGGGAATTCGACCAGTTTAATCCGACAAATATAAACGCAGCATTACCCGGTGCGGCATGGAAAAACCATTATGATTTAATTTATGCGGCAAACAATGTGATTGAAAATTATGAAAAAGTGGATGGCCGCGAAACTTTTATAAACCAATGTGTGGCACAGGCCCGCTTTTTAAGAGCATTTGCATATTTTTGGTTAACAAGGGTTTATGGTGATTTGCCGCTGGTAACATCTGTTATAACAGACCTTGAAATTGAATTATCTCCGGTTTCCTCTGTTTATGAATTAATTGTTGATGATTTAAATTTTGCCAAGGATAATTTGCCCTCTTCCTGGCCGGGTGAACCGGGAAGACCTTCCAGTTGGACAGCTAAGTCATTATTATCCTCGGTTTACCTTACAATGGCTGGCTGGCCGTTAAAAGATGAATCAAAATATGCTTTGGCTGCGTCAATGGCAAAAGATGTAATTGATAATGGTCCATATACCCTGGAAGACAATTTTGCCGATTTGTGGACGATGGCCAATGAAAAAAACCATGAGTTCATCTGGACAATCCAAATGACCGGAATCCCCGGTAATCCTCAGCTGACTACAATTGTTGGTTATCCCACAATGCCAGGAGAAGAAAGCGGATGGGATGATGTGTTTTTTGAGGTAGGTTTTTACAACAGGTTTCCGGATGGCCCCCGAAAAGATGCAACTTTTCACACACAATTTTTAGATAAACAGGGAAATCCAACTGTAACTTTTGAAAACAGTTCAACAAAACACCCTTACATTGCAAAATACAGAGACGGTGCCCTGAGTTGGCTGGATAGTTTTGAGCATTTGTTTATGACAGGACGGGACATCTGTTTTTTAAGATTTGCCGAGGTTTTGTTAACCTATGCCGAAGCACAGGCAATGGCAGATGGGACTCCAAATAACGAAGCATATCAGGCTGTTAACAAGGTGCGAAACCGGGCCGAATTGGTTGATTTACCCGAAGGGATGGGTAAAATGGATTTTCGCGATGCCATAATTGAGGAAAGGGGTTGGGAACTGGCTGCAGAGTTCTCCAGGTGGTTTGATTTGATTAGAACTGAAAAGGTTGAAGAAATGGCAGCCCTGAAAGACCCGTTGGATCTGGAGCCAAAAGGAACGGTTGATAAAACAAAATACCATGCCCCGATTCCTTACGGAGAAATTCTTCTGAATCCGAATTTGGCCAATAGTACCCAATATCCTTAGTTGGTGAAAATTATATGAGTTATAAGCAGAAATATCTTTCATTGGTTCCGATGATTTTGATAGGTGGACTATTACTGTCAGGGTTTGCTGCGAAAAGTCAACCTTATCAGGATTTAGAACACCACAGCGAAGTTTTCGGAAAAGAAAAAAAATACCGGATATATCTCCCTCAAGATTATTTGCAAAGTGAAAAAAAATATCCGGTTATTTATTTTTTTCATGGCTGGGGAGGAAGATCATTCTCTGGTGGAAGCGCAAACCTGGAATATGAAAAAATTGGTGTGCTCATCGATAAATATCAGATTATTCTGGTAATGTGGGACGGAAGCATGGAAGAAGATGAACCCCGGCCATACAATATTGGTAATCATCATGACGTGAAATACGACATCGAAATGAAAGATTATTTTCCGGAATTGGTTTCCCACATAGATAATACTTTCAGAACAAAAACAGACAGAAATCACAGGGGAATTATTGGTTTCAGCATGGGCGGTTTTATGTCGTTTTACCTTGCCGGTAAATATCCCGGAATGGTTTCAGCCGCAGTAAACATTGTTGGAAGTCCTGAGTTTTTTGTCGGCCTGCCTGATAACCATACGCTTTATCAACAACGTTATACTCTTGAAAATTTGGAGGATGTTGGTTTGTTTCAGATTAACCGCACCAATTGCCCCATGGCTGGTTTAAACGATGAAGTGGCTGCCGGCGCCGGTTGGTGCGAACTGCAAAATTACACCTACCAAAAACAGGAAGGCGAGCATAATATCGACATTCCCGGTGAAGCAAAAGTTTTTGAATCCGCAATTCAATTCGTTGTAAATCAATTTGATAATCCTGTTTCGCTGCAAAAAAAGTGGTCGCATTCCGACCTTTGCGAAGTATTTGAAAAATGGGACTACACTGTGAAAAGCAATAAAGATGAGCCCGGATTTTTGGTTCTTCGCAATGTGGATGAAACCGGTTTCGGTTATTATACCCGTAAATGGCTTCCGGATGGCCCTCCTGTTAAAAATTGCCAGACAAAAATTTTCACTGCGCCTTTGTATGAACCGGGCAATGATTATGATGTACGCATTTTTAATCTGAAAGAAAACATACTGGAAAGAATATCCATTAAAGCAGATGATGATGGCAGGTTGAATTTTAATCTGGAAGCAGGAGGTTTTGAAGTTGGCATTTCAAACAAAACAGCACATCCTGAATTTGCAGCACTAAAGTACAGGCTTTCTTCAAACAGAAAGTACCTGAGAATTAAGCAGGAGGAAGAGTTGGTAGTTGATGTTTTTAACCGGACAGGAGCACTTGATCCGGAAAAAGAATTAATAGTCAGGCTTTCTTCAACCGATTCTTCTTTAGCTATTTCGTCTCCGGAACAGGAAATCGTTTTCTCTGAAAATCAGGATATAATCAGCACAAAACCGTTCAAAATTTTCAGTTCAAAAAATCCTCCGGTTGACGGTTCACCTGCCTGGATCCGTTTAAAGGTGGAAATGACTTACGGCTCACAAAAATTCAACGATTGGTTACTACTGCCTGTTTTTTACGATGTTCCGGAATTTGAAAACATTCAGGTTGATGATGGACGTGTTGTATCCACTGCACCAAATCCGGATGATTCAGAAAAAAATGATAGGAATTTGGTTTTCGGGTGTGGTAATGGCGATGGAATGGTTTCGGCGGGCGAACGGATTATGTTGTATGAAAACGGCCACCGGCTCAGGCTTTACAGCGATGACACCTATGTGGTGGCAGATGAAGAAGTTCTGGTGGATGAAATGTTGCCCGGAAGATGGCCTGACGGATATACTTTAAGTTCTGTTTTGAAAATTGCAGAAGATTGTCCTCCCGGGCACGAAATTGAATTTCAGGCACATTACGAAACCAAAACATTTATGCCCATGTACCGGGAAGTTAAATGGGGAAAAGTAAAAATTGTTACTAAACCAAAAACCAAAACGGAATGAACTGTTGGAAAAAATTGAATCAACTACTTTTTTTGTTTGTTTTTATAACCTTAACGGGATTTTCCCAGGAAACAGACGTCAAGGTTAACCTCAACTGGGACCATCAAAGGCATAGCTGGGAATCAACCTGGATTACCCACCCTTCCGCCTCTGTTTTTGATTACGGAGTATTTAATTTCAGAAGAAAATTCTGGTTGGAGGAAGTCATTGATTCATCAACTGTTTATGTTTCAGCAGATAATCGTTACCGGCTATATGTAAACGGAGCCGAGGTAGCTCACGGTCCGGCCAGAAGCACACTTCAGTACTGGAATTACGAAACGGTTGATATCACTCCGTTTCTGAAAAAAGGTGAAAATATCATTGCTGCTGAAGTATTCAATTTGGGAGAACATCGTCCTGTTGCTCAGTTTTCGGCCAAAACAGCTTTTATTTTACAGGGGAAGGATTATCTGGGTGAAAAAATAAATACCGGACAACAAAGCTGGTTGGTAAGTCAGAACAAAGCTTTTAAAGCTATCCCGGTAACCAGGCAAATGGTCAGGCACTTTTATGTGGCCGGTCCATGCGATTCAATCGACGGAAGTCTTTATCCGTGGGGATGGCAGTCATTAAATTTCGATGATTCAGAGTGGCAGAATCCAAGGAATCTGGAAAGAGGTGCCGGACGTGGGTATTTACACGGCGTAAACTGGCATTTGGTACCAAGAAATATCCCGCATCTGGAACAGAAAATTACCCGGTTTGAAAAAATTGCCAGAAGCGAAGGTGCACCAGTTCATGAGGGATTTCTGAAAAATGAAAAAGCCCTGGAGATTCCGGCACATTCCAAAATTATTATGCTTTTGGATCATAAAGTCCTGACTGTTGGCTATCCTGAATTGACGGTTTCAGCCGGGAAAAACAGTTCTGTTAAAGTAATTTATTCCGAAGCGCTTTATGATGAGAATGGGAAAAAAGGAAACAGAAATCATATAGACGGAAAGGAAATTGAAGGTTATTACGACATCTTTTTCCCTGATGGAGGCGAAATGCGAAATTTCAAGCCTTTATGGATAAGGACATTCCGGTATGTTCAACTGGAAATTAAGACCAAAGAAGAACCTCTTTTTCTGAATAATTACCATAATATTTTTACCGCATATCCATTTGCTGAAGAAGCGGGATTTGCAAGTGATAATCCGCGGCTTCAGGAAATATGGGAAATGAGCTGGCGGGCTGCCCGGTTATGTGCCGGAGAAACCTACATGGACTGCCCCTACTGGGAACAACTTCAGTACATTGGCGATACCCGGATTCAGGCGTTAATATCGCTTTACATTTCGGGTGACGACCGTTTGATGAGGAATGCCATCCTTCAGGCCGATCAGTCAAGAATTCCCGAAGGTTTAACTGCGGCGCGGGGGCCAACAAATGTCATTCAGGTCATTCCTCCTTTTTCGCTCTACTGGATTGAAATGGTGCATGATTTTTATATGCACCGAAACGACCAGGAATTTGTAAAACAATTTTTACCGGGCATGCATTCTGTGTTGGATTGGTTTGAACAACGAATTGACGAGAGTGGAATGCTTGGGCCACTGGACTGGTTCAATTTCTGCGACTGGACAGATGGTTTTATGGTTGGAACTCCGGCAGGGGTCGATACTTCAAACTCAGCGCTCATTTCGTTGCAGTTTGCCCACACACTTGATAAAGCCGGTGAATTATTCGGGTTCTACGGAAAAGATTGTGAAGCTCAGCGTTACGCATCCCTTGCATCAGACATTAAAAAGGCTGTATATGAACGCTGTTTTGATCCCGTTAAAAAATTATTGAAAGATACTCCGTATGAACAGATTTATTCCCAGCATACCAATATTTTAGGCGTACTTTCCAATACTTTTCCGAAGGAAGATCAGACGGAAGTTATGCAAAAGATTCTGAATGATTCTTCGCTCATTCAAACAACAATTTACTTCAGGTTTTATCTGTTCCAGGCCATGCAAAAAGCCGGACTTGCCAATGAATACCTGTCACAATTGACCCCCTGGTACGATATGCTTAACGACGGATTAACCACAACAGTTGAAGGAGAAGACAAGGAGCGTTCGGATTGCCACGCATGGGGCGCAAGTCCGAATTACGATTTTCTGGCCACTGTTTGTGGCATAAGGCCAATGAAACCGGGATTTGAAGAAGTTAAAATTGAACCTGCTTTGGGAGATCTGAAATTTGTTAAAGGGCAAATGCCTCACCCCAAAGGAAAAATTTCAGTTGATTTAGTGAAGGAAGGAGAAGACGGGCTGAAGGGGTCGGTTACCCTGCCTCCCGGCATAAAAGGCGTCTTTATTTGGCATAATTCTGAAATGAAGTTAAGCTCAGGAACTACATTAATTGAACTAAAATTATAACCAAAGGTATGTTTGGAATACTTAAAAAAGAATATGACCATTTTAAATCGTTTCCGCGCAATATGCGGATTCTGCTGATGACCAACCTGATTTACGCCCTGGTTTTGCCCATCATCGAGTTATTTGTGGGAGCCTACATTTTAAGGGAATCAGACAATACATCATACGTTGTTGTTTATCAGCTTATGGTTTACTTTGGCATTCCGGTTTCCTTTCTGATAAACGGTATTTTACTCCGGCGCATAAAAATCGCCCGGCTTTATTCTTTGGGTATGTTACTTAGTGGTGTAGCCATGAGCATTATGATGCTTTTACCTTCGGTTGATATAACAGGCATTTCAATTTCAGGTTTTGTGATGGGGATTTCATTTGGTTTTTTCTGGTCAAACCGCGATTTTTTATCCCTGTCCACCACCAACGACACAAACCGTAACTACTATTTCAGTATGGAAACGTTTTTTTATACCATTACGTTTATTATTGTTCCTGCCATCGCCGGTTACTTTATTGTTTCAGGCGAGAGATTTGGCTGGTACCCGGCCAAGGCTGCCTACGTAACTTTAACAGCGGTTGTTTTTGGCCTTACTGTTTTTTCCTCCATAATGGTTCATCAGGGCAATTTTGTAAACCCTAAAAACGACCGGTTCATATTTTTCAAATTTGAAAAAGACTGGTATTGGATGCTGGTACTGGGGGCATTTAAAGGAATTGCGCAAGCTGCAATTTTCTTTTTCCCTATTTTGCTAATTCTGAGTTTTGTTGGAGAGGAAGGGTCACTCGGAGGACTTGTTGCGGTCGGTTCTTTAATCACAGCTTTGGTTTTATACCTGATTGGACGATTTTCAAAACCGGAACACCGCATTTACATTTTTTCATTTGGGTTATTGGTCTTTCTGGCCGGAGGAATGGTAAATACCATCTTTTTTAGTGCCATTGGTGTTGTCATTTACCAAATATGCAATTCATTGTCCCGCCCGTTGCTCGATGCCGCCTATTTTCCCATTCAGCTTGGAGTAATCGACCACATTGCCGAAATTGAAAAGAGAAACAAGTTCGCCTATATATTTAATCATGAAGCTGGATTATTTGCCGGACGCTTTGCCGGTTGCATGTTATTTTTGATAACTGCAAAATATGCTTCACCGGAGTTTGCGCTGCGTTATGTGTTACTTGCCATTGCTGCAATTCAGGCACTTTCCATTCCTGTGGCACAAATGCTAATCAAAAAAATTCAGAATTATAAAAAGCAAAAAGACATTCCTGCAGGAGCAGTGCAGGAAAGCATTGTAGTATAAGAACTTTTAAAAATCAAAGATCAAACAAGATAGATATAATGAATAAGAGCAAGTACGGATATTTTAATGAAGACGGGACGGAGTTTACAGTTACAAACCCAAAAACACCGCGGGCATTCGACAATTTTTTATGGAATGATGTTTTGTTCTCGTCGGTGCATCAAACAGGTGTCGGATTTTTAGATTACCAGTTGGATGAAAAAGAAGCCGTACAACTGTTTACAGGTATCGGAAGAATTTGCGATTTCGATGTTTTTGGACGTGAGCACCTGATGAGTCGTTTGATTTATGTGCGCGATAACGATACCGGTGAATACTGGAACGTGAATTGGGAACCCGTAAAAAAAGCGTTTGATTTTTATGAGTGCACACACGGGTTGGGGTATTCCGTCATCCGATCAGAAACAAATAAAGTGGCTTCATCCTTTCGCATTTTTGTGCCAAAGGGCAAAGACCCGGTCGAATTGTGGACCATGGGTTTTGAAAACAGATCGGACAAACGCCGTGATTTAAGCATATTCATTTACAACCAGTTTCAGTTTTCATATAAGTGGGGCTTCAACAGCTATGGCGACATGTTTTTTCGTACCACCTGGCTAAGCAGTGAAAACAATGCATTAATCGCAAACAAACATCCGCATATCACGCCCCACAACCATCAAACGGCCTTTATGGCGCCCGACATAGAAATTACAGGATTTGACGGGAGTCGTGATGCTTTTATGGGACTTTACAATGGTTTCAACGAACCCCAGGTTGTTATAGAAGGAAAATGTAAAGGTTCCATCGGGTCGAGTGATGCAACCATTGGAGCTATTCAGTTTGATTTGAAACTGGAACCCTGGCAAAAAGAAACCATCAATCTGGTTTTGGGTATCTGCGATTCAGTAGCCGAAGTGGAACCGCTGAAAATGAAATACCTCCCGAGAATGGATGATGAGTTCGAAAAACTAAAACAACACAATCAGCAGTTTATTGCCAGAAACCATTTTCAAACCCCGGACGAACATTTAAACCGGATGTTGAATGTTTGGGTGAAACATCAAACGGCCTATGGCGCACAGTGGTGTCGTTGGGGATGGATGGGCTACCGCGATATAGTGCAGCATGGTTATGGCGTTTCTTCATTCAATCCGATACGAACGAAGGAAATTCTCAGGGAAGCTTTTCAGTATCAGTATTCCAGTGGTATGGCTTTGCGGGGTTGGAACCCGGTGGACACCAAACCTTATTCCGACAGCGCTTTGTGGCTGGTTTTTACACTCATTTCCTATTTGAAGGAAACGGCTGATTTTGATTTTCTTTCAGAAGAAATTCAATTTTTTGATGAAGGTTCGGCAACTGTTTTGGAACACATTGAACGTGCCCTGGATTTTCTGGAAAACAACAAGGGCGCTCATCATCTGGTGCTTATAAAATTCGGAGACTGGAACGATTCATTAACCGCAATTGGAAAGGAAGGACGTGGTGAAAGTGTTTGGCTGAGTATGGCTTACGCAGAAGCTTTACTGCAAATGGTTGATTTGTTTGAGTATTTGGAAGATGATCGCGAAGAAGAATACCGGTTGCGATACAAAAACATTAAAAAAGCAATTAACGATAATGCCTGGGATGGCGAGTGGTATATCCGCTGTTTTGATGACAACGGTCGTGCTATTGGATCGAATAAAAGCAGGGAAGGAAAAATTTTTCTGAATACCCAAAGTTGGTCCATGATTGCCGGAATTGCTGATGAGAACCGCACGAAACAGGTTATTGAATCAGCCGAAAGAATGCTGAAAACGGATATTGGTTATCTGCTTCTGGCTCCAACTTTTACGGCACCCGACCCAAATATCGGTCGCATAAGTTGTATGGAGCCGGGTATTTGCGAGAACGGAACAGTTTATTCCCATGTAAATGTCTGGATGATTTTGGGGCTGCTTCGCTCGGGACATACCGAAGAAGCCTGGCAGGCATTTCAGCGAATTACCCCCGGATATTTTACCGGGGAAAATAACGACCCCAAACAGAATATGCCGCCTTACATTTATGCCAATGGAAGTTTCGGTCCTGACCATAAAAACAACGCCCTGCAAATGGAGTTTACATGGATTACCGGTTCAGTTGCCTGGTTTTATAATGTGCTTACAAAGGAAATGATTGGTATTAAACCCGATTTCGATAAGCTGGTGGTTGAACCCAAATTTCCTGCCGGTTGGAGTGAGGTTAGTATAACACGCAATTTCCGGGGGAAAAGTTTTCAAATAAAAATTCAACGAAAAGATGTAGATGAAATTACATTGAATTTGAATGGAAAAGGCATTTCGGGAAATCAAATTCATCTTGATGGATGTCTGGAGACCAATGAAGTGATTGTTCAAATTCCTGAAAAATAAATATTTAATTCAAAACCGATGAAGAAAAATTATCAGTTAATAATTCTGTTTTTAGCCCATTTTTCAATCTGTGCATGTACATCTCCTGAACCGGCAATCATCGAAATTTCGGAAGATATGGTTATCAATGAATCAGGGTCCGGCGATATGATGGCCTGGTTTGATGAACAGGATTTGAATGGCACGCCAACAACACGCTGGAGAACCGAAGGAATGACCACATTTTGGCCTGCCGGTTTGGTTATAAATCTGGGGCGAACCTATAAAATAACAGAAGTTTGGGTTTATGACGGACCGAAAGAAAATCAGGTTGAGGGCGGTCAGCTCATTTTGGCCTCGGGCAGTCCGTTTGAGTGGAGCAACCTTAACCCGGTAGAGATACAAAACAGTAATGCGTGGAGAAAAATTGACTGGACAGCAGAAACTCAGTTTATACAATTGCAAAAAAATGCGACAAAACAATTCAATCTTCAGGCTGAATATCCGCAAAACTGCGATTTGGCAATAAACGAAATCATTTTGTTTGGCTATCCGCTGGAAAAGAAAATACCTGAAAAAAATCAAACCGAACATGTTGCATTCAACATTCCAATGGATCAGTTTATTGGAATGAATTCTTACATCCATACTCCGGATAAAGTTCATGAGGCGGTTGGCAATGTGCGTGAATACAGGCCCTGGAGATGGAACGGTGTAACCGATTTGGAAACTCCAATAGACTGGGGTGATATTAGCAATTCGGGTGGGAGAAACGAATATGCCAGGGCAAGCCTTGGGAACAGTGACTTGTATTATAAAAAAATGAAAGATATGGGCATTGAATGTGTTCCCTGCATTCACCGCCATGTGGAAGAATGGCGGGAACACGAAAATGTACCGTCTTTTGGCGGAGACCCAAACGATCCGTTTTCTTACAAGATTATGGCTGATTATTCTTTTCAGTTTGTTGCCCGCTATGGAGGGAGTTCTGTTCCCGAAAGATTGCTTAGAACCACTGAAGTTTCGCCTAAAAAAAGTGGTTTAGGCTATATCCGGTATTTTGAAAACTGGAATGAACCCAATCGCTGGTGGGGAAACCCTGAAGGGCATTTTACCCCCTATCAGTTTGCTGCTTTTTGCAGTGCATCGTATGACGGCCACCTCAATCAGATGGGAGAAGGTTTTGGAGCAAAAAATGCAGATGCTGAAATCAAGTTTGTATTTGGAGGTTTGGCAGCTATATCACTCCATTATGTACAGGCAATGAAATTATGGTCGGATTATCACCGCGACGGTTCATTTCCTTCTGATGTAATAAATCTGCACCATTACTGCAACACACGAAGCGAACAACACCCCAAAGAAGATGCTTACGGAATTAGTCCTGAAGAAGATAACCTGAAGGAAAAACTGGAGAAAGTGGTGCAATGGCGTAACAAAAACCTTCCCGGCAGGGAGGTTTGGCTGAGTGAATTTGGCTGGGACACCGATGAAAACACATACCAGTCGGCAGCCTGGGGGCACAAATTGTATCCCGAAAAAATAACCATGGAAGAAATACAGGGCCAATGGCTGACACGCGCATTTCTGATAGGCGCTGCTGCCGGGCTCGACCGGATGATGATGTTTCTTGCCAACGATTTAAAGAACTACCCGCATGGAGTTTACGGATCGTGTGGTTTTATTACGGTTGACGAGGAATACAAACCATCGTGGTATTATGTGAAAACCATAAAAAATGCGCTTGCAGGAATGGTCTTTCTGGATGAATTTCCATCGGAAAATGAAAATGTCTGGATTTACAGGTTTAAAAACCTGCAAAGCGGAGAAGGGGCTTATGTGCTTTGGTGCCCGACTTCTGACGGTACTGTTGTCGAGGATTATGAATTAAAAATTACGGGAAATACCCCCGTAGTGAAAAAAACCATGCTGGCCCATAAAAATGAAACCGGCATTAGTGAAGATTTAAATGCAACAACTGGTAAAATCAGTTTAGATGTAAATGAACGGCCAGTTATTGTTTTGGTTGACAATTTTTAAGAAATGAAGACGCAAAGGATAAAGCTTTAAGATGGAAATAAAATGGAGTCTTAAATATTATACAATAGGTTTGTTTTTTATAGCAGGTTATTCTCTTGTTGCTCAAACCAGATATGAAAAACCCAATATTCTTTTTATAGCGGTTGATGATTTGCGGCCGGAACTTGCATGTTACGGGCACCCCATTGTTAAATCACCAAACATTGACAAGTTGGCTGAAACCGGACTTATATTTATGAACGCGTATTGTAATGTGCCGGTTTGTGGCGCTTCCAGAGCCAGCTTGGTAACTGGCATTCGCCCTACAAATAATCGATTTGTGGGGTACAACACCTATGCAAAAGTAGATATGCCCGAGGCAGTGAGCCTGCCTGAACATTTTCGCAAAAATGGGTATCACACAATCTCAAATGGAAAAGTTTTTCATCATATTGACGATATTCCTGAAAGTTGGTCTGAAAATCCCTGGAACCCGGCAGTGGAAGCTTCCTCTTATTTAGATTATCAGACTGATACAAACCTGGATATTTTGAAGAACGGAATAAGCCGCGGACTACCTTATGAATCTGCGGACGTTAGTGATGATAAATATTTTGATGGTCAGATTGCTGCAAAAACAATTGCCGATTTACAAAGATTAAAAGAGGCAGGAACCCCATTTTTTCTGGCAGCCGGATTTCTAAAACCACACCTCCCTTTCAACGCACCTGAAAAATACTGGAATATGTATCCTCAGGATAAAATTCATTTGCCGGAAAACTATTACAGGCCTGAAAATGCTCCAGATGCAGCAATTCATAATTTCGGTGAGTTACGCAGCTATTATGGAATTCCTGCAGATGGACCTGTTTCAGATGATACCGCAAAAAAAATGATTCATGGGTATTATGCATGTGTGAGTTATATTGACGCTCAAATTGGTAGGGTTTTGGAAGCATTGGGTACTTTGGGCTTGGCAGAAAATACAATTGTAATCCTGTGGGGTGACCATGGTTGGCAGTTGGGCGAACATAGTTTGTGGTGTAAGCATGCAAACTTCAAAACATCACTTCATTCTCCTTTGATTATCCGTGCGCCTGGGTTTAAAGAGAATCAAATTTCGGAAGCTCTTGTAGAGTTTGTTGATGTTTTTCCCTCTTTATGCGACCTGGCTGGTTTGGAAAAACCCATACAACTGCAAGGAAAAAGTTTTTTGCCTCTTTTGGAAAATGCGAATATCCCCTGGAAGGATGCCGTATATTCCCGCTTTTCCTCAGGTGAATCAATCATTACTTCAAATTATTTATATACCGAATGGTTTGATAAAGAAGGTAAGCCTTTTACTGAAATGTTATACGATCACCGGATTGACCCTCAGGAAAATCGCAATATAGTTAATGATCCTGCCATCAGTGAAACCATTAAAAACCTCAGAAAGAGGTTGCATAAGAATATGAATCAAGCAAAAAAAGTTACAACAAACTAATAACGAACTATTATGAAAAAATATTTATTAAAGATTTCTGTTGTTTTTATCAGCGTTTTACTCTTTTCATCCAATAGTATAGTAGGGCAATATAATCCCGAAACAAAGTGGGGAGAATCAATCGCAAAGTATGAAAGTCAGGATTCAATTTCGATGCCTGAACCAGGAGGGATTCTGCTTCTGGGCAGTTCTTCCTTTACTATCTGGAAAGATGTTAGGGATTATTTTCCGGGAAAGAATATAGTCAATCGCGGATTTGGCGGTTCGCAAATGAGCGATGTGCTTTATTTCAAAGAACGTTTGATTCTTCCATACCAACCTGTACAGTTAATTTTATACGAAGGTGAGAATGATATTGCAGTCGGGAAAATGCCAGACACTATTTTTTCAGAGCTTGTTCAACTGGTTAATTGGACTAAAACACAATATCCGGATATAAGGATTTCTGTTTTATCAATGAAACCCAGTCCGCGAAGATGGGAATTCAGGGAAACCATGTTGGAGATGAACCAGAAATTGAAACAATATGCCGAAGAATCTGAAAATATCGATTTCATAAATATTTGGGATCCCTTACTGGGAAGTGATGGAAAGCCTGTGAATGATAATTATCTGGAAGATTTACTGCATTTAAATGCCAATGGTTATAAAATATGGCAAAAAGCCATTTCACCTTTTTTATAGAATCAATCATGGTAAATCTGGTGGCTGAATCTCATAAAAATTTCGCTCTGTTAATGAACGTGAATAATTTGTAAATGATGAAAATAATTCGACTGTTTCTGTTTTTAACTTATTTGATACTGGGTGCAAATATCTATGCTCAGCAAACACAAAATCATCATCCTGAAATTCCGTTTATGGATGATTTGCTACTGGTGGAAGAAATTATATGTTCATCCTCAGAACCCAACAGTATGAATGGAGAAACAGAAGTTAAAACAATCTTGGGAAAAAGCTGCAGGATTCTCTTGCCTTCCTCCGAAACAACGTGGTTGGCATACCGCCTGGGAAGCGATGGTGAGCTGAAACCCGGCAAAGCCTATTTTCTGGAAATTGAATATCCTGATGATGTGGATCGCAGTTTCGTTATTCATAACAGGGGGGGAGAGTACAACCGGGGACTTCAGACAGGAAAAACACTTGGAGACAGCTACCATCCGCCATATGTGCCCAGCAATGCCGAATCCATTTCTTTACCCCATAGCAGCGAGTACAAAAAATGGCAAACACTTTTTTGGCTTCACGACCATTATGCAGGAATTGAGCTTCCGCGAAACTCGGGCGACAGACCGGAGGGACCTGACGATGGTTTTCTGGTCATCATTTCACAGTTCGATAGTTATAATGCACCAATGAATAAAGGAGCAGCAGTTTCTGCCATCAGGTTATATGAAGCCCCTGATTTTGAAACACTGAAAATGGATATTCATTACCCACCTGCAGATTTACCACGCCGTCATCTTTTTTTCAGGGAAGAGATGGCCGATGGTGTTGTAACCAATGATCCTCCGGCGCTCAAAAATCCCATCGACTGGTATGAGCATAAAGCTCAATTAATGCACTTCCTTGGTATGAACACTTTTTCAAAAGATTTGCTGGAATTTGGGCATAATCAGGGGTGGGATCCGGGGCCATACAGTGAGTTGATAAACACCTCTTCAGCGAAAGATTACTGGGGGAAAATTATGGAAATGCTAAGGAATTATGAACTGAATGTACTGCCCTATTACGAATATGCCGGAACCATTGGTCCAAAGGGACTTGGTAGGGAAAAAAGGGCACGGCCACTGGGCGACAGTCTGCCTGATCACAACTATACCCACATCGCCTGGACCGAAAAAGCCAATGCTGATATTACCGATCCGGATACATACAGCGATTTAAAAAAAATCCTCGAACGTACCATTGTTGATTATAAAGATGATGTAAATTTTGTTGGTGCATGGCTTCGTCCGCGACCCAGCGCCAATCCGGTTAGTTTTTCAGATGCTGCACTTCAGCGGTTTAGCACCGATACCAATCATGGTCTGGTTACCCGTGAAGCGCTGAGAACCGACAGTGGGCTTTACGATAAATACCTGCAGTGGTGGTTTGGCAAGCGGAAGGAATTTCTTTTGGCGATGCGCAACTATCTGAAGGAAGAAGAAGTGAATGACGAACCGGTTGTGTTGTTTACTACAGACGCAACGGAGTCGGGCAGAACACATCCCGAGTGGTCGCAGAGCCATAGCATTATAACCGATGACATGGCGGCCTGGAAAAAGTTGCCGGGCGATTATCCGGTTTTCAGCTTAGAGGAAAAAATCAACAACAACTGGCACCTGGAAGCGCAGTTACTACCAGTAAAAAGCTGGGGTAACTGGGAGTGGAATCATTCCGTACCTCCGCCTGATCCGGATAATTTCAGGAATACCGAGGGGGCTATGATGACTTACACATTTAATAAAGCATATACAGTGGGCAGTAAAACAGCCTTCGATCGTTTCCGTTCAGGATCGGGGCTGGCCCTTATCAGACATTATTGTTTAAATGAAAATGCCATGAAGGGATTGGGGTATTTTGTGTCGGATATAGAATGGCACGACTGCTACACCATGCTTGGCGAGGCAAGGGCAATGGCCCACGGCGATCCCCGGTTCATCGGGTATCTGGCCTCTGCTGCCTTCAACAGGGCTTCACTCCCATACGTAAGGGAATTCAATGCTAACTTTCTTGCACTTCCCGCTCTTCCCTCCGAATTGCTCGAAAATGCAACAAAAGATGCTGAAGTAGTGGTTCGTAAAATTGAAACAGAGAAAAACGGCACCTATCTGGCAGTTGTGAATACCGGGTTAACTGATAAATTCGGAGTAACGGTCACGCTGCCTTTTAAAGGCGATGTAGTCGATGCCAAAACCGGAAATATGATGTTCCCTGGTGTTTCGGAAATAAAACTGGATATGTATCCCGCGCAGCTAAAATCGCTAATTATCTATGACTTAAAAAAATAAAAAAAAGAAAGATGAAGAATAAATACCAAATAAAGGATGGTACTATAAAAAACACGTTTGCTGCTATTTTTATAGTACTGAGTTTTTTTCAGGCAAAAGCACAGCCAGAACAAATTCTGATGTCAGATTTTATGGGAGCCAATACCAATGTGGCTGCCTATGATAACGGTTTTCTGTCGGATCTTTCAGTTACCGTTAAATGGATTCGGGAGTACCACAACTGGAATCATTATGAAGCTGCAAATGATTATTACAAGTGGGATAACATCACCAGATATCCGCATACCCACACATGGCCCAATCACAATAAATTTATGGATGCATGTCAGAACTTAGGTGTTCAGGTTCTTATTGATGTTTTGGAAAATCCATCCTGGGTTAGCTCAACCCCTATTCCAAATAACACAGGTGACGGTTCCAATGCAACTGATTATATGGAAAGGCTTGATTTTCTTGGACAACTGGTTGCCAGGTATGGTTCGAAAAAGTTCGATAACTCACTCCTGAAAACAACCGACAAAGTTTCCGGGTTAAACTACATCAAATATTACGAAGATGAAAATGAACCCGATTATTGGTGGAAAACGCCAAAATGGCCGGCACAGAATTACGCCAAGTATTGCAATGCAGCACACAGCGGATATGGTGTTGAAACAAGCGATGAATATCCTTTGCTTGGCATTAAGTCTGTTGATCCCGATGCCAAACATGTATTGGCTGGGTTGGCAGGACGGGATTCCACCTACTTTCATGAAATACTAGAGGCATCGGAAGGCAGGGTTCCGTTCGATGTGTTGAATGTTCACATGTATTGTACTGATCACTCCAAAGCCTTTTCACCCGAAAATGAAATATACGGCTATGAAAAAGGGTTTAGTGATTTTTTTAAATGGCGCAATCGTGTTTTGCCTGATGTTCCGGTGTGGATTACAGAGTTTGGCTGGGATACCTATTTGTCACCCGATAACAAACATTCTTACACATACGCGCCTTTTGAACAACAAGCCAATTATCTGATGCGCTCGTTTTTCATCTTTTTGAAAATGGGATTTGAAAAGGCATTTATGTTTATGGCCACCGATGGAAACAGCAGCAACCTTACACAATATTCTTCCAGCGGATTGTTTAAAGACAGAAGTTCCGGGTATGAAAAGAAACCATCGTGGTATTACCTGGCTACCATGCAAAATGTTTTGGGAGATTTTGTTTATAGCCGAACAATTGCCTATGCTGAAAAAGTTGGAGAAAATGAAGTTTACTGTTTGGAATTTGTTAATCCTGAAAACAATAATAAGGTTTATGCCTTATGGACCAGGAAAACTTATTCTCAAACCGATAACGGGGCAACCACCAGTTATCAGATGAATCTAGAGTTTAAACCCAAAGACGCATATTCTGTGTTTCCCGGAAATTTCGATAAGCAGGGCGAGTGGGTTAACATCGAAAATCCGGGTACAATAATAGATTTAAATCTGACAGAAACCCCTCAATTTCTTGTGGTTTCAGAAAAAGAAACCGGATTTGACAGGGTTGAATCCGATAAGTTTTTAGTAAACGTTTTTCCTAATCCTTCATCCGGGAAAGTAAAACTCTCTGTTATTGACCATACAGAGAGCAACGTAAATATTGCAGTTTATTCGTCAACGGGCCAGCTTGTGCAATCCCTTTTGGAGAATGCTCCAATTGAAGGCGAAAGGCAATTTCTGTTTGGAGAAGGCTTTTTGCCTGGAATCTATTTCATTCAGTTAAAAAGTGAACAGCAAAACATAACCAGAAAATTAATAATTCAATGAAAATGAAGCTAATTTCAATTCTACTGTTTTTTCAGTTTGGTTTCAGCATGATACAGGCACAGGAAACCAGAACTTCAGTTTTACTGGATAAAGACTGGAAATTTATTAAAGCCGATATTCCCTTAGCCCATCAACCCGGGTTTGACGACAGGAATTGGGAGAAAGTAGTAGTTCCGCACGATTGGGCTATTTACGGTCCGTTCGATGTGAATAACGATCTTCATGATGTTGCCATTGAACAAAACCTTGAAGACAGGGCATATAAACAAACTGGCAGAACAGGAGGGTTGCCTTACATTGGAGTGGGCTGGTACCGGCGCACATTCGATGTGGCTGATTTCGACAAAGAAAAAAAACAGGTTTCGATGTTGTTTGATGGCGCCATGAGTGAAGCCCGCATTTATGTGAACGGGAAGGAGGCTTGTTTTTGGCCAAACGGTTACAATTCGTTTCATTTCGATATAACTGAATTTTTAAATCCCGACGGCAAAAACAACCAGTTGGCAGTCAGGCTGGAAAACCCGGAACAATCATCGCGATGGTATCCGGGGGCCGGCATTTATCGCAACGTACATCTTATTGTAACCAGTAAAATCCATGTGCCGGTTTGGGGAACTTATATTGCAACGCCTTTTGTTTCTGAGGAGTTTGCTTCGGTAAACCTGAAAACAACCCTTGAGAATGTGCCTGATGGTCAGGAAATCCGGATCCAAACAGTAATATTGGATGAAAAGGGGAACCAGGTTGCTATGAAGGACAATGTGCAGAAAATTAACCATAGCATGCCTTTTGAGCAAAATTTTCTGGTTAATTCACCTGAATTATGGTCGCCTGAAACACCGGTTTTGTACAAAGCTGTTTCGAAAATTTATGTTGAGAATGAATTAACCGATGAATATACCACCCGTTTTGGAATACGCGATATCAAATACATTGCCGACAAAGGCTTTTTCCTGAATGGCCGGCACCGGAAATTTCAGGGAGTGTGCAACCACCACGATTTGGGCCCGCTGGGAGCCGCTGTAAACACTGCCGCTTTGCGCAGGCAACTTACAATTTTAAAAGATATGGGCTGCGATGCCATACGCACCGCACATAATATGCCGGCCCCCGACTTGGTTGAACTGTGCGACGAAATGGGTTTTATGATGATGGTTGAACCGTTTGACGAATGGGATATTGCCAAAGTTAAAAATGGGTACCACCGGTTTTTTGATGAGTGGGCAGAGCGCGATATGGTAAATATGGTGCGTAATTACCGCAACAATCCATGCGTGATTATGTGGAGTATCGGGAACGAAGTTCCCACCCAGTGCAGCCCCGAAGGTTACAAAGTAGCTAAATTTCTTCAGGATATTTGTCATCGCGAAGATCCAACACGCCCGGTTACCTGTGGTATGGATCAGGTTTCGTGTGTATTGGAAAACGGGTTCGCTGCCATGATAGATATTCCCGGTTTTAATTACCGCGTACACCGGTACCACGAGGCTTATGAAAAATTGCCTCAAAATTTGATTTTGGGCGCAGAAACGGCCTCAACGATCAGCTCAAGAGGTGTTTATAAATTTCCGGTAAAAATTGACGACAGACCAAGATATGATGATCAGCAAATTTCTTCATACGATTTGGAATACTGTATTTGGTCGAATCTGCCCGATGATGATTTTGCCCTGGCCGACGATTATGACTGGACCATAGGGCAGTTTGTATGGACAGGTTTCGATTACCTCGGTGAACCAACTCCATATAGCTGGGATGGCTGGCCAAACCACAGTTCAATGTTTGGAATTATTGATTTGGCCAGTATTCCAAAAGACCGTTATTATTTGTACCGCAGTTTGTGGAATAAAAACGATGAGACCCTGCATATTCTGCCCCATTGGAATTGGGAGGGTGCCGGGGTGGATACAGTTCCTGTATTTGTTTACACCAATTATTCTGAAGCTGAATTATTTGTAAATGGAAAAAGCTACGGACGACAAAAGAAAAATGAATCATCACTTCAGCACCGCTACCGCCTGATGTGGATGGATGTTTTATACGAACCTGGCGAAATAAAAGTGGTGGCCTACAATGAAAAAGGTGAAGCCAAAAAAGAGGCAACTGTCAAAACTGCCGGCAAACCGCACCGAATTGAACTGATTTCAGACCGTGAAGTGATTGATGCCGATGGAAAAGATTTGGCATACATCAATGTTCGGGTAGTTGACAAAGACGGGAATTTGTGTCCGGTTGATCAGCGTTTGATTGAGTTTTCTGTTTCAGGATATGGTCGTTACAGGGCTTCGGCCAATGGCGATCCTACTTGCCTTTACATATTTCATGAGCCTCGAATGCCTCTGTTTAACGGGCAGGCAACTGCTATTGTGCAGTCTTCGGAAATAGCCGGAAAAATTCTGCTGACGGCAAAGGGGAAAGGTGTTTTAAACGGGACAATTGAAATCGCAACAAAGTAATTCAAATGAATAGTGTACAAAACAGGGTTATGTTGTAAAACAATAAATCAAATAAAAATGAGTAAAAATAAGCATAATGCATTGATAATAAGATTTTTATTCCTTTCAATTCTTTTATGTTCTGTGATTACCGGTTTTACCAGTGATTCAGCGTATTCAGTGCAATATGGAATTTCTTATTATGAAGACTCCGTCACCAATTCTGATCCCTATATTAAAGAACGGTGTGTGCTGGATATTTACTATCCTGAAAATCAAAAAGATTTTCCAACGGTTATTTGGTTTCATGGAGGTGGTATTAACAGCGGGAATAAATGGATTCCGGGAGAATTGAAAGACAGGGGTGTTGCAGTGATTGCAGTGAATTATCGTTTAAGTCCGATGGTAAAATGCCCAGCCTACCTCGAAGACGCTGCTGCTGCGGTGGCCTGGACTTTTAAAAATATTGAACGGTTTGGTGGAGATCCATCCAAAATTATTGTTTCAGGCCATTCTGCCGGCGGATATCTGGCAAGTATGATTGGCCTCGATAAAAAATGGCTGGCAAAATTTGGAATTGATGCCGATGAGATTGCTTTACTGGTTCCGTTTAGCGGTCACACAATTACCCATTTAACCATCAGAAAAGAAAGGGGTATAAGTGATACCCAACCCATAGTTGACGAATTTGCACCTCTTTTTCATATAAGGCCTGATGCTCCTCCAATGGTATTAATTCTGGGAGACAGAGAACTTGAAATGCTTGGCCGGTATGAAGAAAATGCATATTTCTGGCGTATGATGAAAGTGATTGGACATGATAAAATCAAATTATATGAACTGGACGGGTTTGATCACGGTGGGATGTTGGACCCAGCTTTCCTGCTACTTCAGAAAGAAATTGAATTTTTTTTAAAGCAACACAATTGAACAGCACAACATCAAGATAGTCAACAATATATCATGCAAATTAATTAGCTCAAATGTAAATTAAAATGAATCACTTTTCTATAAATAATTTTTATTTTTTAATCTTTTAAAATTTTGTACCATGAAATTAAAACTTTTACTTTCCCTGATGTTAATGACCTTTTTGCTTAAGGCTCAGGAGCCTTACAGGTCTTTGATTATCACAGAAGCACGATTTGACCAGACGAATAATGCTTACTGTGAGATTACCAACGTGGGCGATGACCCCGTGCAGTTAAGTCAGTTTAAATTTGGACACATGACTCCATGGGTTCCTGCTGTACTTGATGTGTGGAATGATCCATGGGATCCCTATCATCGCTTTTTTTTCCTGCCCGACAGAATTCTTCAGCCCGGAGAATCATTTGTAATTGCAACAGCTTATGACTACGGTCCCAAAATGTACAAAAAGAAAGTTACGGGGCATGAAATGGATGAGCGCAATAAGCAAACAGAGATATATGATATTGCTGATATTCTGGTTCATGTAAGTGAATCCGATGGAGACCCGGCCGATAGTGTTTCAAATTGGGAGATGGTAGAAACTATGGCTGTTTCGCAGGGTCGCGATTGCTGGTATCTGGAACAGCATTTCGAAAATGGAGATTCCATTGTAATTGACCAGGTGAACGGAAATTTTGATAATGCAGGTCAAAACTTTGCACGAGCCTATGATGTTGCCGGAGTTGAAGGTGCTACTTATAATTCGTTGCTTGTACGCAAGTATAGTGTGAATCAGGGAAACCTTGATTTTTACAACGCCCGCGGTGTAGGCCTCGAAGATTCAGAATGGATAGCAATACCCAGAATGTATGGTTATGGATGGGTTGACTGGCGTAAATTGTGGTGGACTGCAGGAAACCATGGTCCCTATGTATTGGATGAAAATACACTTGAATCGGAAGTAATTGATGTTGACTTTGCCAATAAAACTCTCACCGTTCCGTGGGGTGTTCGCAGATTGGATGACATTATGCGGTACATGGCAGAAAAACCCGGAATTGCATGGAACTACCATCTGAATGAAAATCATGCGGATTCAATTTACCGTTCCGCCAGAACGGGCGATAAGCTAACCATTTATGTTTGTGGTGAGAGCCTTCAAACCGCTACATTTGATATTATTGTTTCCGAACCAACTGCAGCAACCAACATTGTAGTGCCAATATCACACATAAATATTGGAACTTTTAGCCAGGGAGGTCCCATAACTACCAATAATCAGGGTGGTTTACTCGACTGGCCAAGAGTCACAAGACATGATTCCGGAACTGATTCAATCACTGGCACATGGCACGGTTTGCCCAATGCACTTCGCACCGATTCGTTGCTAAAGTACCTTGAAAAACCTGCCAATGCAACCTTGGAATTTGTTTGGGTAGATGGCATTGAAAGACCGGATCTTAAAAATGGAGATATCCTTAAAGTTACCGCACAAAATGGAAATGAAAAAGAATATTTCCTTCATGTGCAGCCTTACAATCCCAGTCACAACGCTTATCTTTCAGCAATTACCTGGCCAGATATCCCAACCAAATACAAGGGAGTTTTTGGTTGGATGGGTGATACCATCCCCAATTTCAACCCTACTACTCGAAATTACAGGGTTCAGGTTCCTTTTGATGTGGATGGCATTCCTGCTTTTATTGCAAAAGCCCAAAATATAAATGCAAAAGTTGTTGTCAACCGTGCCAAATCTCTTTCAGGAACAACAGAGGATCGAACCATTTCTTTTATTGTTACCGCAGAAGATGAAAGTGAAACATATACTTATAATGTGGAACTGATAAAAGAAAAAGATCCGTCAAAAACACAACCATATTTTGCTGAACCATTTCTTTCCGAGTTATTTTACATGGATCAGTGGTCCAATAGTTTTGGGGAGATTGTTAACCCAGGGAATCAAATCATCGACTTAAGCGATTATATGATTGTAATGTCATGGGCCCCGGATCCGGTAGCTGCAATTCAATCCCGGATGGGCGAAGAAGAATGGCTCGATCGTTACGATAAATACATTCCCGGATACAAATGGGTAAGCGAAGCCCAATGGATGGTAACACCGGGAATTCTGGAAAGAGACTTATCTGTAAATTCAATCGTTTATCCCGGTGATGTTTTTTGTTTTGGTGCCATAAATACAGATGGTATGCTGGCCGCCGGAGGAGCAGGTTACGAATGGCCGGTTCCAAAGCAATTGGATGTACAGTTCTTACAGCGAGATGGCAGTTTTGGTACTTACCGGAATCCCTGGGATGAAGAAACAAGTGTTTACGGATCTCCCATTCGTAAAACAAGTACAGCCAGTTGGTTTATGTTTAAAATCCTGAACGATTCTATCAAATTAGGCTTGAAACCTGCCAATGATCCTTCTGATTTTGAATTGATTGAGACTTTTGGCATGAGCGATGGCTCGGCGTGGAATATTGGAGGAAGCAACGCTGCCATGATTACCAATTATATGCGGAAATCTCATATTTATAAAGGCAACCCTGAACCTGAAGGGTCGTTTGGTACAAACCCGGATGATACCGAATGGACCTGGACCAATCAGGCATACTGGAATGCAAAAGGAGTCGGCTGGTCATTAGATATTTTAAATTGCGGCAACGACATAGGTCAGCATTTTATGAACGAACCTACGCATTACAAATCAACCGTTACTTCTGTGGTTTACAAGGTTAGCGACGGATATTCACTGAAAGAAGAGATAAGAGGATTAGTTGCGGGAACAACTGTAAGTGCATTTTTTGGTAATCTGAATAAGGCAAATGAGAATCAAACGTTAACCGTAAAATCATTTGCTGACGGCATTGACTTGGGCATGGATGATTTGCTCAGCCTGAATGATACTTTGGTTGTGTTATCTGCCGACAGCCTAAACACTACCAGGTATATTCTTGAGGTAAGTGAAGACGGATTAAGCTCAAATGCTGTTCTTACTTCTGCTCTTTATCAGATTGAAATTATTAACGACCCTAAAAGTGCATCCCAGGATGATAATTCAGGTGAAGGAATAGTTACAGGTTTTGAATATGGAACTCAGTTGCGTACTATTTTAAACAATGTTACAATTCCCGGGGGAGCTACTCTTAACATCATCGACGGCTCAGGAGCTTATGTGTCGCTGATAAAATTGAATTTCGACACAACTTATGTAAATGTAACTGTAAACTCCGATACTTACTTTGATGTAGTGGCTGAAGACGGTTTAACGCGCATTGTTTACCAGTTGCAGCCGCTTTCATCACAAAGCGACGCGTTTATACTCTCAGATTTATATACTGTTTCTCAAGGTGATAACCTGGTGCATTATGTGCCTCGTGGAACAAATGTTCACACCTTCCTTAATAGCATTGTTGCTTCATTAGGTGCTTCAGTAAAAGTGGTTGACAAAATGGGATACGAAAGGTCAGAAGGGGCTCTGGTTGAGGATGATAAAATAGTAGTTACTTCTGCAAACGGAATGGTAACCCGTGTTTATTATCTTTCCATGTTGCGTACTCAATATATCTTTGAAAGCACCTATTTGGCTTATGTATTGTCGAATGTATATGCTGTTGATCAGGTGGAATACACCATAGCAGGTCCAACAGGAACCACTTTGCTGAGTGACTTCTACGCAAGAATTACTCCATCGATGGGTGCAACTGCCATTGTGGTTGATTCCCAAGGAAATGAAAGAACCTCGGGTGACCTCGATGACGGCGATATGCTAAAAGTGACCTCGGCCGACGGGAAAATAGTGGTCATGTATGAGCTGAAGCTTGATTTGACTTCTGTTGATTTGACAGGAGTTCAGCAAATTGAAATCTATCCTAACCCTACAAACGGGAAATTGAATGTTAGTGGCGTTAAAGTAGGAGACAGAATTCAGGTATTCAATTCAGCAGGTAGTCTGGTGATTGATTATGAAGCCAATAGCAATATGGGTAGTTTGCTTCTCAATAATTACCCATCCGGTATTTATTTGATTGTTGTAAGCAACAAAAATGAACTGTTGGGTCGTTTTAAAGTGGTAAAACAATAAAAGGAAGTTTATGTAAAAGTTTAGAGTTTTTAAAAAGGCCTGAGTTTATTTCGGGCCTTTTTAAAATTCTCTTTTTACGAAGTAGCAAATATTACGCTGAAATTTTGTATCGTACCCCAAAAAGGAAGTATCAATGAAAAATATATTGAAACCGTTTTTTTCCGAAGAAAGGCATAATGTTTTGGTTTTCGATGCCACCAAGGAGCAGCTTGGTTTTCTTAGAAAATCATTTCCTTCGAACCATAATTTTATAGTGGTTTCAGATGTCAATGAAGCTTTGAAAATAGCCAGTGAGAATCATCTTCTAATTGTAATTGCAGGTTTTTCCGTTTTCAGAACAGGTGGGGTTGATTTATGCGAAAAAATTAAAAGAAATATGAATACATGTCATATCCCTTTTGTTTTTATATCAGCAAAAAATTGTGTTGAACAAATGATTCGGGGATATGAATTGGGAGCTGACGATTATATTACCAAACCGTTTGACGAGAGGTTACTTATGGTTCGGATAAACCGCTTGATACAAAACAGGAAACGGATAAGAGAGAAATACCGGAAACAAAGTTTTATGATCGAATTAAGAGAAAAGGACATTCCTAAAGACGAAAAATTTATTTCAGCCGTCAGGAGAGTTTTAGAAGATAATTTATCTGATCCGGATTTTAATGTCACAAGTTTGTCTGAAAAATTACAAATAAGTACTACCCAGGTTTATCGTACCTTGAAGGATATGACCGGACATACTCCTGTTGAATTTATTCGGAATGTGCGATTGCAGAATGCTTTTGAAATGCTGAGCCATGATAAAATATCTGTAACGGAAGTGTGCTATCATTCTGGTTTTAATAATGTTTCGTATTTTATAAAATGCTTTAAATACATGTTTGGGGCAACTCCTGGGTACTTCAGAAATAGAATCAATAATGATGCGTATGAAGGAGTAATGTTTCAGGGCTGAATATAGATTTTGATGTATTATTTATTCAGTTTTGTGATGACTCATTATATGCTGTTCACAAATCAATGCCTAATAGCTGAAGTTAATAAACTTAGGTATTATGGCACTAATGCCACTTGTTTTTTTTCAAAATATTTTTAAAAAGATGAAAAAATATTTTTTTGTAATTGTCGCATATTTTGTTTTTGCAATGGGTAATGAGCTTTTTGCCGAAGAAAAAGAAATCAATATTGTGATCCTTGGGTCCTCTACAGCTGAAGGGTATGGCCCAACAATTAAAGCAAATGCCTGGGTGAGCCAATACCGGCAATATGTTCAGTCAATAAATATGAAAAGTACCGTAACCAATCTTGCCAAAGATAGTTTTTCAACTTATCACATAATGCCAGGCGGACATGTTGCACCGGCAGGCAGACCCTCTCCCGATAATGATCGCAATATAACGAAGGCTTTATCGTTTAACCCCGATGTTATCATTATTAACCTTCCATCGAACGATGCAACAAAGGGTTATCCTGTTTCAGAACAAATAAGCAACTATAAACAAATAGTTCAGGCTGCTACAGACATGAAAGTCCCGGTTTTTATCACAACTCCACAACCCCGCAATCTTTCTGAACAAGGGCGTCAAAATTTGATGGATATGCGCGATTCGACATTTAGTATATACGGAGAAGGGGCGATCGATTTTTGGGTTGGAATTGCCAACGAAGATGGTACTGTAAAATCAATATTCGATATGGGAGACGGAATACACCTCAACGATAGTGCGCATACCGTACTGAAGGATAGGGTTGTAGATGCTGATGTTTTAGCTTACAGCGGGATTCACAATTACATTGATACTATAAATATCGATTTTGGTTCAATAATTTCCGGCGCTGGTTGGAATAATTTTGAATCGGCAACACAACAAAACCACCAATATTTGATTAATTCCCTATTCTTGGACTGCACCCCAAGGTATCGTTCTTAGTGCAAACGATGTAGCTCAACCTACATTTACTGCACCGCAGGTTGAAGAGGATACACAGTACGTGTTTGCTTTGGTGGTAAACGATGGAATACTGGATTCTGAACAAGATAATGTTATAATAACAGTAAATCACAGCATCACCACAGAAATTAGCAATCGGTTTGTTAACACAAAAGATAAGCAAATTAAGGTTTATCCAAATCCGAATAACGGTTCATTTACTCTTGAGCTAAAAAACTTTAATCGGCAAACTGAAATAACAATAATGAACCTGTCTGGCAAGGTTGTTTATCGCATTGAAAATACAGAAAGAAGTCATTTTGACCTTAACTTCCCATACATTCAGAGAGGTATTTATAACGTAATAGTATTTTATCCATCGTTAATGCAAAATTCAACAATGGTATCCCTTCTACCAACCTCGTCTTGCCAGATGAACCGCTGACCCCTAACTTCGCGCTATGCGAAAAAATCAGAAGTATAGTAAGGAGGAGATGTACCTGGCCATAGAATTATGGCAGGAAAGCGGATTATCCCAGGTTAAGTTTTGTTCCCGTGAAAAGCTCTCGGTAAAAACATTCAGTTACTGGTATAGAAAGTACAAGAAGGAAAAAGGACTTTCATCTGAGGTTTACAAAGAAACTCCCGATACATTTATTCCAGTTAAAGTATCTGGCGACAGAACGGCAAACGTTTCAGATGGAGAATATGGGCGGATAGAAGTTTCATTCCCCAATGGAGTTCAGGTGAATTGCCCGGTTGGGATTGATATTGGCCAGTTGAAAAGCCTGATAAACTTTTAGCCCATGTTTGCCCTGTCATCCGAGAACCGGTTTCATTTGTACAGCCAGTCAACCGACATGCGCAAAAGTTTCGATGGGCTGAGTGGCTTGGTGCAAAATACCCTTGGCCGGAATCCCTGCAATGGCGATGTGTTTATTTTTATCAATAAACGCCGCGACAAAATCAAACTGCTGCACTGGCAGGGAGCCGGTTTTATTTTGTATTACAAACGCCTGGAGAAAGGAACTTTTGAACTTCCCCGATACGATTCTTCAGCCGGAAGTATTGTTCTGAATTATGCCAAACTGGTGATGATTATCGATGGTTTGAGCATTGAAAATATCCAGAAAAGAAAACGTTACCAGCCAAATTTTTAGCCCCCTTTTTATCCAGAAAAACCGTTAATAACTCTCCCTGTTTTTTCTTCTGAAATGCCTGTGTTTACAGTATCTTTGGCGTATGACAAAGGCACTGGAAAATATGAGTTACGAACAGCTTTTGGAAGCAGGCAAAAAGCTTGAATCCGATAACTCAAAGCTTGAAGTAAAAAACCAGCACCTTAAGTCAGAAAACCAATACCTGCAGTTTCGTCTCGACCAGCTCAACCGCCTGATTTTTGGAGCCAAACGCGAACGTTTCGTATCCAATGAAACCCACGGGCAGATGTCTTTGCCTTTCGAAGTAGAAAAAAAGCCGGCAGAAGAGCAGGAAAAAGAAACAATAACATATACGCGCGAAAAGAAGGCGCGTAAAAACCATCCCGGACGCATACCTTTACCCGACCACCTGCCAGTAGAAGAAATTGTCCTTGAACCCGAAGAAGATACCACCGGCATGAAGTGCATCGGCAGGGAAGTTACTGACCAACTGGAACTTATTCCGGCAAAACTTTTTATCAAACGATACATCCGGCCCAAATACATAAAACCCGAAGATGAAGAAACATTAACACATGCAGGCTTAATAGCCCGGCTACCGGTGTTTCCCATTGAAAAAGGCATTGCAGGTCCGGGCTTACTGGCACAGATAATGGTCGACAAATATGTTGACCACCTTCCAATCTACCGCCAGGTACAAAGGTTTGCAAGGGAAAATGTCCGGATACCGGCCAATACCATCAATGGCTGGCAGGATTCCATATCCGGTTTGCTCCAGCCCTTGTTTGAAAAACAAAAACAACTGGTGCTTGGGCAGGGTTACCTGCAGGTGGATGAAACCCCAATCCGGGTGCTGGACAAAGATGTAAAAGGGAAATGCCACCAGGGGTATTACTGGGCCTATAACTCGCCGATACAAAATGCAGTGCTTTACGATTACCGCAAAGGCCGCGGACGGGCGGGGCCCAAAGAAATGCTCGAAGGTTTCAGGGGATACCTTCAAAGCGATGGCTACAATGTTTATGATTGGTTCGGGAAGAAAAAAGAAATAACCCTGGTGAATTGCTGGGCGCATGCACGCAGGTATTTTGAAAAAGCGCAGGATTATAACTGCGAAGCGTCAGAATATGCATTAACGGAAATACAAAAGTTGTACAGGATTGAGCGTTTTTCCAGGAATGTCGGCCATAGCCCGGATGAGCGGAAGGCCATCCGCCTTGAACATGCACTACCCATATTAAACAGCCTGGGTAAATGGATGGCAGAGGAGCTTAAGCGCACCCTACCCAAAAGCCCCATGGGAGAAGCGTTGCAATATACCATTCCCAGGTGGGACAACCTGCTGGCTTACCTTTATGACGGGCATTTGGAGATTGACAATAATCTGGTAGAAAATGCTATCAGGCCCAATGCGCTTGGCCGAAAAAATTATCTGTTTGCAGGGTCACATGAGGGGGCACAAAGGGCAGCCATGTTTTATTCGTTTTTTGGGACATGCAAAAGGAATAATATAAATCCCTTTGAATGGCTAAGAGATGTCCTGGAAAGGATACCGACCCACAAAGCCAATAAGCTGGATGAACTTTTGCCCCAGAACTGGGGAAAATCTTAAGTGCCTATTGGAAACAAACTCCCCTACGATAAGCAAAACTATAATATCTTAAAAATCTTTTCAAGACCTACTTGGTAGAAGGGATAC
>Ga0334883_1001784_pt1 | contig 29701 bp, 34 predicted proteins | sample GraSluR1_MG_6_FD_207230 | JGI IMG/M metagenome (GOLD analysis project Ga0334883, IMG submission 207230) | Sludge microbial communities from methane-producing bioreactor in Wageningen University, Netherlands - Granular Sludge_09_05-R1 | ecosystem: Engineered > Bioreactor > Anaerobic >...
TACGTCTCTGCGGTTGCTTCTCTGTTCAACATCAATCTTCAGGAGATCGCCCAGGGGAACGTCGAGAAGTTGGAAAGACGGTATCCAGAAGGGTTCAGTTCAGAAGCGAGTATAGGAAGGGAGGGAAAATGAGAAAAACCGACAAGTTTCTCGAAAAGCAGAGAGAAAAAATCTTATCACCAGAACGACTGGAGAAGAAAATGACGAAGCTCATGGTGAACGACGCGAGAAAAGCCGAGGGCTCTCGAAAACGAATAAAGGAAGGTGGATAGATGAAGCAACACTGGTTTGAATGCGTTTTTCAGTCAAGACTCGCGGGCTTTGCCAGGCTGGTCTTGGAAGTGCAAGGGTTAAACGAAGGAGACGCCTCAGACAGAGCGCAGTCTCTTCTAGGACCACATTGGGCCTTTGTATCCAGCCGGCAAATCACAAGCCTGAAGATTGTGGAGGTGGATTACTAGTGCCTGTTTTCAGATTCGAACTCGAAAGGATAGACAAGCTTGGAGAGAGTTTCTCCACTACCGTTGAAGAAGACAAACCGTGGCCGGCCGCGGAAAAAGCGAAGAGAGAAGCGGGAAAGAGAATGCCCGGCAGCAGGTGGAGAGTAAAGAGCTGGAAAAGGGAGAGCAAGGATGACTAAGCGAAAATGCCCATTATGCGGGTGTGAATGGTACAGCAGCGTCTCCCAGGAGGCGTGGAACTGCCAGAAGTGCGGGTGTCTTTTGACACCCGATCTCAATGAGGAGGAACGCGATGGAAAGGATTAACCTGACGGTCTTTCGTAAGTTTCTTTCCGAATCCGGTCTGACTTTCAAAGAACTCGCGAAACATGAGATTTATAAGAAGCAGATCGCAGCGATCCTCGAAGGCAGGACAAAGAAGATCCCTTACAGAGAGGCCGTAAAACTCTCTCGTGTCTTCAGAATCCCTTACAGGGAACTGTTCCCAGACACCCGGAAGATCGAGAGTATTATAAGAGCGTTTGCGGAGGTGGAGTGAATGAAATACATCGTGATATTGCACAAGAAGTATCGGATTTGCGATGAGAAGAAAGTACCAGTCGAAGCCCAGAGCGCAGCAGATGCAATGATGATTGCCGGAAAGGATCCCGAAAACTCGGAATACTACGTTTACGGCGTTAGGCAGGTGGACGAATGAGCATATCTTTCAACAAGGTCCTACTCGTCGGCAGGTTGACAAGAGATCCTGAGACCAAGTTCGCGGCAAGCGGAACCCAGATCTCCACGTTCAATATCGCAGTTGACAGAGACTACCCAAAGGAGTCGGATACGACCGACTTCATCCGCGTCGTGACATTCGGAAAGACAGCCGAAAACGTCGGTAAGTACATGGTTAAAGGGAAATTGGTTCTGGTAGAGGGATCTCTCCGAATAAACAAATGGGAAAGAGATGGGGAGAAGAAGCAGAATGCCGAAGTAGTCGCCACGAATATACGATTTCTCGAGGCAAAAACAAAGCTACAGGGGAATGGCGAGACTTTCACAGGAGACTCTTCCGAAAGTGAAGACGTCGCTTTCTTCGGGAGCGATGATCACGGAAGTGACGATATACCGTTCTAAGGAGGGAAAGATGAAAAAAGACATACTTCAAAAGCAAAAAGAGAAAATCGAATCCCCGGAAAGGTTAGAAAAGATCCAGTGCAAAAGGCTCCTAAGAAGCAAAAGGGAGGCCTAAAAAGGGAGAGTGAGGAATGAATCTGAGGGATTTTGAGTTATATGTGGTTCGTTGTGCCGAAAACGGCAAACTCACGGAAAACGAACACATAATGGCAGGAAGCAGAGGTCTTGCAGAGAGTGCCGAGAGGCTTTTCGACTTCGTTGACGTAACTGCTGATAATTATGACAGGCAGACGCTTCTGGAGGGTCTCGGCGAGGTTCTGTTCTATTTCGTTTATCTATGTGAAATTCTTGGCATAAGGATAGACAGAGTTATGGAAAGTGCTGCTAGAAGGAGGAAATAATCGTGTGGATCACGATCATAATGATTGCCTGGAGCGCCTTCATCCTCGGATACGCACTCTCAGGTCTGCTCGGTTCCGGTGCACGTGAAGAACTCGAGTCTCAGAATGCACGCCTCAGAAAGGAGGTTTCGACTCTTCGCACCGAGATCGACATCATGCAGAAGGAGCTGAACTTCAGGGAGAAGATAATCCGGGGAAAATCGGCAGTCTGAGGAGGTTAACGTGAAACCAGCTGACAAAGCTAAAGCCGTCGCAATTGCGTATCCGACATATTCAATTCTCAAACGCCACGAGAAGAAACTCAAAGAGAACATAGAACGCCTCGGGAAGATGAAGGCTTCAGAACCCATCGATCAGCTGTATCTTCATCTCTCTCGTATGCGCGACTTTCTGAAACTGTACGAAGAGATGGAAGAAAACAATCTGGAAGCTATGAGAAGGTGAGGGCCTCTGCCAAGGCCCTCGCCCGATTCGGAGGGATAGGGATGCTTCAGGAGAGATGCGAGAGATTCGTTGCCGGAATACACACCGAAGAAGACCTTGTCATAATCATCCGCTCTCTGCAGTCTATGTGGTCCAGGATACTCGAGAAGCCGGTAGTACTAAGACTATTGGACGGACAGATCGCGATCGAGACACCCTGCAAAACCCCGTCTTTCCAGTCAAAGATTAGCATGAGCGCTGCCCTGCGAACCAAAAGATTGATCGGAGTCCAGGAGAAGGAGATATACTACCAGGCGATAGGCCGCCTGGACCATATGTTCAGAAAGCTCACACCCAGGCAGATGGAGGTCCTCTACTGGAGGCTTATAGACCACAGTCGTAAAGACGGCAAGCCAGTAAGCAATAGAGAGCTCGCCGCGTTTCTAGGAATCGACGAATCGGCGTTTCGAAGACATCTGAGAAGAATATGGGAGAAATTCGATGGAAATCCCGTCTATTTGTCGAATTACGTTCTAATTACCCTGGATTTTGCGGAATTAGAATGATAGAGAAAAAGGCTATGAGTGCTATACTGATAGTAAGTTAATCGAACAAATCCTGGATACGGATTATTCCCCGTTTGATAGAGTACCTCGGGCCGATTTCGGCCCGTTTTTCTACATTTGGTTAGGTCCGCAAAAAGTGGTATAATTTACTAAACTGGTGTGATCTATAGGGCTTCCCTTGGGAAGTCCTTTTTCTTTGGGGAGGTGATTTTCCAGACGTGCTACAACCAGATCTCAGAGCAATAGATCTACAAAGAATGGAGGTGAAACGTGAGTTGTGAAATCATCCACGGTGACTGTACAGATTACATGAAGAAAATCCCAGATAGCTCTTTCGATGCGATCATCACTGATCCTCCCTGGTTAACCACCAGACTCTCTTTCGATAGGAAACCCTTAGATTTCGGAATGCTATTCTCCGAATTTCGAAGATTGCTGAAAGACAGTGGGTGGTTCTTCCTATTCGGAACAGTCGAGATGGCTTCCATAGCCTTAAAGAAAGGTTGGAAGAGAAAGTTCGAGTATATCTGGGTTAAACCCGGTCCCGTTATTGCTCATCCGAGAGTTGTTCGTCCTCTTGTACGTCATGAGATAGTGTATGCTTTCGTGAAAGACAAAGTGAAACCCGGAAGCCTTTACTATGATCGCAAGGCAATCTCCACTATCGGGAAACCCTACAGGAAATCGGTTCCAGCTTCCTGGAAATCCAGCGAATACCAGAATAGTCAACATGTTGGGAGAGGAATTCCAAGAGAGAAAATGAAGCCTGGTGTCAATCATGGCACAAGGTATCCCACCACTGTTCTTGAGTTCCCGAACAAACCACAGATGAATAAGAACGAGAGGACTCCGCACCCCACCCAGAAGCCAATCGCTCTTATGGAGACTATTGTCAAAGGTTACTGTCCACCCGGAGGCCTTGTTCTTGATCCTTTTGCCGGTTCAGGTTCAACAGCAGTGGCTTGTAAGAAGCACGGAAGAAAATGCATCGCTATTGAGAAAGATCCTTCGTATATCAAGATCATTGAATTGCAACTGGAAAAGCTGAATTCGAATATTATCTGATCTTAGAAGATCAATCACATAGAACATCTCGTCAATGCTCATATTGGATATTTGCTGAGGTCCTTCGGGACCTCTTTCTTTTGGTGTAACGTTACGCACCCTTACATAACCTTACAGACTGGAGGTGATGTCATGCCTAAGGTTAGCAAAATAGAACAGCACGGACTTGAAAAAGACGTTCTCAATTGGACTCGCCAGGGCATGTCATCAAGGGAGATCTCTGCAAAGATAATGGAAGAAAAAAAGACCTACATATCTCATAACTCGGTTGCATCTTTCATAAAGTCTGTCAGGGAAGAGAGAGCCGAAACGTCGAGGGCGATAGTCCAGGAACATATGCAGAAGACTCTCCCGGACGATCTCGAGCTGCTTGACGAGATGAACCAGGAACTGGCCGAGTGGTTCAAGGATGAATCGCTCTCGAAGAGGGAAAGGTTGAGGATATACGACAGCCTTCTCAGGGGAATAGACATGAAGCTCAAGAACTCCGGCGCCGGTGAGAACAGTACAGAAGACTTCCTGAACGCTCTGAAAGAGCGCTGGGGGATATGAAGAAAGAGACATTCCTTGCCGACATCGGTTTCGTACCTCATACCGGCGGCCAGCACGAAGCCTTCATGTCTGATGCGAGGTTCAAGATCTTATGCAACGGAAGGCGCTGGGGAAAATCCTTGTACGCTGCGGTAGAAGCTATCAACTATCTTTTCAGGGAGAACAGAAGAGTCTGGGTTGTGGGACCTACCTACGACCTATCCAGGAAAGTCTTCAGAGAGATCTATCGTTATGTCAGACCCAGAAGAAAGATCTGGCATCCGGACGGTCACTGTACCGACTCGAAATCCGAGATGCGGATCCTCACGAACTGGGGCACGGAGATACTCGGCAAATCTGCGGACAATCCAGACTCTCTCATAGGTGAAGGACTGGACCTGCTGATAATCGATGAAGCGGCCAGGATAAAGGAATCCATCTGGGATGAGAACCTTCGGCCTACACTTACAGACAGACAGGGCAAGGCGATAATTATTTCCACTCCCAAAGGTCGCAACTGGTTCTACCGACTGTGGACAAGAGGGAAGGACCCTCAATTCCCTCTATACAGCTCCTGGCAGCATCCAACAGCGGACAACCCTCATATATCACCTGAAGAGATAGAAGAAGCGAGAATGACGCTTCCTGACAGGGCATTCAGGCAGGAATACCTTGCCGAGTTTCTCGAGGATACCGGTGGCGTGTTCAGAAACGTGAGGAAACTGATCAGGGAAACTTTCAGAGATCCCAGGCCAGGAGAAAGATTCTTCATAGGCGTTGATCTTGCTAAATACATGGATTTCACGGTGATTACAGTCCTTGATGAGAGAGGAGATCTCGTTTACTTTGACAGGTTCAACCAGATTGACTGGAACCTCCAGAAAGAGAGGATCAGAAACATAAGCAAGAGATTCCCAGGGAAAATCGTGTTGGACAGCACCGGAGTGGGAGATCCGATATACGATGAACTCAGAAGAGACGGTCTCAACATCGAGGGATTCAGGTTTACATCGTCTTCAAAAGAACAGCTTATAAACAACCTGTCAATGCTAATAGAACAGGGAAATCTTCACTATGAGGACATCCCTGAGCTTATTAACGAGCTCGAGATCTTCGAGTACCAGATAACGCCTTCAAGGAATTTGAAAATGAGCGCTCCGGAAGGGTATCACGACGACTGCGTGATTTCCCTGGCACTTGCCGCCTGGGGCTTCCACGGATCGTCGAAACCTGTCTTCTTCTCCAGGTCCGACAACTATTGAGGTGATATAGATGGGTATATTCAATGTGTTCAAGAAGAAAGAGCAACCGAAACCGGCGATCGGTCAGGTCGGAATAGTTGACTCCAGCTCTTCGGGATCGACGGGAGCGACGTTGAGTCCTTCCATTATCGCCGACATGCAAAAGGACGAGACCATCGCCGCGGGTCTAAGGTTCATATCGAGTTCGGTCGTATCAAAGATTGAAAGGTACTCGAACTCAGACACAGATGTCGGAAGATTTGTCAGCGACGTGATAGAAAACCTGGAGAACTCTCCGGCTTCTCTCTTCAAGAAGATGTTGGAAGACATGCTCTCGTACGGCTGGGCGGCAGCCGAGATAGTCTGGCAAAGCTCAGAGGGGAAGCTCTGGATAGAGAAAATAGTTCCTTATGCTCCGGGCCAGATGTCATTCTATCCCGAAAGCGCTCCTGAATATATCAAGCTGACCACTTCAAAGGGTGAGTTTCACATTCCTCTATCCAAGATGTTCATACTCAGAAACGGCGAAGGCCTCTACGGGGAATCGATGTTGAAAACCTGTTATCGCGCCTGGGATTTCAAAAGAAAGCTCTTCAAGATCTGGGCGACCGGTCTGGACAAGTACGCATTGCCTCTCATACACGGCAAGACTGAGAATGTTCAGATGCTGGATAACAACGGCAATCCGGTGTCTTCAGTGGAGGTCCTGAATAATCTCCTGAGTGACTTCTACTCCAAGACCGCGATTTCCACCGACAAGAACACCGAACTGACAATACTCGAAGCGAATTCGAAGAACCTCTCCGATCAGTTCAGAGCAGCGATAGAGTACGCGAACACTCTCATATACAGAAATCTCGGCCTTCCTCAATTGTTGTTGACAAACGAATACGGCGGGGCTTACGCTCTTGGGAAGGTTCATATCGACATGGTCCAGAGCTTCACGCAGTCTATGGCCGAATCTCTCATAGATTCTTTCGTGGACCAAGTAATCGCAAAGCTCATAGACTTCAATTTCGCAACTGTCGATAGTTATGGTGAATTCGCGGTTGTCCGTGAGCAGACGATGGAGGAGAGAAAGAATCTCGCGGCCTTTGTCGAAACCATAGGCCGCGCCGGAATCCTGGACAACATTTCGGATGCGGACAGGAGATGGGCCAGAGCGTTGCTCGGAATGCCTGAAGAAGAGGAATAGCCATGAATGTCGCTTCGTTTCTCAGGATTCACAAGAGAGCCGAAAGCAGAATCCTTAGAGCATTCAGCATCCCGTCTGGCAGAGAAGCCTATGACGGGAAAAGAATAGTCATAGACCGCATGGCGATAATGAATGCCCTGGAAGCTGTCTTTCTTCTGTCGAAGGCTTTATCTATCTATGACCTCAAGCGGAGAGAGCGGAAAAGAAAGATCAAGCAATACAGTGAAGACGACCTTCTCGGAGAGATCTTGAAAGCGTTAGACTTCAGGGAATACGAGAACACAGCTAAGCGGACGGTAAGGGAGATAAGAGAAGACCCTGGCTCATATCTGAAGCCTTCTCCCTTTGTAGATGAGTTCCTGAAAGAGTACGCTTTCGCTCTTGCGAGGCCGTTCGAACAACACTCCAGAGAGATTGAAGAGGCGGTTCGCAGAGGAATGTATGAAGGGAAGGCCTACCTGGATATAGCAGAGGACCTCGAGAAAGTCATGGGCGGCTACCTGAACAGGGCCGATGTGATCGCAACCACCGAGAGCACCAGGGCGTTTTCTCTGGGGATCCTGGACGCCGGAATAGAATCGCCTGTCGTTGATGGGTTCCAGCTTATTGCCGTAATGGATAACCGTACCACGTCAATTTGCTCTGAGAGAGACCGCCTGGTCATCCCAAAAGACGATCCGGATCTCCTGGCAGAGAACACCCCGCCGCTACATCCTCGATGTAGGAGCACCCTGGTTCCTCACACAATCTACGATCCTAAAGGGAAAACACTATCGAGAGAGGAGATGGAAAGAATACACAGCCATCATCCCGAAGCGGTCCCCGTTAACAGGCAGGTCGACAGAGACGTTGTCAAAGCTCTCATAAGCAGCAAAAGACAGACTCCAACTTTCCCGGTCACTGAAGATGTCAAGAGAATAGTTGAAAGAGCGAAGAGGCTCACTCCTGAAGAACACGCAAAACAGGTGCTGGGGGTAGAATGTGATTACAGGGGCATAGCCGAAGAATTGGCCGAGGAGATAAACACTACGCTCGAAGAGCTGAAAGAGAAGTATCCTCAGGTCTGGGAACACTTCAACGGGATCACGTCCACTAGAAATTCAAGGGAAGCCTGGACGAAGTTCTTCGAGAAGAACTATCCGGATGCTTCTCCCGAACAGATAAAAGACGTGGTGACCAGGCAGTTGAGAAAGATACAGCCCAATGTCATCGCTTATACCGCACAGGGATTTGACAAGATAGTAGTCAAGAGTTCTCTCTGGGAGAGAGCAGCTGAACTACGAAAGATCATCGCGGATGACCACAAAGCGGGATGGTCGGCAGTTCATGACGTGAGAGGGATTGTCAGTCACGAATTCGGCCATAGGATCGACTACTATCTCAGAGATACGGGGAAGAGTGCACAATTCACTTCATGGTTCTCGAAAGTGAGAAAAGATAACGGGATCACGCTCAGCGACATCTCGGGGTATGCCAGAGATTTTGGTCTGGTGGAGGCGTTCGCTGAACTCTTCGGTGGCTACGTGACAGGCAGAAAGGAGCAAGTATTTGTTCTGTTCGGCGACTGGTTGAAGGGGGTGTTATAGTGCAGTTCAAGAAACCTGATTGGTGGGACGAATGGGTTGAAGTTGATGAAGAAAAGCTCTTGAGGGGTGAAGATGGCTGGTCTCTCAAAGAGGGAGCTCCTTCGAGAGTAAAAAGAGAGTTCAAAGCGATTATTGAGATGATAGAGATCCCACAATCTCTGCGCAAAGACTAGCAAGTGGAGAAAACGTGAAGAGGAGGCTTCGGCCTCCTTTTTTGTTGGAGGCTGAGGTGAACACAATGATTGAGAAATATCTAGCAGAAATCGCTAGAACAGGCGGCTTCTGGTACCGGCTGCTGCCTTACATGGAATTTCAGGACCCGCGGTACGGAAAGGTCTCTCTAACGAAAGATCTGGCGAAAAGGATTGAGGATAACTTCAAGAGAGGAGTCCCCGCCTACGAACTCTCGCTGGACATCGATCACGGGAAAGACCCGAACCATCCCGGGGCTTACGGAAAGATCTCGAAAGTAGAGGCTAGAGACGACGGCCTCTGGGTGTATTCCGAGCCTGATCCCGAGGGCGTGGAGCTTATAAAACGGAAGAAGTTCAAGTACATGAGCGCCACATACTCGGATAAGTACGTCGACAAGAAGAGCGGCCAGGATTCCGGTCCCGTCCTCAGAGGAGCGGCACTGACCAATATGCCAGCAGTACCGGATATGGAGCAAATAGTCTACTTTTCAGAATTTGAGAAAGAGGAGGAAGAAGAAATGGATTTCAAAGATCTCTATGAAAAGTCCCAGAAGGAACTAACGGATTTTCGAGCGGAAAAGGACAAGAAAGAGAAGGAGTTCTCCGAAGCTCTCGCATCAGTGAACAAAGAGCTATCCGAAGCCAAGACAAAACTCGAGACTCTTGAGAAAGAGAAGAAAGAGACTGAAGAGAAACTCTTCTCCGAGAAAGTCAACAACTGGGCAAAGGGCTGGACCGACAAGGGAGTAAAGCCCGCAGTCCTCGAGAAGATCAAGCCGGAGATCAAGAAAGAAGAGAACATGAAGTTCTTCGACGACATTCTCGAGAACACCGAGAAAGTCCCGCTTGGCAAGACAGGCAGCAATGATCCAACCGGTGACGAGCACAAGAAGCTGGCTGACGAAATAGCCGGCAAGACAAACAGAAAGTAAAGGAGTGAAAGAAGATGCCAGAAGGAATCAGCTATCAGGACAGTAGTTTTAAGAAGGTCATATCCCTCTCACACCCTGAAGTCAGACAGAGCTTCACACTGATTGCGAGTGTAGGAGGAGAGAGCATCGAAGCCGGGGCGATATTTGGAAAGGTTACTGCAGACGGCACCGTCAGGCCGCTGGGGGTCAGCTATGTCACGAAGGCGGAAGCTCTGGCTGCTGACGAATTTGAAGTCGCAGATGCCTCCATCTTCAAGGTCGGTGACTCGGTGAAGATCGGTGGCGGCAGTGCGGTTACGCTCACGGCTGTGGATGTTGCAAACAAGAAGATCTCGATAGCCACTGAAGATGCCCAGACGGCAACCCTCAACGCGGCCGTAGAAATCCAGGACGGTTCCGCAACGGCTTTCGGAGTATTGCTCTCGCCTGTAACAGTAGCCGCTGCTACCCAGCCGGTCGTGCTGCTAATTCACGGGATGGTTTATGCCGAAGCTATAACGAATGCGCTCAGGGCAACACAGCTGGCCACGGTGAAGAGCGAACTCTTCAACAGAATCTGGTTCGTAGAATCCTACTAAGATAAGGAGTGAAGAAGAATGGCAACTATTCCAGACGTCTTTCATTACCGGACGTTAACCGAAGCAATAAAACAGATCAAGCCCGTGCCAAGGCTTCTCTTCGATTTGCTTCTCAAGAGTCCCAGATCGAATCCGCCAAAGTACGCGGCCACCAAGTCGATAGAATTTGACATCAAGAGAGTCGGGCCGATCCTTCCCAGATTCGTGAAAAGAAGCAGCCAGGCACCCGCAAGAAACCTGAAGAACTACACCCACGTGGCGTTAGAACCACCGACTGTCAAGTTCTACGATGATATTACCTACGACGAGATCTGGACGATGAGAGATGCCGGAGAACCCTTGACACAGGTCCAGACGGATCACCTCACCAACTGGATAGCGGATACCCAGAGGGAGCAGAAAGAGTCGGTTATCGCTGCCTGGGAATGGATGCTCGCGCAGATCCTTCTCACCGGGAAGGTTACTTATTCCGGCACAGACACGAAGTTCGAGTACGACTTCCAGATGGATTCCTCGTTTATGAGCGAAACCGCGAACTGGGCAGACACAACGAAGAAGGCCCCTCTCACCGATCTCAGGGAGTGGAGAGTCGCAATGGCCAAAGAGACCGGAACCATGCCCACACTGGCATTCGTGACTCCAGATGTAGCAAAGGTACTCATAGAGAACTCTGCACTAGAGAGACTTTTGGACAACAGGAGAATCGATGTGGGAACCCTTGTCTATGACTTCCCGTTCATAGGGAACATCCAGGGTCTGAACATCTACGAGTTCAATGAAACAATCGTGAACGACGCGGGATCAGAGGTTAATCTCCACGGAGCTTCCAATCTGTGCATACTCACCACTCCTGAGATGTTCAAACCCTTCTACGCGGCCGCCTTCTCGGAGAACGGACCCGTTCTCACAGATCTGTACGCTTACTCCGAGGATATTAAGAATCCCGGTGGTAAGAGGGTCTATGCTGAAAGCCACGGGATGCCGGTCGTGCTGCACGATAAAGGCGTTATCAAGGCCACCATAACGGTTACATAAGGGCTGTGATGCCCAATGATAGATGTCGACGAATTCAAGCTATCCCTGCCTGAGACGCTACGCGCGAAGATCGTTGACGATGTACTCGAAGCGGTCGAGGGTTTCCTGACAGATGCGGAAACCCTCGTTTCTTCAATAGACACGTCGGCGAATATACGAAAGAAACTTGCCATTCTCTACGCAAAAGCCCAGACCTACGAAAAGCTCTCGATGCTCGAGATGTCTCAGAACTCTTTCGTCCAGTATTCCCAGCTCGTGGCTCAGATTCAGGCAGAGAAAAGATTGACCATCCAGACGCCCCAAACCTCTCCGGTTCCGGCTTTTGCTATGAAGACAGAGGCTCAGCTATTCACCGATGAAGAGCTGACTAAGTGGTGATTCAATGCAGATAGAAATCAGGACCGAGGAGCTCGATAGGCTCGTGAACCAGTTTCAGAAGAAACTCGGAGATTTGACGCCTGTGATGAGAGACAGCGCAAACATGATGCAATCGTCGGTCCAGCAAAACTTCGGTGAAGGCGGCAGACCGGACAAATGGCCCGATCTTGCCGAAAGCACGAAGAGACGCAAGATCAAGCACAAGGGAACGGCTTATCCGATGCTGGTATTCTCTGTAAACGTGCCTTCTTCAAGAGGAGGGAGAGGCTACCGGACCAAGAAACTCAGGCAGAGTATCCATCCGCGATGGGGGAAAGACTGGGCGAAAGTTGCCACGAACGTAGACTACGCGGTCTATCACCAGGAGGGTTACGGGGTACCAAAAAGGTCGTTCATGGTCTGGCAAACGCAGGATATAAGGAACGTCCAGGATCTCTTCGGGAGGTATTTCAGATGACACAGGATCAGTTGATACATGTAAGGGAGAACATTCTCGATGCTCTGGAGATCTACTTCCAGGAGAACGGGCTAAGGGAATACCTTGGCGTGGCCTCGATAGAGTACGTGCGTCACGCTCCAAAGCTAGATGTGTGGGACCATTACCCCACTGTAGTCATCTCACCATCGTCTTCTCAGCCTCTCCAAGCAGTGGGTATCAGAGATCTCCGGGAATTTCTGGTGGAAGCGACCGCTCTCTTCAAATCCGAATGGTGGGACTGGGAGATTCAGAGACAGCAAGTTCGATTCTCGGGATTCATGCATGCAAAGTTCGCATCTATGAGGTTTCCTGCTCAGGACGGAGCGGTTACGAGGCATTACCTTTGCACTTTTGAAGACGAGAGTTACCTAGATTATTCCGAACTGCCCGACTTCCAGGTCAAGGCTGTGGGAGTCAGGTTGAGGTTCAGAATTCAGTAGAAGGAGTGAAGAATTATGGCTCTCACCGGAGCTGATGTATATGCAAGGATAATCAAAGGAGAAACAACATACGATTGCGGACTGGTTTCAGACGCCAAACCTGCTATCAAGACCAGCACGCTTCAAAGGAGCGGCATAGGGAATATAACAAAGGCTAGAATCAACGCACACGACTACGAATGCAGCTGGTCCGGAGATGTGCCGGATGCTACACTTCTAGCTGCTCTGCTGGCCAAGGACAATGTCTTCGATGTCCAGCTCCACGACATAGAACTCGAAGACGCCATTGTAAAGACCCTTAGACTCGCCTTCGACGAGAGAAATCCTCTCACATACGCCGTAGATTTCGTCGGCAAGGACATGGGCAGCATCGTCGCGCTCACGGAGTCTGATGTCGAGTACGTGAAAGGCTTCTTCGTCATGTCGGATGCGACAATTTCGTTCTCCGGCTCAAGCGATACGGTTGTAAAGGTTGATGTGTCAGCCAGCAGAGAAGTCAACGCCGTACGCGGAGCTTCCCTCGATCCTCAGGACTTCTCCAAAGGACCGTTTGTCTTCGAGGGAACGATCACTGTGTCTCCGTCGACCTCGCTTGCCGATTTACTTGTAGGAAGCTGGCTTCCCGAAGACACACCCTTCACACTCTCCGCGGCTTTCTCCGCTCAGTTCTATGACGAAGACGGGGACCCCATTGCAAGCCCAACAACCATAACCATCGCTTGCAGCGGAATGGTGGCCAGTGAAACGTCCGTAAATCTCGGAGCTACCGGACCCGTTGAGATCCCGATAAAGATGAGCATTGAGGGTGTAACTATTTCCTGATGGAGGTAAGCGATGAAGCATGAAATCATAACACCTTTCTATCGTAAGACCGTGAAGATCAACGAGTACAACGTCACCTTCAAACCGCTTCCCGGGTCTAAGGTCTATTTGCTGGCTCCGGCTCTGAAACTCGCCCCAAAACTTGAGGCCGGCGGGCTCGACCTAACGGCGGAAGAGCTTGACGCGGTTCTTTCTCTCGCCGAGACAGTCATTGACAAGTGGGACTTTGGGCCGGACGGAGAAGAACCTCTGGAAATAACAAGAGAGAACATCGGTCTATTCCAGTTTACGGATCTCATGAAGATCCTGACCAACTCCATAATGATGGCCTTTCCAAAGGGTGAACTGGAAGATTTTCTCGTAAGCTCCGAGACGGAGCAGACCCCGAAATCCTGATCTGGAAGATCTTTGCACAGTCCGCGTGGTTAATGGGGAGTCTTCCCTGGGGATGGGAGACTCCCGTTGTTACTTTAATCAAACTATTCAAAGCACAAGGAGAGGTTGTCTATGGCGGCAAAAGCTGAAGTCTCTATTGTCTTGAGAGCTATGAACTATGCCTCGGATGAACTGAATAAGGTCAAAGAGCAGACGCGAGGTTTGCGAGAAGTCGGATCACAGCTTCAGCAGACCGGCCTAACCATGATGGGCTGGGGTGCAGCCATCGCCGCTCCTTTTGGTCTCGCTTTGAAGCAGTTCATGGGCTTTGAAGAAGAGATGAGAAACGTCAACGCCGTTATGCAGGGAAGTGAAACCGACTTTCAGGAACTGTCGGCCACTATCAATGAAGTTGCGATGAACTCTTCGTTCATGACCAAAGAAATCGCATCGGCGGCTTACGCGCTCGCGTCTGCAGGAAAGAAGAAAGAAGACATACAGGCAATGATAGGTCCGGTTTCAAACCTCGCAGAAGCCATGCACTCAGATCTCAGACCGACGGCGGAGCTGGTTACCGACACTCTCGACCAGTTTGGAATGTCGGCAAATGACACAGGAAGAGTCGTTGACATATTCGCCTCTTCTGTTGCAAACTCCCCGGAAAACCTCGAGAGATTAGCATCTGGAATGAGATACGCCGGATCTACCGCTGCGGGATTCGGATATTCTCTCGAGGAGACTGTAGCGGCCCTAATGGCTTTCGAGACTGCAGGCATTCACGGAGAACAGGCAGGCACAACGTTTAGAAACGCTCTGGCACGGTTGGCCGCTCCGTCTTCGGCAGCTGCAGACGCACTCTTGAAATACGGTCTTACAATTGATCAGGTCAATCCTGCCCAGCATTCGTTTGTCGAGATCCTCGAGACAATGCGTAGAGCCGGGGTTGATACGACAGGAGCATACGAGATCTTCGGTACCGAAATCGGAGGAAGAATGGCCGCGGCGATAGCGACCGGTGCTGAGAAGATCGTCGCTTTCACGGGCGCTTTAGAAGATTCCGCAGGCGCTGCCGAAAGAATGAAAGACGAGCAGTTAAGTTCGCTTGCAGGCCAACTGAAGCTCCTGAAATCATCCCTCGAATCTCTGGGGAATTCCTTTGCTGCGTTGTTCAAGGACGAAGTAGTAAAGGCAATCAACTGGATCAAAGGGCTAGTGACGTGGCTAAACAATCTCGATGAAGGCACGAAGAAGCTGATAGTGAACACTGCTAAATGGGGGTCCCTTATTCTAGTTGGAGCGGGAGCGATCAATTTCCTTACCGGCACTGTCATGAAGACGATTGCCTCGTTCAAGAGTTGGGGTTCTATTGTAGGAAGCGTGATAAAGCTTCTCTCGGGCAAAGTAGCAGCAGCCGGAGCGGCAGGTCAGGCTTTGACTACTCTGTCAGGAACAGCCGCGAGCACTGGGACTTCACTCGCAGGAATCGGTTCTTCAGCGGCCGGCGTTGGAGCGAAACTACTCGCTTTTGCGACCGGTCCGGTGGGAATAACAATCGCGGCGATTGCGGGCATAACGGCCGGCGCCATCGCTCTCTACAAGGTTATGGATAATCTTTCTAAGGACTGGTTCTCATCAGACCTTGAGAAGGCACTGAACCAGACCAGAGAGACGGCCGACGGGACGGTCGAGACTATGGAAGAGGTCTCGAGAAGGTTTTCAAATCTCTCATCACAGGCAAACGATGAGACAAGAAAGCTCTCGGGGGCAATCACGGGCACCTTCTCCCAGCTGGAAGACGCCGTTAGAGGATTTGACCAAATAAATTCCACCGTTGCAGTCAAAGCGGCCATGAACATGCAAAAGATTGCAGAAGAGGCCGGATACACAGGAAACGCCTTCAGAGATCTCGCGAAAGAGTTCTCGGGAAGCCTCACTCTATCGTCTGAAGAAGTTATCTCAAAGCTCAAGAAAGTGATGGAAGAAGTCGACTCCGTAGCGATAGATACAGAGGCGACTAATAAGAGAATAATATCGGCTGTGAAAGAAGCCAACCTGGCAATGGCGAATAGTTCGCGCGAATCGCAGACCGTTCTTTCAGATCTTGCGGGCTCGTATGACAAAGCTGCCGAGTCAATCGTTGAAGCTGCCGGTCAACAGGTCAAGGCAATAGACATGGTATCTTTCCAGGCTGTCGGTTCAGTGGAGGCTTTTGTCACGATGATGGAAAAGCAAAAGACGGCAGCCAGTGACGCTTCCAATGAGGTCGGTTTAGCTCTTGCCAGGGCCACGCTCGCAATGTCCGAACAAGGGCAAGTGTCAAGAGAACAGGTTAGTGGTCTGAAGGAATTGATAGACGTTTACGACAGCCTTTCAAAAGAGCTTCAAACAGCCGAAGAACGCTACGGAGAGAACTCTTCACAGGCAAATAACCTCCAGACCAGTCTGAATACTCTCAAGAACGAGATAGCTTCTCTCGGTTGGTCTGCCGGTGAGAGCGTGGCTAAGTTCGGAGATGTGAAAGAGGTCTTGCAACAGACAGCGACAGAGGTCCAGAAGACCGGAAAACACATAAACGAGTTCCTGTATGGAAGCGAAAACTTCGCGGCCACTAAGAGCGAAGCATTAGACCGTGTTCGGAATGATTTCAAGGCAACTGAGAAAGACTCTGTCGGTCTCGTAAATGCTTTCAACAAACTCACGAAGCCGGCGAAAATGTTCGGAAATGATGTAGATATTGCAGGTGTGGCCATTGCAGATCTTGGTGTCGAGCTGGCAAAAAGCGGCAAACTAATCACGAGCCAGACTTCGTGGCTGGAGAGTCTAGCCAAGCAGATCGATTCAACAAGAGGGAAATACAATCAGGCTATCGCCACATATGGTGAGAATTCGAAAGAGGCGCAAAAACTCAAGGAATCGCTTCAAGAACTGGAAGTCGTGTACGGAAGAAACGGAAAGTCGGCAGCGAATGCCATTTTCGATACATATGGCTTTGGCGAAACCCTCATTTATCTCCAGAAGAGTCTGGGACTTACGAGCGATGCCTTTGCGAAGCTCCTCGGCATTGCAGATGTAAACATACTGTCTCAAGACGCGAAGAGTATAAATGAGCAGTGGAAGAAAGTCCAGGAGGGTTCGGGCTTTGCCTCTGATGCTCTGAAGTCGATCCAGAACCAATCGAAGGAGACTTCCGCAAAGTTGACAGAGATGGCCGATGCGGTTACAGATACATTCGACAAGCAGAAGAAGGCAATAACATCTTTGAGAGAGGAACTGGATACGCTCAAGACGAAACAGGTCGAATACCTAGATGCTCTCGCCAAAGCAGAAGCCGAGGGAGATACAGAATCGATAGAGAAGTATAGAAAACGCCTTCAGGAGACGGCCGAAGCTGCCGGGTTACTTGCGGAACAGATCGAAGGCCAGAAAGACCAGATGCTTCTTTTCTATCAGACATTTGAAGATAATGCCGGAAAGGCAGATGACTTCGGGAGGTCTCTCAAGGGGATAGAGCCGGAGTTGAATGAGTTTGCCGGCGCTCTCAAAGCTGTTGAAGAGGAATTCCAAACGACATGGGGAAACATTGTCGGTGCGTCGAAGGACGGAGCTGATGCTGTTATAGCTGAGTTCAAGAGGGCGAGCGACGAAATTGTCGGCCACTCGATCGTACCTGATATGAGAAAAGCTGTTCTAGCAGAGATGATGCAGCTCTCATCTGGCATGAATGATGTGGCTGGTCGAGGGGCCGCAAACACGGTAGCCTCTTTCTCTGACCTCTCGAAAGAACTGACCAACTATCTTGCTCAAATGAGAAAAGAAGCCGGTTCTTTCTCTCTTGACAGTCTTTCGGAAGCGGCTGGAGATTTGCCGGCCTATTTCTCCGATCTTTCCTTGGAAGCAGAAAAAGCGTTGGGTGGTGTGAAAAAATTCTATGACCTTCGGTGGCTTGATGAGTCATCAACGAGGACAAAACACACGGCGGAAAACATTACATCTGTTCTGAAACAGTTGAAAAGAGAAACTGACGGCATCTCAAGAGAACTTGGCGAGTTCATTCCAAGTAGCGGCGATCTCTCGGTCCCAAAGATAGAGAGAAAGAAAGAGTATCACGTCTTCGTTGATATAAAGAAGGAAGAGTACGCAGACAGGGACGAGCTCATCAGAAGAATTGCCAGAGAGCTGGAACTGGCAGGTGAGATCTAATGCCATCATTTGTTGATGATAGATATGTAATTGAGGCCAGAGTCGGTTCGCAATACCTCCTTGTGGATTCTGTGCAGGGCAGCGAGAGAGCCGGGCTTTCCCCTTTCACCGGCTCTTTCCGCTGTCGTCTTTCAGATCCGTCGACTGTCTCCAAAGGCCAGACGGTCTTTCTTGAATTATGGAATGGAGCAAAAGACGATGGTGGTTCTTTCATAGAGAGTATCGCGGAGGTCGAGATTGAGAGAGTTATAAAGACAACAAACTACATGAGTCACGTCGATGTGCAGGCCGAGTTCAAGGACAAGCTGGGGAGATATCTCGAGCAGGAACAGGACATCCTCATGTTTTCTCTCGATCCGGGTCTCACTTCGGCTGGAATGGCTCAGGCCATATATCTGGGAACTCCCTACGAAGCTGACGTGTCGGCTATAACAGCTGTTGAGAGCAATATACGCGCGCGAGATTTTCAGATAAGCGGCTCTCTCAGAGAGGCGACTATAAAGCTGGAAAGAATACTGGGAGCAAGAACGCTAGTGAATCATGCCACAAAAGCAGTCAGGTTCGTGCCATACTACGCAGATTCTTCCTCAATATCCCTCTCGCATATCGAAGAAAAGACCGAGATAGAGGCCGGGGACGTTTCATCCGGCGTGAAATTGACCGGTCTTCTCAATACAGTTCCCCTCTCGAAATCGCTCTTGAGATACTACAACCTCGTAGCAGAGTCATGGTCAATCATTTTGGAGAAAGAGAAGTACTTCGAAGGGGAACAGGAAAGAGTGAAGTACACAGGAAAATGCAGAACGAGCTTGACGATCTCAGAAGTCGATAGAATAGAGTCTGTGAGTTCTGTAAAGTACGGCTGGGACGACATCTCGTCTGACCATATATACACCGAAGCCGAGTTTGAAGCCCTCGAAGAAGAACCATCGGGAGACCTGCAATACAATCTCTATCTTATATGGAGTCCTGACTCGAACGAGATCTCCGTATATCGAACGATAGAGTTTGACTATCCTGCCGGTTCAGTATGGGACTGGAGTGAAGCGAGAACACTCGGGAAGATGAAGAGCTTTTGCGCGAAGTACTTGCGGCTCATCTTCAGGGGCAACACGTTCAAATTTCCGATCGAGCTTCAGGTCGGTTCAGAGCCGAGGGAACAGTTCAGCACAAACGAACCTGCATCGGCTCAGGCCGCCTTGAGGCTTGCGAATCTCCTCCACTCGAAGAAGAGATATCAGAAGGAAACTAGGGTTAAGCTCTCGCCTTCAACATATATAAGGCCGGGCGGACAGGCCATCCTCGGAGGCAGCTCATATGTGATAGACTCCGTCTCTTTTTCATCTCATCCTTACGAGATTACTCTCGGTCTTCTGGAGGCGATTTGATGCGAAGGAATGACATAGAGAACATAGCCAGGATCCTTAGAAAGAGATCTCCGGTGAGAGTAGGCACGATTGTCGGCTTTGAAAACGACGGGAAAGTTGTCTGTGTGAGGTTTCATGACACAAAGCTGCCTGAGGGACAGTTCGAGAGAAAGCTTGCGTGCGAGGGAATAATCGAAGGAAGCGCCTTCACACTCATACAACCAAATTTTAGGAGGCCCGTCTCCGATCTGATAGACATTGAGAAAGAGATCGGGGCGGGCAGATTCAATGCGCAAACCTTCCCGCTCGCGGGGTTCGAGTCGTATCCAGAAGGCTCGGAAGATCCTGACTATATTGTCGGGCTATTCGAAATGCCTGGTGGAGAGATCTACAGAGAAGTACTGACAGAGAAGTCTCACAACATTCTAATTCCCGGGTATGGGACTTTCCCGAGCCAGAAAGTATTCGGCCAGGATGTCATAAAGAGAATCGACGTTGTCCCGTGGTTCGGACCGCTCAAAATGGGGGAGCACTTCAGACTCGCGACAATAACCAATAAACTGAAAGAACTGACCACGATTGACGGACAACCTGTTTCCGGTTTCCCTTACGTGGATAAGATAGCGTCTATAAGATCAGATACGGACAAGGCGCTATTTTCAAACCTCCCTTCAGAGAGGTTTGCGGATGATGTGCTTTTCAGGAGCGGGCCGTTCGATGAGATTTCGGAAGACCAGGAGAACAGGCATCTGCTTTATGTGTCCGGAGCGCGGCTCTTCTTTTGCGAAGGAGTGGCAGCATTCGAATACTGGAAAAGAATGTGGCTACAGGGGGCGTTCTGGTGGTCTCAATCGCCTTATCCGCTTGAGGCAAGCACTTACAGAGGCTTTCGACGATCAAGAGTTTTCAACGTATGGAATGAGAACGGGATATACACTAAACGCTATGGAGCCGTTCCGTGGCTGTGTGCTTGGTTCTATCCAGACCCTTATGGCATGGGTACTACAAGCGCGTTGTACAATATCCATGGCTATTTTGCGGTCGAAAAGATCAGTTACGATCTCTCCAAGAACACTGTGAAAGTAACCGGAAGCTCTAATTGGTTGGAAAACCCAGTACCGTATCTCTATTCCGGCTATCTCGGAACTACATCATACGAAATCGAGTTTCTGAACGACCCTGAAATACCCGCCGGTCTTGCGATTGTCAGTAAGAAAGGCGACTACTTCGGGTTCGAACAGGTCGTGCCGGCTAGCGACTATGAAAACAACTCGACCGAATTCATATATTCAGGTTATGCTCCTGAATCGGAGCCAACGGACTTGAGGGTCAAGATCAACTCTTCGCCGCAAGTAACGAAGTTCTACTACTACGATACCCGGCACTTGGACGTTTCGGAACAAATTGTCGCTTCCGGACCGGCAATCACAATCATCGATAAGACTTTTGAGATAGAAACTCAAGAGACACAAGTTCTGCTCGGACTCGGAGCGTTCAAACCGCACTATATCGTCGACATCCCGGAGAGAATGAACGAGATAGCCACTCCAGACGGGTTGGTTCATCTTTGGTTCGTAACGAAGCCGCACCTCACCCCTGTAATGATTCCTCACCTTGAATCAAACGATACGGGAATTGTGCAATCTTTCCTCACGCCGGAAGAGTGGGAGAAAGACGAAAAAGACAAGACGGAGATAGAGCTGAAACTATCAAATATAGATCTGCCTGTCGAGTATGACTCTCGCAAAACCCAGCTGCTGACATTCAACTACTTCGATGTCAAAATCCCGAACGCTTTCGCGATATCGAAGCTCGATGGAGTTGGGGACTTCACCAGCTGGCCAAAGTATTTCAGAGAAATCGTTGGAATGCTTGGGCTCGGCATAAGGAACTGGAACTACGATGTCAGGGTCTTCGATAACTATGGAGCTTATGGTGGAAACTACAAGATCTACGGCGGAAATCTTGATTGGGTTCAGGTGAGGGAGCTTTACTTCAAAGGCACAATAGTTGACGGGAAGCCATATAAAGTAACACCTGGGCTTTTCGATGATCCAAATCTCCTGATGGACCACAGTTACGGGGAGAGAAGTCTTGATGACTACGGCTACAATCCAGCTAACGGAGGATCGCCGGAACAGACAAACACCTACAAGACAGCGTTACCGAAGTACGACACAGGAGCGAACGCAACATATCGCTACGACCCGGACGATCTTATAGTCGAAGTCGACCACGTTGACGTTTACAAGATCGTCGGGGCCTCCTACGACCATTGGACAGGACGGTGGAACTGGACGTGGGAGAGCGAGCCTTGCAGGACAGTACCGGGAAGCGAAGTTGAGAAAGTCGAGCCATATCCGAGAATCAGAGTACCGATTCTCGCGGAGGAATTAACTCAGATCAGCGGCCGCTGGCATCTTCCGAGGCTTCACATCTACTACAAGCGGCTCAAAGCAGGGACTTACGGATTGAATGTCGTTCCGTACTTCTATATTCATTTCAGGAATCCGATCGAGGCTCTGGCAGAGTTCCCGACGGAAGAGGCAAAGAAGGTTCTTTTCCCTCAGAGCTGCAGCGTTTTCAACCCTCGCCTCTCGAGATTTACAAAGCAGTTCTCGCTGCTATCCAACACCATTCTGGTCGTTCCGAAAGACATCACCTACGGTCAAATACTGTTTCCTGAAACAGACGATCCGCTTTTCAATGAAATCAGAAACGACATGACGGGAATAGTTGCAGCTGATGGGATTCAGAAGTTCTTTGTTTACAACAGAGATCTTGCGTGGAATTCGGAAAGAAGCGACTATTATCAGCTGAACATTGAGGGCCCAGAAGGAAAGGACGAAGTCTTTGTACTTCCTTTGGCCGAAGGGAGTCGAAGCGCCAAGATATTGTACAAAATCGGTTCGTCAGAAAAGGTCAAAACTCTGACATTCCCGGAAGAAATGTTTCAGGGTTCAAGGCCGTTCGCGGAGGTACCTGATTCAGATGCCGAGTACCCAAGAAGCTGGTACGAGCTTCCGGCCGACTTCAAGTTTTCAAGGCTTCGATTCGACAGGGCGAAGCTTGTGTTCCCGAAGCTCTTCCTCCAAGACGATTTGAGTTCTACAGTGATTAACCTTGAGAAATATGGAATAGAGGAGGCATAGAGATGCCTGTATTTCCTGCTTTCAAAATTCAAATCAGCAATCCAAACAGTGAGGACCTCTCGGGGTTCCCGTTCCCGATCAAGATACCTCGAAGCGTCTGGGGAGAGGAATGGAACACCGACAACCTCGACAATATGAACCTCGGGAGCGACGGATACATAATAAAATGGCCAGAGCTTGACGACTTCTGGGCTCTCGCAAAGCTTGATACGGCATATCCAGAAGATATATACGCCTATTACGGTCCGGGAGCAGGCTGTGACCCTCAAGACGTTTTCCCCATCTGGAGAGAGCTGCTAAACGAGGACATTGACAACGAGGTAGTCGGCACTCTCGAAGAGGGAATGACCATAGTAAGCCATTCGACGAATATAACCGGCAACCATCTAATCATCGTGGTGAATAACTCGAACGGCCAAGCGTTTGTAGTGCACAGAAACTATTTTACCAACGAGACTTACTACACGTACTTTGGAGATGACAACCCTTCTACGAGTGGCGGAATACACGAGAAAATGAGTTTCGCTATCAAAGATGGCTACTTCGAAATCAAGTGGTTCGATGAAGAAGGCGGATGTCACGATTTCATAAGCGGCCTCTCTCTTCAGGAAGCGACGGTCCTGGTATCCGGGAATTTTCTGAACGGAAGAATCTACAGTGCGATTCAAGAGTTGCCTGAAGGTGTGACATACGATTTCTACAATTATGATACGGAAGAACAATATCCTTGGGAGCCGGGTGAGGCGCCGTGGGATACTTCGAGTCCTTCGATAGACAATCTCTCGGCCCCAGAAGGTGTGTTCGCCGGTGAAGCCTTCCATGTCGAGGCTATCACAACAGATATAGAGAGTCTTGATTTCATTTTCGGCGGTGAGACCTATCCTGGAGTCGATGAGGGAGAAGGTGTTTTCTCGGCCGATATTGAAGCTCCTCTGGTCGAAGAAAAGACTTGGCTTTTTATCTATGCTCAATCCGGAGACACAACAGCGTCGAAGGCTATGCAGATCTATCCGGCTGTGCCTGTTGAAACCCGTGTTAAGTTCTTTCAAAACAACTCGGAGATCTCCACTCTAGTTATGGAGACGGGCCAGACGGCTTTCATTGATGTTCTGGTCGAGAAGAAAGAGGATGAATGGGAAGAGGTCGGTTATCAGCTTGAAGCGAGCATTGTCTCATTCGACGGTCAAGAATTCGAAGAGATGGCGGTTTGCAACGTTGATGGAAGGACAGCCAGGGTGGAAGCGGATCTTCCTATTGGCGTGTTCTTCCTTCAGACCGTTATTCAACTGGACCCGCCTTTATCCTACGAAAGAGTTCAACGACTGAAGCTAAAAGTCGTGGTCGATAGGAAGTGATCTCATGAATCTATTTGAGGTTGACTGGCAGATAGAAGGTTCTTCATCGGACGGCTATTTCTGCATCTATATTGATGGTGGAGAATATTTCTTTCAAGACATCAAATATGCAGATACGAGCGGGACATTCAAGGCGTATCTGAACGAAGAGGAACATCTGATCGGTTTCTATGTCAAAAAATGGTCAGGAAATTCACCGACGCTGAGAATAACAAAGATCCAATATAACGAAATGGACGCTTTGACAGAGGTCACTTGGAATATCGACGGCACCCCGGTTGAACTGATAGACGGTGCTCTTGTTCTGACTCCCGCAAACTCTCTCGAGTCATTGGGAACTATCCCAGAGACGACATCAGAACCGTTGCCTGTTCCTTTCTCTTTCAACTGGGAAGTTTCGTCCGAGTACGACTATGATTTCTTTGAGATCTATCTCGACGATATTCTGGTTTTGAGAACCTCCGGTCTTAATGAAGGCGTGCTCAGTGGCTTTATTACAGACGAGGAACACACGTTGAAATTTGCCTATGTGAAAGACTCAAGCTATGGAGAGTACGACGATCTAGCGAGAGTGTGGAATGTGAATGTCGGAGGTCAGGATTGGCTACCGGATGGTGGCTGGGCTCTTGGCGGGGACGTCGAACCGACGTTTCAAGAAGGAAAAATCGTTCTGGCATGTGGGGATGACGAGACCTCGTGGGCCGAGAGGATTTATGCGCCTCCAGAGTCACCTTTACAAAGCAATGTGCGGATTCGCCATCTTCGAGATGAACTCCAGCTGGATCAGGTTTCGGTAGAAGCTCTGGATACTTTTTTCGTTGATGTGGTGGTGGAAAGGTTCGACACAGACTCTTTGGAGTGGGCTTTGGTCGTTCCATCTGAGATTTCCGGGAGACTAGAATCTTACGACGAGGGAGATTTCGCTGAGATCTCGGCGAGTACGGTGTTTGAACACCCGGACGGTTTCTTCCGACTGCTTCAGAGAGTAAACGCTTCTCCCGGGACTTACTACCTCAGAACCACGGCCACGGTGGGAAAAATAACGCAGATAGAAAGACTGAAGATAAAAGCGAAACTGAATCTATAGCCGCCCGAAAGGGCGGTTGTTCTTGGAGGGAACGACAATGAAGAATACAAGAGGCTATGATGTGCGAAGGGTGATCGGGCTTCCGGACGACGACGACAGAGTCGATGTGAAAATCGGGGACATAGGGGATGTGGCCAGCGAAGAGACTCTAGGTTCGATTCTTCAGAAGCTCGTTGACGTAATAACCGATAACGACGAGATCCGCGCAAAGATCGTCGGTGACGTGGTAATAGAAAGCGTCGAGGTCGACAACGTGCAACTCATCGACAGTGACGGTAACAAGCTGGTCTTCACGGCAGAAGGCGAAATAAACTTCATTGCCGCAGATGGGAAAATTGCGACTCTCGGAGCCACAACGGATGAGGCAACTGCCGAAACCGTCATAGGGCTGCTGAAGGCGTTGAAATCCAAAGACTTCGCGGAAGAGGCTACACTGCAGAGCGTTGAGACTCTCCTGGATACCATTTCCAAACTGGATTTCTCGACAGAGACCACGCTGGGCGAAATGAAGACATTCCTCGAAGTCCTCGGAACTATCGACGATGCCGACACTCTAACCACCGTGATAGGGCTCCTTAAAGCTCTCAAAGCCAAAGACTTTGCAACCCAGACGACGCTTGCGACTCTGGCAACAGAAGCAAAGCTAGAGGCTGTGAGAGAGCTGCTGGAAGACATCTCCGGGCTCGATTTCGCAGAAGAGACGACTCTCGATGGTCTGAAGACTGTGCTCGAGGGGATAAAGGACTCAGCGGGGATCAAGAAGATAGTGGACCGGGTGGACGTAAAACTGGCCGACGGTGATAATGTTGCGCTGGGCGCCACTGGCGACGCAGACACAGCCACCACCGTCATCGGCAGACTCCAGAAACTGATAACCGACCTGGGAACGCTGGCAGACTCGAAAAACCTGTCGGATCTCGAGACCGCCATCGAGGGTGTGACCGATTCCATAGAATCCATGCAATACGGAGGACTTCCAGTCTCCGAGATGCGAACTGATGTGGTTTCTACTACCAGCACCCCGGCCGAAGCAAAAGGCGGAGCAACAGCATGGAGCGGTCAGAGGATCATACATATTCTGAATCAGGGCAGCGTGAACATCGAAGTTCTCACAGATGACGAAGCAACATACGGCCAGATCATCTTCCCCGGAGACGTCTACCAGGATGTCGTGGATGGAGTGATCTACGTTATGTCAGCCTCTGCAGGAAGCGCCAGAGTGACTGAAAAGAGGTATGTGTCATCATGATCAAAGTATCTGCGGTTCATCTTGAAGGCAATGTGTATGAACTGAGTGTCAAGGATGTCAACAAAGTCCTGGACAGAAGAAAGGTAATTGCGAAGAGTGAAGAGGAAGCGCTGGAATATGGCCAGGTATTTCTGTCCGACTTTTGCGAGAGAACGAAAACAGACCGAGAAAGCGTTGGTCTTTCCGCGAAAAGTGCAATTCCTCTGGGGTTGGTTAACGGGAAACCATACTATGAGACTCTCGAGGACGGTACCCCTGTCTTTGAATGGAGAGATGGGAAACCTGTAATCGGCTATGTGGAATACGCCGTCTTCGGATTTGAAGGTGCTTCTCCGATCGTGGAATATGAAAAAGATAATCCGATCTATCTGATCCGAAGCGCCGAGCCTCCTAAGGAAGAGGTGGTGAAGGATGAGAAGATATAAATCTCTTTCGCGTCAGGAACTCGGAGACTTGAGATCACTGGCAAGAGAAGTGGACATGAAATCATTCGAATATACATTTGCGACAGACGACGGCTCTTCTTCAGTGGCGGTGTACATTCCGAGATTCACTATTCCTAAAGGGGTTGGTTGGGAGAGCGGGGAATTCCCTGGTGACGATCTCCATCTTGGAGGATTCTGGTTCGATAAGTACCAATGTAGCCACAAAGCTGCCACAGACTCTTCTCGGGGTATTGGAACCGGCCCGACGATCACGCCAGGATCCACAACAGACGTAGCGGTTTCGCAGTACAGAAAAGTAGTCTGGACCGACATAGACTGGTATAACGCGAAAACTGCTATCGAGAACAGATACACGGATGGGCGAAAATGGCATATGGTAACTATACGTGAATGGGCCACAATTTGTTTTCTTGCTAGATGGTTGGTAGGAAGCAACCTACGTGGAAACAATTTCTGGGGAAGAGATTATCGTGATCCAGACAGCCCTGAATACTATGGAGAGCTTGACCCCGTTCAGCCAGGTTACAGCGGGTATGCTATTTCCAGAGTTCTCGCCGGAACAGGACCGGATACATGGTTTCACAATGGCAAAAAGAACGGGATCTGGGGAATAGTCGGGAACGTGTACCAGTGGAACGACTTCCTGATAACCGACGGTGTGTGGGACAACAACGGTACACCTGTGTGCGTGATTCCGACCGGATGTGTAGCATATCTGGATGGGGCAATCGGAACAGATGACCCGGTGACGATCACTTATAAAAACTTGTTGAACGGTCCCGGAGCAGCCGGTTTTGCGGTTGGCAGAATAGTTCAGATAGACGTGGAGATCATGACGGTTACGGACGTCGGAGAAAACACCATCACGGTATCAAGAGGGACATCTGGCTCTTCGGTAGTTGCGCATAGCGACTCGACGGCTATCGCAATGCCAGGGGTGGGAATGGTTTTGACTTCGCCAACATCCGCTCCCTACTACTATGCATGGTTCAAGAAACTAAGGGCAGATTACGCCGATTTAGCACTTCCATCAGATGTGTCAGGGTCAGGTGAGTGGCTGGATAGAACGTACTGGCGCCTAAACGCTATCCGTGCGGCCCGCCGGGGCGGGAACTGGGGCAACGGGTCGACTGCCCGGTCTGGTCTCATCGTGGCCCTGAGCCACGGGCCCACGAACCGGAGCACCAACATCGGGCTGCGGGCTGCTTTGGCAGATGAAGATCTGGAATCTGGGTCCTGAAGGTCTGAAGGACGAGCGATAGCGAGGCAATAGCATGGAACCGTTGAAGATAAAACAGAAGATCGAAGACATGATCGCATATGCTTACATAGTTCTTGCGCAATTTCCGAAAAGTGAAAAGCACACTCTGGCAGCCGAGATAAAGAAATCCATGTTCAGATTGCTTGAACTGGTAATTGCGTGCAATAAGAAATATTTCAAAAAGACTACGATGCAGGAACTCGACGTAGAACTGGATATGTTGAGAAGCTATGTGCGGCTGGCGGTAACTTTGAAGTTTATTCCTTTGAAGAAATATGAAATATGGGCTGGTTACTTGACCGAAATTGGAAAAATGATCGGCGGGTGGATGAAGTCCATAAGGGTCTGAATTGTTTCTGCGTGCGGCCCTCCGGGGCGGGAACTGGAACAACGGGTCGAATGCCCGGTCTGGTCTCATCTTGAACCTGAACAACGGACCCACGAACCGGAACAACAACATCGGGCTGCGGGCTGCTTTGATAATCGCCAGAAGAAGAATGCTTAAGGGCATTCTCCCAGAGCAAACACCAAAGGAATTCAGATCCTCGCTTACAGCGAAATACGAGAAACACCGGCGGAGAGCTAGTAGTGAGCCAACGTTCTCCGCCTTTTCTATGGAGGTATATGTGAAAAGAGCCAATGGCATATACGAGAAGGTCTATAGTTTTGAGAACATCTATCTTGCATATATCAAGGCAAGAAAAAACAAGAGATACCGAGAAAATGTACTCGAATTCACGGATAATCTTGAAGCGAATCTAATCGGCCTGCAGAACGAACTCATCTGGAAGATGTACTCCCCAGGGAGGTATAGAGAGTTCATTGTGTATGAACCAAAAAGGCGGATAATCCAGGCGCCAAGCTTCAAAGACAGGGTCGTTCATCACGCGCTGTGCAATGTCATTGAACCAATTTTCGATCTGCGCTTCATATGTGATAGTTATGCGTGCAGAAAGGGAAAGGGTACTCATGCGGGCGTTGAAAGAACCATTTATTTCTTAAGGAAGCTGGCTGGGTCTTTACCCAGAACATATTGCCTTAAAGCGGATATCTCGAGCTATTTTCCTTCGATCGACCATACTGTTCTTAAGGCGCTTCTTAGGAAGAGGGTCTCCTGTGAAAACACGCTATGGCTCATAGATACAATCATCGATAGCAGTTCATGCGGATCTGCCAGAGGGATCCCGATAGGCGCCTTGACGAGTCAACTATTTGCAAACATTTACCTTAATGAATTGGATACTTTTGTCAAACATGATCTTCGTGCGAAACACTACATAAGATATGTAGATGACTTCATAATTCTGGATCACAGCAAGCAGAGACTCCGGGAACATTTAAGTGAAATAAAAGGTTTTCTGGAAGACCGGCTAAGGCTTGCACTGAATCATAAAACCGGAATATTCCCAGTATCGCGTGGAATTGATTTTCTCGGCTATCGGATCTGGGCAGATAAACTCCTGCTGAGAAAAGCAAGTATCCGCAGAAGTAAGCGAAGACTTCGAAAACTGAGGGCTCTTTATGAAGGCGGGGCAGTGAAATTCGAGAAGCTTCGTTCATCAGTGGCGTCTTGGCAGGGGCAATGTAAGTTTTCAAAATCGTACTCGGCCATGCAAAGAGTAATTGATTTTGCGGGCCTTTCGGAGGTGTTCAGGTGAAAGACAAGATAGTGCACGCTGGTTTCGGTTTCTTCATAACGCTCGTAATTGGGTTCATTTTTCGCAACTCATTGATCGGTTTCTTAGCTGGATGTTTTGCCGGAGC
>Ga0334883_1001788_pt1 | contig 29640 bp, 30 predicted proteins | sample GraSluR1_MG_6_FD_207230 | JGI IMG/M metagenome (GOLD analysis project Ga0334883, IMG submission 207230) | Sludge microbial communities from methane-producing bioreactor in Wageningen University, Netherlands - Granular Sludge_09_05-R1 | ecosystem: Engineered > Bioreactor > Anaerobic >...
TTGGCGCGAGATTACCTGTGGCCCGACGAAGCTCGGAAGCAATACTGCGCCGACCTGAACAAGATGCGTCGCGCGGCTTCGGGCAGCGACGCGTCGGCCTTGGGAGACTGCCGGCCTTTTACCGGCACGCTTCTCCTGCCCTACAAGGACGAGTACTGGTGGTGGCAGGAGTGGGGGCTGATCGACTTTCTGAACGTGAAGATGGAGGTCCCGACCGACCACCGTGCCCCCGCAACCCCTGCGGGCTGGTCCCACCCCGGCGAGCTGACCTCCTATCGGCTCTACCCGGGAGGAAAGTCGTACTCGGTTCCGGCGATTCCGCGGGACCTCGTGAACGTGAAGCTCGCACCCGATCCCATAAGCAACCCTCTGGGAGTCTTCTACCGAAACGGCGAGGTTAGCCTTTGCGACGACGTCGAGGTGCACGGCACGCTGATCACGGCCTTGGGCGGCGATCTGCTCGTTCAAGGCCGCGACGTGCGGGCCAGGCCCGTCGACCTTCCCCCGCTGCAAGGAAAGACCGAGCCGGTCCGGCTCCCCACGTTGATCGTCGGCGACGACCTGCGGTTCCAGGCGGGGAGCGAGTCGCAGCTTCGCGGCGTGCTCGCCGCGTGGGACGACTTCGAGATCGAGGAGGCTCCTCAAGACGACATATCGGCGAACGTCGAAGGCACCGTGATCGCCAAGAACGTACTCGTTCGCGGGCGCTCCGACTGGTTCAAAACGGATAGTTGGTGGAAGGACCAGTACGACGACTTCAAGGACCAGTGGGACGACGACGACGCGGCCCCGATCCCCCACTTTCCGCTTTGGCTCAGGGAGAACCACGGCCTGAATCCGGTCCCGCAAACGGTGTTGAAGCCGGCGTCGGCGACGGCTCGATATCACTGGAAAAACTGGAACGACCCGCTCTACATCCCCGATCACGAGCGCGGCGATGTCGGCCTTCGGTGGGACCTGTTGGAGTGGACCGACAGCCCCCAAAAACCTCCCCAAGATCAGGAGTAAGACCAGTGAGCAATCGCACTTATTCAGGGCTTTTGGCGGCGGCCGCGGTCGCGTGCTGCTGTGTGCTAGGCTTGAGTGGATCGTTCGGGGCCGCGCCGGCCAAGGCTCCCTTTGCCAACCCGGTCGAGCAGCGGTTCGAGATGATCGAGGAACTCAAGGGGATCCGCGAACTGCTCAAGCAGCAGAACGAGTTGCTGCGCGAGCAGAACGCGCTGTTGAAGTCGGGGAAGCTGACGGTGGTCGTCGCTCCCGAAACCAAGGCCACGACCCCGTAGGGGGGCGCGCAAACCGGCGCGAACCCGCTCGGGGTCGCATTCGATGGATGCCGGACGGGTCATCATGGGGCGCCGACGACGAGTCGCCGGGTTGTCGCTGATCGAGCTGCTGCTGGTGATCGCCGTCATGGCGATCCTGGCGGCCGTGGTCGTTCCGCACGGCAATCCCACGATCCACGACCAACTGCACGCGACGGCTCGCTTCGTGGCGGTCGACCTGAGCTACGCCCGCAGCCTGGCCGTCACCTACGGAAGCACCTATCGCGTCGCCTTCGACGTGGCGAACAATCGCTACTGGCTCGAACATACCGGGAGCAATGCGGCCTTGGATCGCCTGCCCGACACGCCGTTTCTCGACGGCGACGATTCGCCGACGCGGCACGTCGTCGCCCTCGGCGAGATGCCGCACCTCGGCCCCACGGTGCGGCTCGCGACCGTCGAGGCCGAGGACAGCGGAACCACCATCGGCGACGTCGAGTTCGGCCCGCTCGGCGAAACGACCCGCACCGAGCCGAGCTTGATCTGGTTTTCGGCGGGCGAGGGGCCGGCGCGGCGATCCCTCGCGATTCGCGTCGACCCGATCACCGGCTTGGCCGCGATCGACGTCGACTCGTACACCGCGCAGGGACCGGTCGAATGAGGCTTGAGGCAACAACCGACCCGCGGCCGTGACCCGGCCCGGGCGACGCGGGAAGTGCGAACCCCACCCGTAAGGACATCGAACATGGCGGCCTGGCTTGCGAAGCGCCGGTACGGCCCGATCGGGATCGACCTGGGAAGCCGCTCGGTGAAGCTCATGCAATTCGACGCCGACCGGGCGCGCGTGCTCGAATCGGTGCGCTGGGACCTGGCCTCCGGCCCGGACGACGAGGGCGACGATCGCGAGGCCCGGGTAATCGACGCCCTGCGCCGGGCCCGCGAGGGACGGGCATTTCGCGGGCGCGAAGCGGTTTTCGGCGTCGGATCGCAAGGGCTCTTCGTCCAGAACATCCGCGTGCCCCAGGGCTCGGGCAGGGAACTCGACCGGATCGTATGCGCCGAGGCCGCCGGCCGGCTGCCCTTTCCCGGCGAGGAGGCCGAGATCCGCTACCTCGAGGCCGGCAACGTGCGCCAAGGCGACGCGCTGCGCCGCGAGATCATCGTGCTGGCGTGCCGCCGCGACGTGCTCGGGCGGATCCTGTCGGTGGCCGAGGCGTCGGGCCTGAAACCGCGCGCCATCGACGTCGAGCCCAGCGCGATGCTGCGATGCTACGCCCGGCAGTTCCGCCGCGACGAGGATCAACAGCGGCGCATGCTGCTGGCGAACGTGGGCGCGTCGAGAACGACCGTGGTGATTTCCCGAGGGCATCAGCCCATGTTCATGAAGTACATTGACGTGGGCGGACGGCACTTCGACGAGGCGGTCGCCCGATCGCTGAACATGAACCGGTCCGAGGCGGCGGCACTGCGCCGCCACAACGGCGACCGGCGTGCCGACCAGCGCGATCCCGAGATCGCCCGGAGCATCGCCGAATCGCTCCGCTCGCCGCTCGATCAACTCGCCAACGAGTTGACGATGTGCGTCCGCTACGACAGCGTCACGTTCCGGGGGGAGCCTCTGGAACGCGTGATTCTCGGCGGCGGCGAGGCCAGCGAGACGCTGGCCGAGTGGCTCGCGCCGCGGCTGAACCTGCCGTGCGAATTGGGCGATCCCTTGCGCGACTACGAGCGGCCGATGCGCCCGGGCCGCGCCGGACAATGGGACGTCGCCGCCGGACTCGCCCTGCGCGAAGTGAATTGACCGCCCGAGACCACGCCATGCACGAGATCGACTTCCTGCCCTCCGAGTACCGCGAAAGCCACGCCCGGCGCAAGGGAGCGACGCGGCGTGTCCTTCTGCTCGTCGTTTTGGGAGCGGCGCTGGCCGCGGCCGCCCTGTTCCAGCACCGCGAGCAACGCCGCCTGCGAGCCGAATTGGCTCGACTCGAGCCGGCCAAGGCGCAGGGGGCCGCGATCCAGATGGAAATCGACCGGATGCAGGCCGACCTGCGCGCGGCGCAGGCCGAGGCCGAGTTGCTGACCTACCTGCGCCATCCGTGGCCTCGCACCCAGATCCTGGCGGCTTTGCTGGCCCCCCTTCCCGACGAAATTACCTTCGAGGAGCTGCAGATCGTCCGCGAAACCGCCTCGCGTCGCGCCGTCGCACCGCCCGCGGAAAGCCGCGAGGGCGCGGCGCCTTCCGGCCTCCCGGTCGCCACGCTCGACCTGAACCGGCTTCGCGACGAGGTCGATGGTCGCGAGACCCTCGTGTCGATTTCCGGAACCGCGAGCGACAGCCAATCGCTGCACCGTTATCTCGCCGAGTTGGACAAGGTCGACCTGTTCGCTCGGACGGAACTTGTCGCGATCGAGACCTCCGAGATCGACCCACAGAGGCTCCGCTTCTCGGTGACCGTGACGATGCGCCCGGGGTACGGCCAATCGGGGGGCCTGGTGCGCCCGGCCCCGCCTCGACTCGCCGCCGCCACGCCCCAGTCCTCCTGAGACCCGACGCCGACATGAGAGCACACCGACCCGCACCAGCTTGGCTCATCGGGGGAGCCGCCACCGCCGTGGCGGCCGGCTACCTCGTGTTCGGCTATCTGCCCGGTCGCCGCGACACGCTCGAGCTACGCCGCGAACTCAGCGAGGCCCAAGGGTTCGTCGACCAGATCGACACGCTGCGCATGGCGATGGAGTCGACCCGAAACGAGTGGGAGCGGGCCCAGACCTACGTCGACGAGCGCAGGAGTGCTTCGTCGGCAAGGGGGGTAACCGAACTGCTGGGCGAGATCCACCTGCTGGCCAGGAGCCACGGAACGACCGCGAGTCGGTTCGATCCGCAGCCCACCCGGCAGTACGCCCAGATTGGCCGGATCCCCGTGCTTCTGACGTGCGCGGGAACGTTTGCCCAAATTGCCGCGTTCCTTCAAGAGTTGGAGCGACTCGAACATACGGTGTGGATCGAACGGCTTCGCATGGAACGTTCGGCGAAGAATACGGGGGATGTGCAATGCGAGCTCGATTTGGAGATCTTTGTCGATAATCCAGTTAATTCCGGTCAGGTCAAGCAATCCGGTTAGCCGATAAGGGAGGAGACGAGTCGAAGCAGGCAGGTCCTGCCGCTCGTTTGATATGCCGTGAGTGTCCAACGAACGATCCGACGCCTCCGCCGCGAGGCAATGGCCCATCCCAAGAAGGCCGCCGTCTTGGGGATGCTCGTCCTGGTGGCGCTTTACTTCTGGGCCCCGCTTCTGGGCGGTTGGCTCGGGAAACGAGAGCCCCCGGATGATTTGGCCGCGACCTCGGGCGACGCGGGCATCGGTCGGGCTTCGGGCTCGCGCCGTCCTGCCCCCGGCCACGCCGAGAGCACCGGGGCGACCGAACCCAAAGCCCCGGGCTGCCCGTGGACGACGCTCGACGAGTGGATCCGCGGCGACCCGAGAACCAGGCCGACCGTCGACTTGCCGGAAAGCGTCGATCCCTTTCGGGCCTCCGCCCCCGAGGCGGCGGTCGTGACCGATGCCGATGAGGAGGAACCCGAGGAAATCGTGGAGGCGGCCGTGGCTCCAGGGGCCCTGGACCTGGCGCTTTCGAGCACGGTGGTCGGCGCGCACCGACGACTGGCGCTGATCGGTGGACGGGCCTATGAACAGGGACAGACGGTGAGCGTCCGCCAGGGCGACCGTTCCATTGAGTTCGAGTTGGTCGAGGTGTTTCCGCGGAGGGTCGTCCTCCGCCAAGGCGACGACGAGTACGAATTGGCGATTCCCGAACCGTCGCGGCCGGGTCGGATCGAGTGGTCGCCGTCCCGGCGGTGAGCCGGGCCGATCCCGAGAGGGCGTGAGACCGGGCACGATGCCCAACCGGCTTTTCGGTATCCCCAAGTCACGGAAGACGGATGATGATTCTTCGACGCTTGATCCTCCTCTGCCTGTTCGCGTCGCTGGGCGTGGCGCTGGCTCTTGGGGTAGTTTGGTCGACGAGCGACCCGCGCGCCGTCGCCTCCCCCGGCGCGGCCCGGCGCACCGCAACCGCCGAGTCCGGCGCCGCGCCGGCGGCCGAGGAATCGCGCGTCGAGCCCGTTCGCCGCGACGCGACGAATCAAGTCGGGCGGGCGGAACGCGGGCCCGCACCGCAACAGCGCGATCGCGAGGTCCCGTCGACGGCGAAAACCCCGCTGGCGCCCCGCGATGCACGAGGCGACGGGGGCGCCCTCGCTTGGCAGCGCGGGATCGCGGTTCCCCTGGGACCGCTGCTTGCCGAGCCCCATCCTCGCCATGCCTTGGCGCTGGCTGCCACGGGGCCGGTTGCTCCGCCGGACCCGCGCCCGAGCGATTGGGCCCCGGAAGCCGCGTCGCTGCCGCCGCAAGACGCCTCGCGCGACGAGGCCGCGGCGACGGCGCCGCCTCCGACCGATGTCGACTTGCTCAGCTCGGCCCCGGCGCGCGATTCGGCGCCCGCGGGGGGCAAGATCGCCCGGTCGCCCAACGGCGAGGGCGACGACGACCTGGAAATCGACATCCAGGACGAGAACCTGCTCGCCGTTCTCGAATCGCTGGGCAAGCTGGGAAACCTGAACATCCTGGCCAGCGAGAGCGTGCGGGGGTCGGTAACGGCCTCGCTACGAGGCGTGAGCGTCGAGTCGGCCCTGGACGCCATTCTCAAATCGACCGGCTACGTGACGAAACGCGACGGCCGGTTCGTTTACGTCGGCACGCCGGCCGATTTCGACAAGCTCGAACAATCGCTCGACAAGGTCACCACCCGCGTGTACCGGCCCAACTACGTCACCGCCGCCGAGCTGCAAACCCTGATTCAACCTTTGCTGACGACCGATGTGGGCACGGTCAGCGTTTCGTCGCCGTCCGAAGTGGGGATTCAAGCCGACGCCACCAACGTGGGGGGCGATGCCTTCGCCGGCAGCGAGGTCGTGCTGGTTCGCGACTACGAGGCGATTTTGTACGAGGTGGATCAGGTCGTCGCCGAAGTCGACAAGCGGCCCCTTCAAGTGGCCATCGAAGCGATGATCCTCAGCGTCGACATCAACGACGAAAACGAGTTCGGCGTGAGCTTTGAACTGCTTCGCGACCAGGGCGACATCAAGCTGGGATGGGGCAACCCGCTCGAATCGATCGCCAAGCTCACCTTCAGCGAGGGACTCAAGTTCGGCTTCCTCGACAGCAGCCTGGGAGCGTTCCTCAATGCGCTGGAGTCGATCGGCGACACGAACGTCATCGCCACGCCGCGGCTGATGGTGCTCAACAAGCACCGGGCCGAGATCCTCATCGGCAAGGAATTGGGCTACGTCAGCACGACCTTCATGGAGACGAGCTCATCCCAGAGCGTCGACTTCCTCGAAGTCGGAGCCCAGTTGCGCATCCGGCCATTCATCTCCAGCGACGGGCTGATCCGCATGGAGGTCCACCCGGAACTCTCGACGGGCTCGGTCGAGACGAAAGAGGGCTTCACCCTGCCCAACAAGGAAACCACCCAGGTGACCACGAATATCATGGTCCGCGACGGGTGCACGGTGATCATCGGCGGCCTGATGCGCGACGAGCTGCAGACGACCTCGAAGCAGGTGCCGTTCTTCGGAAACCTCCCCATCGTCGGGGTGGCCTTCCGCAGCAAAACCGAGGTCGTGCAGCGCCGGGAAATCCTGGTGCTGATCACCCCCCGCATCATCTACGAGCCCGAATCCTGCCGGGAGGGCGAGTTGGGGGCCTGCGAGTACCAGCGCCGCCACCGGGTGTATGCCGAGAAGATGAGCCCCTGGGGCAAGCGGCACCTGGGACGCAAGTACCTGCGGCTGGCTCAGAACGCCTGGTCGTCAGGCGACCGCCTCACCGCGCTGCGGTTCGCCGAATTGGCGGTGCACTTCGACCCGCTCAACCGGGCGGCCATCGATCTGCGAAGCGAGGTGTGGCTCAGCCCGTCGGGACAACCCACGCTGGTGGGCCCGGTCGCGGTCCCGACGCCCGCCGATCTCGACGGCGCCGCGATCGCGCCCTGGTTGCTGGAGGATCTCGCGCGCGAGCCGGTTTCCGAATCGGCGATTCTCCATCCGCGGGATCCCGGTCTGCCGGGACGCCGCATCGACCTCGAGCGACCGAGGAGACTTCCGTGAGCCTGGAACGCAAGGGCGGTGCTTGTTGGTTCGTCGGCACGTTGATCGTGGCCCTGGCAGGATGCGCGCCGTTCCGGGAGCTTCCCGACGTTTCGCCCAAGCGCCAGGCCCGCAAGCAGACCGCTTCGGCCCGATTCGGCGCAAAGCGCGACACAATCAGCCTGGTCGATGCCCACTCCCGATACCGCCAGGGCGACGCGAGCGGCGCGGTGGAGATTCTTCAGCGACTCGTGGCCGCGAATCGCGACCACCTCGAGGCCCGGCTGCTTCTGGCCGAGGTGCTGCTGACCGACAACCGGGCGTCCGAAGCGCTGCCGGTTCTCGAGCCGGCGGCCGCGGCGCATCCCGAAAACCCCGGCGTGCAACACATGATGGGCTTGGTGCTCGACGCCAACGGACACCCCGGCGAGGCTTTGGCCTATTATCGCCGGGCCGTCGAGCTGGAGCCCGACGACGAGGTCTATGCGGCGAGCTACCAGGCCGTGCTCGCGCCGGAACCGGCCGCACCCGAAACGGTGGGGCCGCGCGCCGCTGCCCTCCCGTCGCCGGAGCGTCTCGGCGCCGCGTCGGAGCCGGGTTTCGTGACGATCGAATCGGGAAACGACGATCCTGCCGATTGCGCGGTTCTTGAGGCCGTCAGCGGGGACCCGGCAACCGACCTGCTCGACCGGGGCACGACGGCGATGTCGCAGGGGGAGCCCGACCTGGCGTTGGCCTTCTGGCAGGAGGCCGCGGCGATGAAGCCCTACGACCCGCAAATTCCCGTATCGGCAGCCCTACTCGCTCTGCGGCACAATCGGCCCGACGTCGCCGTGGCCCTGCTGGGGCCGGCGGCAGACGCCTTTCCGAACTCGTTGCCGGTGCGTCGAATCCTGGGAACGGCGCACTACCGTCTGGGCGACTACCGGTCTTCTCAAGCGGCACTGGGACAAGCGCTTTCGTTGGACAAGTCCGACGCCCTGTCCTACTTTTTAATGGGCTGCACGTTGACGAGGCTCGGCGAGTCGGCGGCCGCGGAGGCACACTTCCGCCAGGCCGCGGCGCTCGACCCGACCTACGCCCCACGACGCTAGCCCTAATCGCACGGCAAGCCGCGCGTCGCGTCCCCACGGGGGCGATCTGCGCCCGAAGTGCAGAAAGCGCGGCCCGGGGATATCGAGTCGCCGCACGCACGCTTGAGGAGCCAAGATCACGCGCATGAACGGCCCGAAGGAGAACCGACTCCTGGTCCTCGCGGTGATGCTGCCGGCGGCCGCCAGTGTCGCCGGCTGGCTGGCGGTGCCTGCGCCGGCGGCCGGCTCGTGGCCGGTTCGCGTCGCGGCCGCCTGTGCCGTTCTGGCCCTCGCCGGCGCGTCGGTCGGTCTGGTCGCGTGTCGGTTGCGAGCGAGTCGGCGGGCGGTCGAGCGGCACATCGAGGCACTGTGCGCGCTGGAGAGCCACCAATTCCGCGAAGCCGCCGTCGACCAATTACCCCCGCTGCCTTCCGGCAGCGTCTGGAAGACGCTGGCCGATCGGATTCGCGAAACCCTCGCCGAGCAGGGCGACCGGGTGCAGGGTCTCGAGCACGCGAAGACGGCCATCGAGATCCGTTGTCGCCGGGCCCTCGCCGAGTCGGAACGGGTGCGATCCATCCTGGCCTGCATGTCCGAGCCGATCATCGCCATCGACGACTTCGACGAGCTGTTGATGGCCAATCCGGCCGCCGAGGCCCTCTTCCGGCTCGGCGACGGGGAGCCGGACCAGCGGGCCCTCGATCAGCTCGTCCATTGCCAGAAGCTCGTCGACCTGCTGACCGACGCCTGCCACCGCAGCGCCGGGCATCGCTCCGACGAGATCGAGATCGTCGACCCCCACGGGCAATCGCAGTGGTACCGGGTCAGCGCATCGAAACTGGGCGCGCCGGCTTGCGAGGGCGAGGCGGCGGGCCACGGCGCCGTGGCCGTGCTGCGCGACATCGGCGTCCAGAAAGCGCTGCAGAAGCGAAACGCCGAGTTCGTCTCCGCGGTAAGCCACGAGATGAAGACGCCCCTGGCCGGCATCAAAGCCTACGTCGAGCTGCTCGCCGACGGCGACGCGGAGGATGACGAGACCCGCGAGGAGTTCCTCGAAGTGATCAACGGCCAGGCCGACCGATTGCAGCGGCTGGTCGACAACATGCTCAATCTGGCCCGGATCGAGGCGGGGGTGGTCAACGTCCAGAAACGCAACCATTCGCTCAACGAGATCCTCGAAGAGGCGCTGCACGTGGTCCAGCCGGCCGCCGAGGCCAAAAAGCTCGCACTGACCGCCGAGTTGAGCTCCTTGTATCTGGGCGTGCTGGCCGACCGCGACATGCTGCTCCAGTCGGCGATCAACCTGCTCTCGAACGCGATCAAGTACACGCCCGAGGGAGGCCGCGTCACCCTTCGAAGCCGGGCAGCCGATCCCGACGTCGCCTTCGAGGTCGAAGACACCGGCGTGGGCCTCAGCGAAGAGGACTGCCGCCGCGTGTTCGAGAAGTTCTATCGGGTCAACAAGGACAAGACCATGGCCTCGGGGACCGGACTGGGGCTCCCTCTGGCCAAGCACATCGTGGAAGACGTGCACGGCGGGCGTCTGACGGTCGAGAGCCGCCCCGGCGCCGGCAGCACGTTTCGCGCGACCCTTCCCGCCGCCGCACAAATGACGTGATTTCCGCATCCACCAGGAGCCCCCCATGGCCGCACGCGTTCTGCTCTGCGACGACGAGGTTCACATCCTTCGGGCCGCCGAATTCAAGCTGAAACGGGCCGGATACGACGTTCAAGTCGCCGGCGACGGCGAAGAGGCATGGGAGCAGATCGAGGCCCGCATGCCCGACGTGCTGATCACCGACTGCCAGATGCCCCGGCTGGACGGGATCGGGCTGACCCGGCGCGTGCGCGCGAATCCCGCGACGCGCCATCTGCCCGTGCTGATGCTGACCGCCAAGGGGTACGAGCTGAGCCACGAAGAGCTGGCCGAGGAGCTCGCCGTGATGGCCGTGATCGCCAAGCCGTTCAGCCCCCGGGAGCTGGTGCAGACGGTGGCCCGCATCCTGGAGGCCGAGTCGTCGCCCGCGCCGCAATGACCGGCGCGCGCACTGCCCGAAAACCCGATGGCCTCCGCCGCGCGGCGGAGGCGCCCGTCTCGCCCGCGGGCTTGCACCGTTAACCGACACCCTTCCCATTCGAGCCGTCCCGTGAATCTGCCCACCGAGATCTTCGGCGAAGTGGTCGTGGTCCACGCTCCGGAAGAGCTGGGAACGGATCAGGCTGAGAAGTTCGAGGCCTTCGTCCCCACCCTCGATCGGCGGCGCGTCGTGCTCGATCTGGACGACACCGAGCTGCTCGACAGCGACGGACTGACCGCCCTGCTCGATGCCCACGATCGGCTGCGCGAACAGGGAGGCGACCTGAAGATCGCCAGCACGAACGCCGTGAATCGGAAGGTTTTCGAGATCACCCGGCTCGATCAACAGTTGGAGGTGTTCGCCAGCGTGATCGAGGCCGTCAAGAGTTTCCACTGACCCGCGACGCGATCGGGCGCATACCATGGGCACGGCCACCAGCACCTCACTTCGACTCGGCGAGCTGCTCGTCGACCGCGGCTACATCTCGATCGAGCAGCTCCAAGCGGCGCTGGAGAAGCAGCGCGAAGGCGGGCGCAGCAAGCTCCTGGGCGAGCTGCTCGTCGATCTCGAATGCTGCTCGGAAGATCAGATCGTCGAGTGCCTGGCCGAGGAGTACGGGGTTCCCTACGCCAAGCTCGATCCGCGCCTCTACGACCCGAAGATCGTTGACGTCCTGCCCCGCGAGTACGTCGAGCAGAACCTCGTCTTGCCCCTGTTCGTGATTCGCGGCCGGCTGACCATCGCGATCTCCGAGCCCTCGAACCTCTTCCTGATCGACGAGATCCGCGGGCTGACCAACCTCGACGTGCAGATCGTGGCGGCCACGCCCAAAGACATCCGGCGGATGATCACGTCGTTGCCCAACTCGAAGGTGTTCGTGATCGACGACATCATCGAAGACGCCGAGACGGGCGACGTCACCCTCATCGAAGAGGCCATCGACGACATCGGCGACGTCGAGGAAATCGCCGGTCAGTCGCCCGTCATCCGGCTGGTCAACTACATCATCTACAACGCGGTCAAGGAAGGGGCCAGCGACGTCCATATCGAGGCGGCCGAGCGGTGCCTCCGCGTGCGCTACCGGATCGACGGGCGCCTGCACAAGGCCCTCGAGGTGCCCCAGCACCTGCTCAACGCCGTCACCAGCCGCATCAAGATCATGGCCTCGCTCGATATCAGCGAGCGCCGCCTGCCGCAGGACGGGCGCGTCCACGTGCTGCTCGAAGGCCGCAAGATCGACCTCCGCGTGAGCACCTTTCCCACCGCCCGTGGCGAGAAGACCGTCATCCGCGTCCTCGATACCCGCAGCATCTCCCTCAACCTCGAAGAGCTGGGCTTCGCCGAAGACGTGCTCGCCACCTTCCACCGAGCCATCCACGCCCCCAACGGCATCGTCCTCGTGACGGGCCCGACGGGCAGCGGAAAGTCGACCACCCTCTACGCCGCCCTGAACGCCATCAGCTCGATGGAGAACAACGTCTGCACCGTCGAAGACCCCATCGAGTACCACCTCCCCCTGATCAACCAGGTCCAGGTGCAGGAGAAGATCGGCCTGACCTTCTCCAAGGCGCTTCGCACCATGCTCCGCCAGGATCCCGACGTGATCATGGTGGGCGAGATCCGCGACGAGGAAACCGCCCGGACCGCGATCCAAGCGTCGCTGACCGGGCACCTCGTGTTTAGCACGCTCCACACGAACGACGCCGTCTCGGCGATCACCCGGCTGGTCAACATGGGCGTCGAGCCCTACTTGATCGGCGCCGCCCTGGACGTCGTGCTGGCGCAGCGCCTCGTGCGACGCATCTGCCCCAAGTGCCGGCAGGCCTACGAACCTCAGCGATCGCTGCGCAAGACCCTCGAGCGCATGGGGTTCGCCTGTCCGGGCTTCTACAAGGGAGTGGGCTGCCGAAGCTGCCGCAACACCGGCTACAAGGGAAGGCTCGCCATCCACGAGCTGCTCGTCATCGACGACGAAATCCGCGACGCCGTCGTCGCCCATCACAGCGTGGGCCAACTGCGCAAGCTGGCCGCCAAGGCGGGCATGATCGACTTGCGATCCGACGGATTCCGCAAGGTCCGCGAGGGGGTCACGACCGTCGAAGAGATCCTTCACGCGGCGGGTGACGTCTGGGACGGCCTCGCCGGCGAAAAATGAGCGAGTACGGACCGGAGGCTGGGGATTGAAGATCGAAGATCGAAGATTGGAGGCGGGAAAGACGCAACCGCTCCGACCCTTGCTGGATCATCACGCGAACGACGCCGCCCGTGAACCTGAACCCTGAACCCTGAACCCTGAACCCTGCCCCGAACTTTCGATCCGCGCGAGGATACTCGCCATGATGTTCCAGTACCGCGTTCGCGACCCGATGGGAAACGTCCACCGCGGCGCCATCGAGGCCCGGTCGGTCGACGACGCCACCCAGCAGCTCCGCCAGGACGGCTTCCAGGTGCTCGATGTCGAGGAAGACGAGATCGACGCCGGCGACTTCCTCGGCGCCCGGGTGACCAAGAACGACGTCATCTACGCCACCAGCCAGTTGGCCATCATGGTCGACACGGGCATCACGCTTTCGTGCGCGCTGGAGGGGATCGTCGAGCAGGAGAAGAACCCGTCGCTCAAGAAGGTCCTCCGCGAATTGAAAGAGGCCGTCGAGGCGGGCGAGGATTTCTCGGCGGCCTTGGCGCGACACCCGAAGCTCTTCGACAAGACCTACGTCTCCCTGGTCAAGGCCAGCGAGGCCACCGGCTCGCTGGGACCCATGCTCGATCGCATCGCCGACTACCTGCGCAAGGAGGTCGAAACCCGAAGCAAGGTCCGCGCCGCCATGGCCTATCCGGCCGTGATGATGGTGCTGGCCGTGGGAGTCACCATCTTCCTGCTGACCTACATCCTCCCCAAGTTCATGCCCATCTTCAAATCGCGGGGCGCCGTGCTGCCCGGGCCGACGCGCATCATGATGTCGCTCTCCGACCTGATGATCGAGCATTGGTATCTGTGGGTGGGAGGATTGACCGTTCTGATCGCGGGCTACGTGGCCGCGCGCCGAACCGAGCCGGGCCGGCGGTTCCTCGACCTGGCGAAAATCAACGTGCCCCTGCTCGGACCGATCTTTCGCAAGGTCACCATCAGCCGAAGCATCCGCACCTTGGGCACCATGCTCGCCAGCGGCGTGCCCATGCTCGACGCCATCCGGCTCAGCGGCGAGGTCGCGGGCAACAGCCTCTACGAGAAGACCTGGCGGGAGGTCCGCGACCAGGTCACCACGGGCAAACGCATCTGCGAAGTCCTGGCCGGAAACGCTTTGTTCCCCCCCGTGCTCGTGCAGATGATCGCTTCGGGGGAAGAGACCGGCAAACTCGACTACGTGCTCGAACGGGTCAGCACGTACTACGATCGCGAGATCGAGATTTCGCTCAAGACCGCCACGAGCCTGATCGAGCCCGTCATGATCGCCATGATGGGAGTGATCGTGGGCGGCATCGGCTTGGCCGTGATGCTGCCCATCTTCAGCCTCAGCAAGCAGCCGTAGCACCCCCCGGGCTCGGCTGCGCTCATCCCCCGATCTGGTACATCGAGCGATCGGGGGGAAGAAGACGTCCGCTCTCCGTGCCGTGCGCCTCTTGCTTGGCCAGAACGGCCCGGCGGATCAGGTCGGCCAGCTCCGCGTCGGAGGCGCCGCGGCGCAGCAGCGCTCGGGCGTCGTAATCGTCGGAGGAAAACAGGCAGTTGCGGATCTGCCCCTCGGCCGTCAGGCGCAGCCGGCTGCAACGCCGGCAAAAAGGCTCGCTCACCGTGGCGATGATGCCGATCGGAGGGCCGCCGCTTGCGAATCGGTATTGCGCTGCCGGGGCGGGCGACCCGCCGTGCGAGAGCGGCTCGGCCGGGCCGAACGCCTCGGCCAGAAGCGCCAGGATCTCGCCGCCCGTCAGCACGCGGTCGCCCGACCAGCGCCCGTCGCCGTCGAGCGGCATGAACTCGATGAACCGCAGCTCGGCGTCGATGGCTCGGGCGAACTCCGCCAGGCGGACGACCTCGTCCTCGGTCTGCCCGCGAATGGCCAGGGCGTTGATCTTGATCCTCGAGAAGCCGGCGCGGCGGGCCGCGTGAATGCCTTCGAGCACCTGCGCCAGCTCGTCGCGGCGGGTGATCTCGACGAACTTGCGGCGATCGAGCGTATCGAGGCTGACGTTCAGGCGCCCCAGCCCGGCCGCCTTGAGCGACTCGGCGTATTGGGGCAGGAGGATCGCGTTGGTGGTCATGGCCAGATCGTCGATCCCCGGCACGGCCGCGAGCATCGCGACCAGGCGGCCGACGTGCTTTCGGACGAGCGGTTCGCCGCCGGTCAGTCGCACTTCGCGGATGCCCAGCCCCGCCGCCACCCGCACGAAACGCTCGATCTCTTCGAAGCGAAGCACGTCGTCGTGCGAGCGGAACGCGACGCCCGCCTCGGGCATGCAGTAGACGCACCGGAGATTGCAGCGATCGGTGACCGAAATCCGCAGGTCGGTGTGGACGCGGCCGAACCGGTCGACGAGAGGGGCGGTCGCGCTCACGGGCTCTCCTCCGGCGGAATGCCCGACGGGCCCAACCCCGGGTGGACCCACGCGCTGGTGCCGTCGGCCCAGTTCTCCTTTTTCCAGATGGGAACGATCTGCTTGATCCGGTCGATGAGCCATTTTCCCGCCGCGAAGGCCGCTTCGCGATGGGGCGAGCCGACGACGACGGCCACGCTGATCTCGCCGATTTCGAGGTGCCCCAGTCGATGGACGAGGGCGCACCCGGTCAGGGGCCACTGCCCGCGGGCCTCGCGCTCGAGCTCGTCGAGCTTCGCCTCGGCCATCTCGGGGTAGGCTTCGTAGTCGAGCGACTCGGTTCGGCGGCCTCCCGTCGCCTCGCGGACCGTGCCCAGAAAAACGAGCACCGCCCCGGCCGACGGCGACCGGACGGCGTCGACCGCGGCGGAAACGTCGATCGGTCTGTCGGTCAAGAGGATCATGGGTTTCGAACGATTGGGGGGCGGGCGCCAGTCATTCGCGGCGGGGGTGCCCTGCGAACGTGCACGGGTGGCGTTGTCACGGCCCCTCAGGCTCAAGGACATCCCGCCATGTCCTTTCATTCTACCCGCCGCTCACCGGCGGGATACACGCCACGTCGGCGTTCGGGGACAGGGGCGTGGTATCGTCGGCGTAGGTCGTCCCGACGGCGAAGGTCACTTGGCCCAGGATGCCGGCAAGCTCGGGCACGCGCTCGGCCAGCGCGCGGCGAAGATCGGCGACGGTGGCCCCCTCGGATAGGTCGATTTCGATGCGGTCGCGGCCCGCGATTTGCCTGGCCACGGCGAACAGCCGAACGCGCGCGTTCATGGGACGGTCAGCTCCTCACCCGGGATGGCAAGCAGCGAGCCCACCTCGGGCATCAGCCCGTAAGCGTAGGCCAGGAGTTTGATGGGATGGATGGTCGGCTTGGTCGTACCCTGCGCCATCTGCATCTTGCAGGCGCTGCACTCGGTGGTTCCGGCGTGGAGATTGGGGTCGCGGAGCCGGCCGATCAGGGCCCGGCCGATCCGCAGGCTCGTGCGGTAGTTCTTGGCGCTGAGGCCGAACGTGCCGGCCATGCCCGAGCAGCCTTCCTCGATGGGATGGACCGACAGGCCGGGGATGAGCCGCAACAGGTTCTCGCCGGGCGACCCCACCTCGAGGGCCTTCAGGCGGCAAGGCATGTGGTATCCCAGCGCGGCGTGGATCGGCTTCAGGTCGAGCTGCAGCCTCCCTTGGGTGTGCATTCTCCAGAGGTAGGTGCACACCTCGCTGCTGTTTTGGGCCACCAGCCGAACGTCGTCGTCGTCGAGCAGGTTCGGGTACTCGCGCTGGAGGCAAACGGCCACGGCCGGCTCGGCCGTTACCACGTGGTATCCCTGGCGCACGGCCTCGGCGAAGACGGCCACGTTGCGTCGCGCCAGGCGCCGGGCCAGGTCGAGCGCCCCGCACGAGATGGCGGCCATCCCCGCCCCGCGCTGCTCCTGCGGGACGTAGACGGCCACCCCGTTGTGTTCGAGGACGGCCACCACGGCCTCGGCCAACTGGGGATCGTGATAATTCGCGTACACGTCGACGAAGAAGGCAACTTTGCGCCCGCTCCGCCGCGTGTGCCGTGTCAGACGCCGCCGGGCGGCACGCCGCACGAAGGTGCGCGAAATGAAGACCAGGCGCGGCAGCTTGCGCCCCTGGGCAAGCCCGAGGGTCTTTTCCAGCAGCCACCGCATCTGCCGATTGCCCAGCGCCCAGTTGACCACCGGGCTGAGCCGGCTGCCGATCGCGCTGACCAGGTCGATGCGGGCCAGCACGCGCTCGCCGAAGTGCAGGCCGTTGGCGGCCACGTAGGCCCCCTTGCCCTCGACCATCAGCTTGGGCACGTCGACCCGGGAAGGGCACTCGAGCCGGCACATGTGGCAGTGGACGCACAGGTCGGCCATCTCCTTGAACTCGGCGGTCGTCAGGCGGCTCAAGTCGAGCTGGCCCGTCAGCACGCCGCGGATCAGGTTCGCCTTGGCGCGCGGCGACGCCTCCTCGGACGGAAGGGCGCGAAAGATCGGGCACATGCGCACGTCGGGCCTCTGGGTGCGGCACTCGCCGCAGCCGTGGCATTGCCGGGCCGCGTCGGCCACCTGCCCGGGGTCCCAGTTCAACTGGAGTTCGACCAGGTCGCGAAGCCCCGATGCGCCGGAGGCCTCTTGGGCCGCTTCGTCGCCGGGCGAGGCCACCACGCGGCGTATGTTGCCGGTCAACGGGGCGGATTCGCCGCCGACCACTTTTCCCGGATTGAACAGCTCCGGGGGGTCGAACACCCGTTTCACCTGCCGAAACACCTCGTACAACCAGCCGCGAGGCCGATCGGCGGCCCCCGGGCCGGATGCCGCAAACCGCTCCTCCCCGCTCATGGTGCCCCCGGCGTCGAGCACCTCCGCGTAGAGCCCCTCGACGAAACGGCGCATCTTGTCGATCTCGTCGGGGTCGGCCACGTCGAGGAACGGGTACACGTGGAGCACGCCGTGCCCGGCGTGACCGAACAGCGAGGCCGTGATCTGGTGCCGCTTGAGCAGGTTCTGGATGCAAACGACGAACTCGGGCAGAATCTCCGGCGGGATCGCCACCTCTTCCACGACCGGAACGGGACGCCGCGCGCCCTTCACCCGATAGGCCGCCGGCTGGACGTGACGCGCAAGCTGCCAGAACAGCTCGATCTCGCCCCGGTCGAACGCCTGCCGGCTGCCGAAGGCCCATCGCCTGCACTGGCACATGTCGTCGATGAGGCGGTGCAGGCGATCGCGCACCGCAAGCGCGTCGGTCCCCTCGTGCTCCACGAGCAACAGGGCCTCCGTCTCGGCCGGAATCAGCAGGTCGAACCGAACCTCACTCTCCTTCGCCAGGATCAAGTGGCGCCGGTCCATCAAGTCGCACGCCGTCGGGCAATGGCGAAGGATCTCGGGTACGGCGCGGCACGCCTTCTCCATGCTGTCGAACAGCAGAAGCGCCATCCCCCGATGCCGCGGCAGCGGCTGCGTCGCCAGCACGGCCTCGGTCACCAGGGCCAGCGTCCCCCGCGAACCGACCAGCAGTCTGGCAAGGTGGAGGTGGTCGTCGGCGATCAGGTCGCTCAGTTCGTACCCGCAACGATTCACCAGCGATCGCGGCCGCTCTTGCCGGATGCGCGGGCCGTGCCTCGCAAGCAATCCGTGCAGTTCGCCGACCAGTTGGCCTTTCCGCCGGGCGTTGGCGCCGACCTTCTCGTCGAGCGGCTCCCGTCCCACTTCGAGCAACTGCCCGTCGCTCAGCACGATCTGCAGCGAGAGGACGTGGTCGCGCACCGAGCCGTACCGCAGCCGGCGGCTTCCCGAGGCGTCGACGGCGATCATGCCTCCCAGGGTGGTCACGGCGCTGGCGGCCGGATCGGGCCCGAACTGCCGCCCTCGGGCACGCAGATGCGCGTTGAGCCGCTCGCAGACCAGCCCGGCCTGCACCCGAACCCTCTCCTCACCCGTATAAACCACGCGGCGAAGGTACTTCGAGAAATCAACGACCAGCCCCGGGCCCAGCGCCCCGCCGGCCAGGCCGCTCCCCGCGCCCCGGGCATGGATGGGAATGCCCTTCTCGGCCGCGTACTGGACGCAGGCCACCACGTCGCCGGTCGACTGGGGACGCACCACGGCCAACGGTTGGATCTCGTACAGACTGGCGTCGCTGGCAAACAACTGGAGAAAGGCGTCGTCGCAGCGGACGTCGCCCGACACCAGGCCCCGCAAGTCGTCGAGAACCCGGTCGCGATGCTGGCGCAAGTCGTCCATCGATTACCCGCCGGCGTCTAGCGTCGATCGCCGTAGATCAGCGTCATGATTTCCGCCCGGCTCGAGGGATTCGACCGGAACGCTCCCCGCATCGCCGAGGTCACGCAGACCGCCCCGGGCTTGCGCACGCCCCGGACCGTCATGCACGTGTGCACCGCCTCGATCACCACGGCAACGCCCTTGGCGTGCAGCTCGTCGACCAGAAGATCGGCGATCGTCTCGGTCATGCGTTCCTGGACCTGGGGCCGGTGGGCCACGCCCTCGACGACGCGGGCCAGCTTGCTCAACCCGACCACCCGGCCCCCGGGAAGGTACCCGATGTGGGCCTTGCCCATGAAGGGCATCATGTGGTGCTCGCACATGCTGTTGAAGCTGATGTCGCGCACCAGCACGACTTCGTCGCATTTTTCCGCGAAGAACTTGCGCAGGTGCACCCGGGGATCCTCGTGGAGTCCGCGAAACATCTCCGCGTACATCCGGGCGACCCGGGCGGGAGTCTCCTGGAGGCCGTCGCGCGTAGGGTCTTCGCCCACGGCCAACAGGATCTCCCGAACGGCCCGCTCGATCCGCGCCAGATCGACGTTGCCGGGGCGCGCCGGCGCGGCGGACGGCGACGTGCCATCCCTCTCGGCGGGGCTTTCCGTAAGTTCGGGTCGCAAGGGCATGATGGGACTCGTTGAGGGTCGAAGAGTCAATCATTGTAGAACGCCGCGCCGCGGACGGTCAAGACGCCCCCCGCAAGCTCAGTTGGCGCCGAAGCCGGGCGGAAAGGCGGCGGCGCCGCACCGGCCCGGCGCCCCGTCCCGCGCCGCCGCCGACAGGTGCGACAGGAGCAACTCGGCCCGCCGGCAGACGTCGACCTCGGCAAGCAGGGCCTGCTTGTCGTCCAGGCCGACGTCGAGCATGTAGGCGACGACGTCGGTCAGCGTGCCGAGCGACGCTTGGTTTCGGAGTAAATGCTCTAATTGATCCTCCGCCTGGGCCATCGCGGGCAGGATCCGAAGAAACGCGCGGCGGAGCCGCCCGAGAAGATCCGACGCCCGCTCCGCGTCGCACGCGCGCTGCACGTCGTCGCGAATCTCGACCCGCGCCACGCGGTACCGATGCTCCGGCGGCAGCTCCTCGATCAGGCCGACGCGCCGCAGCCCCATGAGCAGCACGTTGTGCGAGCCGTCCCGAAGTCGCACGTGGGCGGCCACCCGACCGAGGCAGGCGGTCGAGTAGAGCGGGGGCCTCCCTTCGTAGTCGCGCTCCCAGCCCGGCGCCAGAAGCGCCATCGCAATGAGCCGGTCGTCGGCCAAAGCCGCCTCGACCAGGTCGCGATAGCGCGGCTCGAACACGTGCAGCGGCTGCATCACGTGGGGAAACAAGACCAGATTCGGCAGCGGAAACAGCCGAGCCGTCCCCGAATGCTCGTCCACGGAAAGCGAATAATCCTCAAATGACGACATCGCCGATTCCACCAAGGCGCAGCAGGATCGAACCGGGCATTCCGCCGCCCCGCTCCCGCCGCCGGGCTCCGTTCAAGGATAACTCACGCCGTCGGCGCAATGCCGACGATCGCGCAGACGAATCGTGGGCGCCGGCGTCGAGGTGCGCGCCCGCCCGGGCCGTTCCTCCCGATCCAACGCCGCCCGGCAACACCCCTCGAGCTCGTCGAGAAAACTCACCAGATCGATCCCGAGATGCGTGGGACGATAGGGCCCCAGATAATGCCGAGCGCCGTCGAGAAGCTTCCTCGCGCCGTGCCGGTTGCCGCGGGACAAGTGGTGGAGACAAACGGCCGCCTGGATCAGCCCCTTGTAGAACTCCTTCGAAGCGCCCGGCTCGTCGAGCCACAACCGCTCCCATAACTCGTGGCTGCGGAAAAACCGCCCGCGGTTGAAGTCCTCGATCCCCCTCAGATAGAGCGGGTGATAGACGCCCTCGTTCATGCTTCGGCCGCCGTTGGGGTCGCGTTTATGTCTCTCGGACCAATCCCGATGTGTTCCTAAGGGATTCTACGCATGGCGCCGCGCAAGAGCCAAGTCGGCGCCGCGACCCGCGCGATACTTGACACCGCGCCGCCCCTGCCGGAGAATAAGCCCTCACGACGAAACACCCACTTCGGGGCGGGCCCACGCGCTCCCCGGCAACCGCTTCTCAGGCATGCCGCATGCCCGCGACTCAAGACGCGAATCGCCATGCCGCCCAGGTCGTGCGCGAGTTGCGCCGCCACTACCCCGATGCGCGGTGCTCGCTCGACTTCGATTCGCCCCTCGAATTGCTGGTCGCCACGATCCTCTCGGCCCAATGCACCGACGAGCGCGTGAATCAGGTCACCCGACGTCTGTTCCAGAAGTACCGCTCGGCGGCCGATTATGCGCGGGTGCCGCTCGAGGAACTCGAAAACGACGTGAAGAGCACCGGGTTCTACCGGAACAAGGCCAAGAGCATCCAAGGGTGCTGCCGGGCGCTGCTCGACCAGCACGGCGGCCAGGTGCCCCGGGACTTCGATGCCCTGCTCGGCCTGCCGGGAATCGGCCGGAAGACCGCCAACGTCATCCTGGGAGCGGCCTTCGGAATCGCGTCGGGCATCGTGGTGGACACTCACGTGGCCCGGCTCAGCCGCCGGCTCGGCCTCTCGCGGCAAAAGGACCCGAACAAGATCGAACAAGATTTGACGGCCCAGATTCCCAAGAAGGAGTGGATTGATTTCGGCCACCGGATGATCCAGCACGGGCGCCGCGTCTGCACGGCCCGCAAACCGCAGTGCGAGGGCTGTCCCCTGGAGTCGTTCTGCCCCCGGGTCGGCGTTGCCGGTGTTTGACGGCTGCCCGCCGGCGGGCCGCCCTATCGAAAGTCCACCAAACCGGCGTGTGAACGAATGATTCTTTCAGGCCATGAGATCCGGGCTCGCCTGGGCAAAGACGTCGTCATCGAGCCCTTCGACGAGTCGCGGCTGAATCCCAACAGCTACAACCTGGCGCTGCACGACGAGCTGATGGTCTACGAAGAGGTCGTGCTCGACATGCGCAAGGCGAACCGGGTTCGCCGGATCGCCATCCCGCCCGAGGGGCTCCAACTCCAGCCCAACCAGCTCTACCTGGGCCGCACCGCCGAGCGGACCGAGACGCACAACCTGGTGCCGATGATCGAAGGCCGCTCGTCGGTCGGGCGCCTGGGGCTGTTCGTCCACGTCACCGCCGGGTTCGGCGACGTGGGGTTTTGTGGCTATTGGACCCTCGAGATGTTCGCGGTCCAGCCGATCCGGATCTACCCCGGCGTGGCCATCTGCCAGATCTTCTACCACGATCTGCAAGGCGACATCACCGAGTACGCCAGCGACAAGTACCAGAACAACAACGACATTCAGCCCAGCCTGCTGTTCAAGGAACTCAATCCCGGCGCCCGGCGCGACCCGCAAAAAAAGCTCCCCTTCGGCATGGAGACGCCGGGCGGCTAGCGTCTTCGTTCGTGACTTCGGCACGCCGTGCCCCACGTGAGGGCGCGCTGAGCCCGCCATCGCCCGTTCCGCTCCAGACTGGTCGGCACACGCCGTGGCTGTCATCGGCCGCCGTCGCCGTGTCGATCCGATGCCTGCTCCGCGCCGAGAGAGGACGTTCGCCGGCTGCCGGCTGCCCGCTGAGCGCCCACGAGCCCTTGCGTCGAAACCAATCCACCCCCTCCGATGTGGGGATACCGGCCCGGGTCGAAGTCCAACCAAACCGCGTTTTCGAACGGCGCCGCGACGAGGCCGCGGACCCTTCGACGCGCGGTGCGGCCGTCTCGGCGGCGCGAGTTCCCGCAGTCGGAAGGCTCGGGCGACACGCCCGCGTCATCGACCCGGCCGAGGGCCCTCCTGCGTCGTATCACAAAAGGCTGCCGTCATTTGCGGCGGGCCCGCGTTCTTGACGCTCCCCAGAGGGATGGGGTAAGATTGTTTGGCCAACCTTACGGAACGGATCATGTCTGTCACGCTCGACAAGTTCATCGAGGTGCTCACCGAGATCGGTCTGATGACCGAGGACGAAGTCCTCGATTTTCTTGACGAGATTCCCCTCGATCAGCACCCCAACACGGCGCGGCGGCTCGTGCAATTGCTCCACGCCCACGGCCGGCTTTCGAAGTTCCAGGCCGAGCTGATGTACAAGGGCAAGACGAAAAGCCTGGTGATCGGCAATTACGTCGTTTTAGACCGCATCGGCCGCGGAGGGATGGGCAAGGTCTACAAGGCCCGCCACCGGCGCATGGACCGCATCGTCGCCTTGAAGCTGCTGCCCTTTTCCGTGCGCAATTCGCCCGAGGCGGTCAAGCGATTCGACCAGGAGATCCGGGCGGCCGCCCGGCTGTTCCATCCGAACATCGTCACGGCCTACGACGCCGACGTGTCCGAAGACCGCTACTTCCTGGTCATGGAGTACGTCGACGGGAAGGACCTGTTGAAGGTCGTCAGCCGCCGGGGTCCGCTGGGAATCGACGAGGCGCTCGACTACACGATCCAGGCCGCCGTCGGCCTGGCCTACGCCCACCGCGAAAACGTGCTCCATCTGGACATCAAGCCCGCCAACCTGATCCTCGACAAGAAGGGCGTAGTCAAAGTGCTCGACATGGGCCTCGCCCGGCTCGACTACGCCATCCCCGGCAAGGATACCTCCGAGGAGCTGATTCAGAACGGCAAGGTGATGGCCACGGTCGACTACGTTTCGCCCGAGCGGGCCGATGACCCGAAGTCGGTCGATCACCGCGCCGACGTGTACAGCCTGGGGTGCACGCTGTTCTACGTGTTGACGGGCCAGCCGCCCTATGGAGGCAGCTCGGTGCTCAAGCGGATCAAGGCCCATCGCATCATGCCGATCCCCTCGCTGCGCACGCTCCGCCCCGAGATTCCCGAGGCGCTGGACGCGGTCTACCAGAAGATGGTCTCCAAGCGCCCCGAAGACCGCCAACAGTCGATGGACGAGGTGATCGCCGACCTTCGCTCCGCGGCCGAGTTGGTCACCGGCCGGGAACCGCCCGCCGCGTCGGACGGTGCCGTCTGATCGGGGCTCGCGACGGCGTAAATCGCAGGCCGGCGCGTGCTTGAAGCGCAGCGAGAAAAGGTCGCACGCAACCGGCGCGCCGTCTCTACGGGCTCGGCTCCATCAGGCTCCAGAAGATCGCCATGAGGATTATCGCGACGGCCGCAATCGAGAGATAGAACAGGACATCGGATGCGCGTACCGTACGGAGTCGTTCCGGAGGATCGTGCGGCGCCCGCGACACGTTTTGGCTTGGGCGGTCTTGGCGGGTTGTACGATCCGTGCTCTCCATGTCAGCCCTCTCGTCGATGCCCCCTGAAGCTCCCCGTCGGCGAGAAAGCCCGTCGCCGAAGTGTCTGGAAGACGCCGGCTTTTCGATCTCGCTCAACGAGCTATCGCTCTCGCGGGCGTTGTCGTCGGGACAACTCGACCATCTCGACCTGGCGCGAATCGCGAAAACGCGATTCCACGTCCCGGCCGTCGAATACGCGAGCCGTTTCTTCCGGGAGCAGGTGAACGACGAAAAGTATCTCATGGAGATGAACCGGCGGGCGGCCGATCAGGACGTGCGCCAACTCTTGATCGTCGTCGAGGGTGAAGGGCGGTTGGGCGACCCCGACGCCGACGTCCGCAAGAAAGCGGTCGGCAACCATCACCGATGGGTCGATGCCGCCGAAGCCCTCGGCTGCCATTCGATCGCGGTCGACGCGGCGATCGCGGGCGCGCCGGAAGAACAGCTCGGCCGCGTCGCCGAGGCAGTCCACGCGCTGTGCGAGTATGCCGAGCGGCATCACATCAACGTGCTGGTCGGCGATCGCATCGAACGCCCGGCCGGCGCCGATTGGCTGCTCCGCGTGATCCGGCGGGTGCAGCACCCGGCTTGTGGAGCCCTGCCGAGCTTCGCGTGCCTCGCCGCGTCAAAACGCGACGAAGACGTCGTGAGGCTCGTCGGGCTGGCCAAGGGAGTCGGCGCGACCTCGCGCGATTTCGACGCCGCGGGGCGAGAGACGCACGTCGATTTCTTCCGCATCGTGTCCCTTGTGCTCGGCGGCGGTTATCGGGGCTATGTCGGAATCGCGTATCAGGGAGACACCCTGAGTGAGACGGAGGGAATCCGCGCCACCAAGGCGCTGCTCGAAGCCGCGCGGTCCGACGCGAAGCCGTCGTGACGGCGTGGCATTCGATGCCCCCCGGTGGAGTCAAGCCGGGGGTTTTTTCGGCGATCGGGGCTTGACCGCGAACTCGACACGGTTAGGATTCTTCTGAAGCCTGTCAGCGATTGGCGGCTTCCGTTAGCTACGACAGCCCCTAAGTGCAGGCGCGCAGTAGGGGTTTTGTTTCAGACTCACCCCTGCCGCGGGTCGGTACGGCAGGGGTTTTTTGCGCGCCAACGTCGGCGCGGCCTTTCGTTTGCGGCGGCGGGACGACTCCCATCTTCCCGCCGGTCGTGCCGGTCGTGGGGCGCGGGACTTCAGCAACGGAGGACCCACCGATGTTTGCCACCGGAACGAGACGCGCGGCGGTCACGTCCGCGGGCCTCGCGACCATGGCGCTGCTCGCGCTTGCGTGCCGCCCGATGGTCGCCCAGGAATTCGAATCCGACGTATGGGGCCCCGACGAACCCGAAATGGAGCACGTGCTGCGAGGGCCGCTGCACGAAGCGGTCGCCAAGCCGGTGAGCCACGACGCCCAGGCCGGAATCGTGGTCCCCAAGGCCCCCCCGGACCCCATCGAAGAGATCCCTCCGGACATCAAGCCGGCGGACGACGCGATCTGGGTTCCCGGCTACTGGGCTTGGGACGACGAGCGCGAAGACTTTCTCTGGATCACCGGGGCTTGGCGCGTCGCGCCTCCCGAGCGACGCTGGGTGCCGGGCTACTGGCTTCAGGTCGACAACGGGTACCAGTGGATCTCGGGGTTCTGGGCGCCCCTTGAGGCCGATCAACTGAGCTACCTGCCTGAGCCCCCCGAAACTCTCGAGACCGGGCCCTCGAGCCCTGCGCCGTCCGACGATCACTTCTGGGTGAACGGTTGTTGGGAGTACGTCGACGGCCGTTACGCGTGGAGGTCGGGCTACTGGGCGCCCGGCCGCGACGATTGGGTGTGGGTGCCCGCCCATTACGCCTGGACGCCCCAAGGCTGCCTCTACGTCGACGGCTACTGGGACTACCGGTTACCGCTGCGCGCCATGTGCTTTGCCCCGGTGTACTGGCATCGCCCGATCTACGCGCGGCCCGGGTACTTCTACCGGCCGTTCCGCGTGCTCGACCTCGTGCGCTTGCACCTCCATTTGTTCGTTCGGCCGCGCTACGGCCATTACTACTACGGCGATTGGTACGGGCCCTACGATCGCTTCGGCATCTACCCTTCGTTCTACTTCCACGGTCGATACGGGTACGATCCGCTGTGGACGTACTACCGCTGGCATTTCAGCCGCCGGGGCATCGACTACGCCGACCGCGTGCGCGGCTGGCACCACTACTTTGAGCGGCACAGCGACCGCCGCCCGCCCCGCACCTGGAACGAACAGCGGCAGTTCGTCGAGCGGCATCGCGGGGAGGAACAACTCCGCCACGTCGTCCTCGGCGACGACGTACGCCGGATCGCGTCGAGAGACCCGCGCCGAGTGGAACGCGTCGGCGACGACTTCCGCCGGCGGATGCAGGACGACGCCAGGGAGTTGCGCAACCTCGCCGACGTGCGACGCGCCCGCGACACCGAAGGCCGCGCCGGGCCCGAAGGCCGCGGCCCGCAAGCCCAGCGCCGGACGCTGCGTCTGCCCGAAACACCGGACGTCCGCCGCGGCCGCGAACGCGTCGCCGAGGGGGCTCGGTGGGGAGAAGACCGGCGCGCCGAGCAACGCCGGGGCCCCGGCCCCGATCGTTTTCCTGGGAGTCGCGAGACGCAACGTCCCGAGAGTCGGCCCGACGTGCCCGGCTTCGGACAACCGCGCGACCAGGGCGACCGGCGCGGCCCGCCGCAACGGATCGAGCGTCCAGGTCAGCCCCGCGGCGAACCGGATGTCCGCCGTCCCGGTCGGCCCGACGCGGATCGACTCGATCGCACCAATCCCGGCCGGGATCGCCCGAGCGATGCTCCCGGTGCGATTCGCCGTCCCTCCGGGAGCGACGCCGCGCGGGGGTCGGGGTTTGCACGACCGCCGCAGGGCATCCAGCGTGCCGCACCGCAACGGGTGCCGTCCGGCGGGTCGCGTCGCGCCCCGTCCGGAGCAAGTCGTCCGCGGGGCGTGTCGCCCCCCGCGGCAAGCAGCCGTGGTGGCAGTCGTCCGCCCTCGATCAGTAGCCGTGGCGGCAGCCGTCCTCCTTCGGTGAGCAGTCGCGGTGGCAGCCGAGGCGGCGGGCGTCCTCCCTCGGCGGCCAGCCGAGGAGGTGGGCGCGGAGGAGGCGACGCCCGCGCGGGCCGAGGCGGGGGCCGCGGCAGGGGGAACCGATGAGTTCTTTCGGTCGGCCCGTGAGCCAATGCGCGCAGGAGAGGTCAGGATCAGGCGACGGAACGCGGTCGGCAGGAAGCCAGGTTTCGTTGAACGGTAGAAGCGGCCTTTCACGAGAAGAGAGGAGAGGATCATGAGACGCATGATCAAGACGGGATTGCTCGGTGCCGTTGCGGCATTGGCGCTGGTGTTCGCTTTCCCCGGCTCGTCGAACGCCGACGTGACCGAGGTGAGGCACAAACACTACTACGGGCACCGCCATGTGCCCCACTACTATCGTGGCTACCGGCATCGGTACCCGGGCTACCATAGCTACCGGTATTCGTACCCGAGGAGCTATTACCATGGCCCAAGGGTTCACGTTTACCGTTATCCCCACCGGTACCACGACTACTATCGGTACCACCCCCATGGTGGAGTGCGCGTCGGCCCGCTCCACTTCGAGTGGTGGCACTAACGTCGCATCGAGTTCCTGAACAACCGATTGCCGAAATGGCGTAGCCTGCCGTGACCGGCATGCGACGCCGGCTATGAGAGCCCCTCGGCGCCAACTCGCTCGGGCGACCGCTGATTCGGTCGGCGGCCGCGGCGAGCCGGGTGCCGAGGGGCCTTTTTTTTGCCGCGCCCGAGCGCGGCCCGACCGCCAAGGAGACATGGCCATGAAGCATCCGAGCCACTTGCAGCCCCGACCGCCGCCCGCGGGATCGCGCACGGCCGAGTGTGAACCACCCCGAATTCCAACGAGCCGCATCGCTGCGGCACGACGACACGAAAGCGTGGAATCGACCTTTTCAGGAGGAGAGTACCAATGAGATCCTGGATTCTCACCGCCGTCCCGCTGGCGCTATTGGCCCTTGTGTCTCTGGCGTTGGTCAGCGGGTGCGGTCAGTTGTTCGCCGAGAAAGTCGTATCCGTCGGCGAGAATGAGTTGACCGTGGCCAAGGGGGAGCAAGACACTCCCACGACGCACGAAGTTGCACCCGACGCCGAAGTCGTTCTCAACGGAGAACCCGCCGCGCTGGACGACATCCGGCCCGGCGACGCCGTCAGGCTGACCACGGAAAAACAGGGCGAGCGGGAGCTCGTCGTCAAAATCGAGGCCACACGGCCCCAGGACGAGGCCGAAAGGGCCGACGCGTCGGAGGAGCCGACCGCACCGCCCGACGAATGGATCGCCCCGCCGGAAGGGATGCTCGGACAACCGGCCGACGACGAGCCGGCCCTGCCCGAAGACGAGCCGCAGTCGCCTTTCGCCGAGGCGGAGCCCTTGGCGCCGTTTGAGGAGGAGGCTGCCGAGTTCGTTTTCCAGGGCGTGATCACACGCGTGAGCGACGATCAAATCCACATGCTGGGTGACCCGGAATCGGACCACCCCGCCGAGGAGATGATCTTCCAACTGACGGACGAGACCGAGATCACCGTCGGCGGCGAGCCGGCGGGCAAGGAAGACCTGGTGGACGGCATGGTGGCCTCCGTCACCGCCGAGCGCGACGGCGACGACCTCGTCGCAAAGCGCATCGACGCGAAACCGGTGACCGCGTAGTCTCGAACCGCCTTTTCCGCGGGAGTGCCGGGAACTCCTTCCCCGGCACTCTCGCTGCCCGACGTTCGGCTTGCCGTAAGGGCGGGAGAAGCTCCCGCACCTGGACAACGAAACTTGCTCCGACGACGAAGAGAAAGGTGCAGCATGAGCCTGGTGGAATTCTTGATCCTTCTGGTAATCGCGGGAATCTGCGGAAGCGTGGCCCAGGCCCTGGCGGGCTACTCCCGGGGCGGCTGCCTCGTGTCCGTGGCGGTCGGCCTCGTCGGGGCCCTGGTCGGATCCTGGGTGGCGCGGAGCCTCGGCCTGCCCGAACTGCTCCAAATCCGCCTCGGCGGCGGGACGTTCCCGATCCTGTGGTCGATTATCGGCGGCGCCTTGTTCGTTGCCGCGCTCGGCCTCTTGACGGCCCGACGCCCCGCCGGCTGACCCCCGCCATTCTCCGCAACTAGGAGCCACACCGAATGGACGTTGCCGAACACATCATGAACGCGCTGAACGGGGAAATCGGTCGCACCGTGACCTTGACCCTTTTCACCCTCGTGGCGCTCTGCTTGCTCATCGCCTGGCTCGACCGGAACGGGCCTTCGAGGTCCGACCGAAAACGTGGCAACGATCGCAACGAACCCTGTTCCCATCATCCCAAGAGGTGAAAAAATGAACGACCAACCGAGAATTCGCCCCGTGCGCGGACTGTTCGCGCTGTTGAAGCGACTGTTTCTCCTCGCGTGCCTGCTCATCGCCGC
>Ga0334883_1001789_pt1 | contig 29621 bp, 25 predicted proteins | sample GraSluR1_MG_6_FD_207230 | JGI IMG/M metagenome (GOLD analysis project Ga0334883, IMG submission 207230) | Sludge microbial communities from methane-producing bioreactor in Wageningen University, Netherlands - Granular Sludge_09_05-R1 | ecosystem: Engineered > Bioreactor > Anaerobic >...
AGCACAGACCTCCTCAGCTTCTCATTCTTGGGTCGAAGATGTCTCTGAGAGCATCTCCTACAAGGTTCCAGGCGAGGACGAAGAGAACCATTGCAGTACCCGGGAAGACAATTGCAAACCATGATTGATCTAGCATTGTCATCCAGTTTCTTGAGTATGATAGTATAGTTCCCCAGTCGGCATAGCCGGGCTCAGCCCCAACACCAAGGAAACTCAGTCCCGCGGCAGTTATTACGTATGAACCGATTCTCATCGACATCTGTACAACAACCGGGAAGATGGTGTTTGGCAGTATATGCTTCAGTATTATGATCCAGTCTTTCTGCCCGAGAGCCTTTGCAGCCATAACATACTGTTCTTCTCTTGCCTGAAGTATGTTACCTCGTATGAGCCGTGCCGTACTCATCCATCCGAAGGTAATCAAGGCTATTATTACTTTATCCAGCCCCTTACCCAGAATGGTAGTCATAACCATTGCAGCCACTAAAAATGGAATTGACAGGAAGATATCGACTATCCTCATCAGGATTTCGTCGACCCAACCCCCAAAGTAAGCAGATATGGATCCCACTATGACTCCGATTAAAGCGGCAAAGCCGGTTATTATCAGTCCAAGTCTGAATGCCGTCCTGGTTCCCCAGACCACGCCATAGAACACATCTCTTCCGCCAATGACTCCAAACGGGTGTTCGGCCGTCGGAGCTATAGGTCTTGAAGACCACGCAGCTCTCGGAATCTGATAGTTGTTTCCCATCTCGTTTGTTCCGGCTATCTGGGGAGCGAAGACTGCAACTACTATAAAGAACATCAAAAGGCAGGCACCCAGAACAGCAGTCCCATTAGTCCAGAACTTCTTCATGATTTTGCGAAATTCGCTTTTCCTCTTAACTGCCATCTATGAGTTCCTCCTCACTCGAGCCTTATTCTTGGATCTACCAGGGCGTAAGAAACATCAACGATTAGATTGCCAAGAACCATTATAAGAGAAAAGAACAAGGCTCCACCGATAATCGACCAGTAATCAAGAAGAGTCGCTGCTTCCGCTAAGAATCTTCCCATGCCGACTCTGGAAAAGATAGTCTCGACAAAGACAGTACCTCCCAGAAGTCCAATCACAGAACCTCCTGCAACTGTTAAGACAGGTATCATCGCATTCTTCTTTGCGTGTTTCTTAATAACCAGATTCTCAGGTACTCCCTTGGCTCTGGCCGTTCTTATGTAGTCTTTTCTCAAGACTTCAAGCATGCTGGAGCGCGTTATTCTCAATAAGTAAGCCCACCATAGGTAGGCGAGGGTTATAACAGGCAAGAACATGTGCCTCAAAGCATCAACGAAAACGTCGATACGGCCGTTCAGCAAAGCGTCAATGGTCGGCATCGATGTTATTGTCTTCCAGTCGGCACTTCGCATTACCAGATCAAACTGCGTGTTGACAATTCCGGGTGGAAACCACCCCAAAACTGAGTAGAAAACCCAGAGCAGTAGAAGTCCAAACACAAAGTCGGGTAGAGACCAGCCAACCAGGGCAAATACCCTTATGAACTGATCTATGAACTTGTTCTGATGAACTGCGGAAACCACCCCCAACCAGATGGCCACAAGAATTACGGGAACTACAGCATATAAGGCCAACTCAAGAGTATATGGAAAGCGTTCCAGTATTGAAGGTAGCACACCTTTCTTTCCCACCATTGAATAACCAAAGTCCCCCTGAAGAATATTCCCTAACCACTTTATATATTGCACTGGCATCGGTTGGTCCAGACCATACTTTTTGATCAGTCTTTCGGCAGCGTCTGGAGTCTTCAACGCCTCGGGGCTTTTTACATAGGAAGCAAGAAGCCTGTCAGGACCGAGCGCCCAAATCATAGAAAATATGATTAGAGTCACACCGATGAGGATCAACGGCATCAGAAGCAACCTTCTGATTATGTAAGCAGTCACCTGAGTATCACCCCTTCACATTCAGATATAAGAGTAAATCTTTTCAATTATAATCCAAAATTCGATCAAAAAAAGAGCCAGGGTGTTCATACCCCGGCTCCTAAAGGATAAATATGTTTTAGTTGCTCTTGGATAGCTGGTAATAGTACTGATTGGATCTTACAAGATGTGGATACCAACCGTTTACCCATGGAGCCCTAACATTGAGTCCGGTGGGCATGAACAATGGGATTCCAACAGTATCCCTTATAGCCTTTTCCTGCACGCTTCTGTAGAGTGCGAAGCGCTCTTCGTTATCCACGGAAACTGCTGCAGCACTTATCTCAGCATCAACATTCGCAGCCGCCCATTCCTGGAAGAGTCTTCCCTGTCTCGAAGCATAGACTCCGTAACTTGCATAGTACGTGGCTATGAAGTTGTGAGGATCAGGGTAATCTGCAAGCCAACCGATAACAAACAACGGAAGGAAGCCATTTCTCTGAGCCGCAAGATAGGTCGGCCACTGAACTCCGAGGGGCTCAACCTTGAACTTAGGATTAATGGAACCCACGAAGTAGGCCATCATCTCGGCGGCCACCTGTCGGGAGTCATTTCCGGTGTTGTAAAGCATCTGTATAGAGAACCCATTCTTCCAGACTTCTCCGCCCCAGGCAAGTTTGAATTCAGCGGCAGCCTTTGCCAGATTGAATTCGGGAAGCGGTAGAGTCGGATCGAATCCAAGGAAGCCTTCTGGAAGATCGGTTGGTACCAGTTTGCCAAGTCCATTTAGAACCTCTTCAACAAACGTTGCTCCATCGTAGCAGTAAGAAAAAGCTCTTCTTACGTGCACATCGGAGAAGAAGTCAACAGGAATACCCTTTCCATCTAGCTTACCGCTTCCAATGTACTCGCTGTTTGCGTTGATCAACCAGTTGAAGTGAAGAGAAGTTATCTGAGCAGTTGGATAACCACTTGAAACGACTGCCTTGCCCGCGGCTTCTAGAGCGTGTGCCTGATCCAGATACGGAGCCCCAAAGTAGGCCATATCTGCATCTCCGGCTTCAAAGATCGATTTTCTTGTCGAGAATTCATCTACACCCCAGATCACAACTGTCTTGAGCGCTGCCGGGCCTGCCCAGTAGTCATCGAATCTCTCAAGGATGACCTTCTGCTGGGATCTATCCCACTGAACCAGCTTAAACGGACCGGACCCTGCAACCGCTTCATGGAATGGACTTTCCTGAGGTTCTAGATCGTGCCATTTCCACCAGCCATCGGCCTTGCCGTCCCATGCGCCTTTTTCAATACCCCACTTGGAATCGACTATCGCAGCCCAGGAACCGAAATGGGCTATCGTGTTGAGGAATGGTCCCCACTGAGCGTCAAGTGTGAATACAACGTTGTTTCCTTCAATGGCAACTCTCGGGCTGACGACTTCTTCATAAAACGCTATGAGCTTTGCCTTTGCCTCTTCTGATGTCGGATTTCTGTCGGCATCAACGGCTTCGGAGTATGCCATTCCGGCATAATCTTCGAACCAATCTTCAACGCTTGCAAATACTCCACCAGTAAGGGCTTCGATAATCATCCACTGGGGTCCGCCGGACGGGTCACCGAGAATATATCTGTCGAATGAATACTTCACGTCGGCCGGTGTAAGCACGTTGCCAGTATGGAACTTCATGCCTTCCCTTATGGGGAAAGTGAACTTTGTGCCGTCTTCATTGATAAGACCGTTCTCAAATGATGGCACTTCCGTTGATATCATCGGAAGGTATTCAGTTACCGATTCGCCTTTGTACTGGATGAGGTTGTCATAAAGATTTAGAATAGCCTCACCACTGGCGGTGTCATAAGAGTGCAGAGGATCTAGAGTCTCGGGCTCACTAATCGTGAGATTCACGAATGTGTTGGGATCATTAGCCAGAGACATGGCGGATAAGAACAGTACTAAGAGAGTCACTAGTAGAACTTTCTTCACGTAATTGCCCCCTTTCAAAATAAGGATGTGTGTACTGTAATTATAACTCTTTAGGACCGAAAATTCAAAATACCGTTAACCATCGTGTTGTATTTGGACTTATCAAGCGGCATTTGTTATTGACAATAATAGAAGTGCAGTGGTAAAATCTTCTCTGTTCGGGTGCGTAGCTCAGTGGAAGAGCGCTTCCTTGACGAGGAAGAGGCCGTAGGTTCAATCCCTACCGCACCCACCAGAAGGGAGAGTTCAACTCTCCCTTATATTTTTTCAAGAGTCTTGAGTATTAATCTACTAATATCTTTCCCGGTTTTTCCGGCCGCTTCGATAACTTCTTCGGCCGTTAAGGGTTTTAGGTCATCCGGCACGGCTTTGTCGGATATCGCGGCCATTCCAAGGACTTTGATACCGGCGTGACGCGCGGCAATGACTTCGGGAACGGTTGACATTCCGACAGCATCGGCTCCAAACCTTCTGAGCATCCTAAGTTCTGCGGGCGTTTCGAAGTTTGGACCCGCAACTCCGACATAGATTCCGTCATAGAGACCGATTCCAATCTCTTTCGCTGCCTGCTTCGTCTTCTCCAGAAGCTCCGTATCGAAAGGCTCACTCATGTCGGGGAACCTCGGCCCCCACTCATCAACATTAGGGCCTATCAAGGGATTGTCACCCATAAAGTTTATGATATCCTTTATGAGCATAATTCTTCCAACTTCAAAGTCGGGATTCAGACCACCGGAGGCGTTCGTAATAATCAGGACCTCTATACCCAGTTCCTGCATAACTCTTATTGGAAAGGTTATGCTTCTCATAGAGTAACCTTCATAGAAGTGCAGTCTCCCATTCATTAGCATCACATCGTGATGAAGCACTTTTCCGAATTCAAGCGTGCCTTTGTGTCCAGGAGCTGTGGAGACAGGAAAGCCGGGTATCTCTTCGTAAGCTACGGTAACAGCTTTGTCCAGACTCTTAGAAATATCGCCAAGACCACTTCCGAGAATTATAGCAATCTTTGGGCTCTCCCTGAGTTCCTTTCGGATAAAATGGGCAGCTCTCTTAGCATTTTCAACGTATATTCTCAGCTCTTCCTGAAGCTCCGAAATACTCATATTAATCGGCGGAGACCCCCTGCTTTAGCTGTGGGGAGGAAACCGCCTCCCTCCTTTCACATAGTAAGGATGTTGTTTTACTTAACAGCTTTAGTTTCTTATAGCTTGCTGAAGCATGCACTTTCGTTCCGTCGAGCTTTCGGATGTCAAAGTATCCGCTATTCCTTCTTCCAAATATGAAGCATGGTTCTCCCTGATATTCTACTTCGTCAAACAGCTCGAACCCATAAACGAATCGAGGAGCTTTATTAGCTTTACGCAAACCCTTTTTGGGATTTGTCTTATGCAACTGGCGATTCTGTTTGCGTACATATTTAAAGAAGTACCAACAGCCGAATTCTTCTGCCAAAGGATTTCCACTTATACATCGAGCGTCTATCCGGTGTGATTTTTCGAGATTGTGTTTGATTCGAACATTTTTGGTTATATAGCCAAAAGTCAAATGCACATTTGAATACTGTTCTTTTAGTTTGTTATAGGAAGCCCATCGCATTATGCCCATAAAGGCTGCATCCCTGAATGAAGAACTTCGCTTGACTTTAAGTCTGATCTCCCCTTTATGGTATCTCTTATGACAGGTTTCGCATAGAGTAATCAAATTATCCGGAGAGTTCCCGCCGGTCTTTCTCGACTCGATGTGGTGAACATTTAGAATTGGATCTCTTGACTTACCATTACAGTGTTGACAGGTATGTTTATCCCTGAACAAAACATACTCCCTGACATTATAGAATCCCAGCTGTTCGCCTTGCTGGTAATCCTCGCCAAGAATGTCGGGGTTCTTTATTTTCTGTATGTCGAATTGAGCCACTTCTACTACTACTCTAGTTATTGGCAGGATTGCGTGAACCAGCTTAACCACTTTAATGTGAGTGTCAATCTTATTCTGTACCGACGGTGCTACCCAACCTTCAGGCCTTCTTCGATTAAGGAAACGAGATTGTCTATAACGAGTCTTTCTGTTTCTTCTAGACCTTCTAAGCGTCCTTCTGGTAGATAACAGATCTACAATATCTGTTCTCAACTCGACTTCTGCAGAAAACAGTTCCTTGTTCTCAGTTGAGGCCGATACTCCTATTGTCTTGCTTCCTGCATCTACACCGAGAATCACATCTTGTTTGTATCCAGAGGAACCGTACAACAGTTGAATAGTAAAGGGTGTTCTTTTTACTACTTTTGCCTTCTGTTCTTTCAATAGTCTTCGTGCTTTCTGTGGTTTACACGGCATCAGTGGTTTCCCGTGTTTACTAATAACGTAGACTAACATAAAGTCCACCTCCTTCCGGAGTAATCTTCCCATCGCCAATGTTATTCGACAGTTTCTCGTTAGCAGCACTGTCCCTACCCATCAGGACTGTTTAACCACCAACCGCAGAGCGTAAGACTTGGGAACGCATCCTACGGTGCCTATACATTTGCCGATAACGTAGTGCTCGAAGCACTCAGGCTAGTCAAATAGGGCTTTTACAAGCCCCCGGCTTTAGCCGTGGGGTATTTGACCACTAAACACATCCCTTAACGAAATCAACGATTTCTGCAATTGAGTTGCTCTCGAACTCTTCTTTGTTCATAACGAAGGCCCTTTGTCTATCGATACTTAAGTTCACAGCGTTTCGTTTGACTATTAGACCGAAATTCTCTTCGGCCTCTGAGCTCAATTCTTTCGCCAGACCTATTACCGCGAACCCCTTGATTCGATCATATCTCTTTCTGTGAATCAGTTTTCCCTTTCTCACATAATAGTAAGGCGTGGCGAGCAGAGCGAACTTATCGGCTGCCTTCTTGAAGGCTGATGAGTAACCCCCGAACCTGATCTCTGTTATCCCAATAATAAAGTCACTTTCAGCCATTGGCTTTAAAAACCTCTCGGTATCGTCTTTTGCAACACACTTTCCCGGAGTTACCTTTGTGCATCCCTCACAGGAGAAGCAAGGTAGAATATGCAGCTCATTGACAAAGATAACCTCGCTGTCGATTCCGGTCTTTCCCATCTCTTCAGCAACAAACGAACCCGGAGAACCTTGATGATCGTCTGCTGGCAATGAATCGAGTATCGCTACCTTCAAACTTATACCACCTCCCACATTTCGTTCATAACTGAACAATTCTATACCAGCCTTATTAACAGGCTATTAATCTGAACCTGGCCTCGAATAACTGCGCAAAAGGTTATTATTCTCAACAAACCTGATAAAATAGATCTACTTAGTCTATTGGGAAAGGCACCCCTTGAAAGAGAAAAAGGGAAGAGTCTTTCCAAAAGGGAGGAAGTTTCGTGAAAAGTGTCTTAAAGTCTGCCCTGGTATCTCTTCTGGTCATTCTCGCATATTCAACATCACTCGCCACACTCAGTTTTGAGGCGCCTCTCATAGCCACAGCCATGGGTGATGGTTCTGGCTCGTTAATACTCGGACTCGTTTGCAGACAGCTTAATATCCCGTACAGAAATGATCTGATGATAACAGCACAACAGCTAAAAGAGCTGCTCGAGGGACCGGATCGCCCGAAGACACTAATAATCGCCACGGGGATCCTTATTGAGGGTGAAGCCTGTATGGTGTGTGGAGGAATAGAGACCGACGTGGCTGAGGAGACTCAAAGAGTCGAAGAGTTAATTGGATTGGCTAAATCAATGGCTCTGCCAATAATCGGAATGCACCTTGACGGAACTTTCTCTACACCGGAACGGACATTTCACCTGGCCATAGATTCAATAATGCCGCATTCCGATTTGATGCTTCTCGTCTCTCCTGGAGAATACGCTAAGTATCTCAGAGATCTTTCAGAAGTGAGCGGAATTCCGCTCGTCGAGGTAAAAGACACATCTGCAATCGCTGAGTTGTTGCTGGACATCTTTGCAGAACCCTGATCTTTTTTCCTCATTGCGGGTGTTGTGCTATCATTGACATGATACGCAATACTCACTTAATTGGGGAGGTACTGTATGGCTGCGATTGACAGCTTCAATTTCTATTTGCCCACAAGGATAGTTTTTGGTTGCGGAACCGTTGAAAGAATAGGGACTCTATCCAGGTCCCTGGGAAAGCGTGCGCTTATCGTAACTGGGAGACAAAGCACAAAGAAAAGCGGCCTGCTCGAAAGAGTTATGGATCTTCTTAGACGTTCGGGAATAACTAGCGTTGTATTTGACGACATAGTCCCGAACCCACTTTCAACAAGCATTGACGAAGGCGCTAGAGTTCTGCTTGAAAACGACTGTGACTTCGTTATTGGGCTTGGCGGGGGAAGCCCTATAGATTCTGCAAAGCTAATAGCGCTGGTAGCAAGCGACGGCGGGAATTGCTGGGACTATACGGAATCGGGAGCAGCCAGAAAACCCGAATCGGCATTCCCTGTTGTAGCCGTGCCGACAACGCACGGAACGGGTACCGAAGCCGATCCCTTTGCTGTTGTAACTAATCCTGAAACCAAAGAGAAGATCGGTGTCGGTTTCGACGAGATTTTCCCGGCGATTTCCATAGTCGACCCTGAAACAATGCTCACGCTTTCCCCGGAACAAACTGCAGCGACTGGGATGGACGCTTTTTACCACGCTATCGAGTCTTATTTGAACAGCAACCACCAGCCCACTTCGGATCTACTGGCACTCGAAGCTATAGGTTTGATAAACAACTATCTTCCTATCGCTTATGAACATCCCAAAGACCTTGAAGCTAGAACGGCCCTTGCTTGGGCGAGCACAGCCGCCGGAATATGTGAAACACTTTCGGGCTGTATTGCAAACCACTCGCTAGAACACCCCGTCAGTGCATATTACAACGCGACTCATGGAGCTGGACTGTGTGCCACGGGCCCCTCGCTTCTGGAGTACATTCGCCCGCATGTAATGGAGAGGCTTGGAGAGGTGGCAAGAGTCATGGGAGCACCAAGTAGAGAGATTAACATAGATGAGCTTTCAAGAATGGCAATTACACTTCTTCGCAGATTGCAGAAGAGTGTTTCTCTGGATATCACGCTTAGTGACCTCGGAGTTGAACCTTCAATGCTTCCTACACTTGCAGAGGATGCTATGAGGACTATGGGAGGCCTTGTAACAGTAACACCGGGGAATCTCCAGACGATTGATCTACTGAAAATATACCGGATGTCTATCTAGGTTCCAGAGAGTTTTTTCAATAGCGTCTTTCTTCAGCTACAGGAATCTGTGAACTATCCGTATTGCATTACAGTCGATAGTTGTCTCGCCAAATGTTTCTAGTACCTCGCGGGTTCTGCTATAATTGTGCATTCGCATTTTGGGAGGCGTTTGGTGCTCTTCTTATTTGAGTTGTAGAGAATTTGAGCGTTTTGCAAAGTACATTATCGCGCGAAAGGAGGCAGGCGGCTTCCTCCCCACAGCTAAAGCAGGGGATCTCCGCCGACTAATACGATGAAAAAGGAAAATGAAAAGTGTACAACTATATTTGGAAAGAGTATATTCTACCGCGAGGGTGGAGATCAGAACGGTATTCCTGTGGTCTTCGTACACGGGAACTTCGCTTCCAGCAAGTGGTTTGAACCATCTCTGGAGCTTCTTCCGAAAGGCTATCATGGGTTTGCTATCGATCTCCCTAACTTTGGAAGGTCAGATCGAACGGAGGAAGTATCGATCGCCAACTATGGGAAGGTTCTGGTGTATTTTCTGAGGCAACTTGGTCTAGAGGGAGTGGTCCTAATTGGACACTCACTGGGAGGGGCCGTGGTCCAGAATGTTATGGTGTACAGATCCGATCTGATCAGTAAGGTCATTCTGGTTGATCCCGCCCCGCCAGATGGACTTGTCACAGCTGCGGAAGTATATCCCATTCTCGATACCTACAGAAACAACAGAGAACTACTTAAGAAGGCTATTGCCAGTGTAATGCCGACACGTCCCGCCGACTCTTTCGTAGATGAACTTGTCGATGAGGCTCTTCTGATGAACCCGGCTTGCTTTGTGGAGAATGCCAAAGCTCTGGAAGAGTATAATTATACCGAGTCTTTAAGGGGATGTGAAATCCCGTTACTCGTTTTCCTCGGAAAACTCGACTTCATTGTCACTGAAGAAATGGTCAGGAAATTCGAGAGTATAATGCCAAATGTTCGAATTGAAATTCTGCCAGATTACGGACACAGTGTGGTGGTTGAGAATCCGAGCCTGTTCATCGACAGGGTAATTTCTTTCGTTGAGAATTCGTGAAAGTAGTTTTGAGTAAATGCATAACAAGAGGGAAGGTCTACTAACTCGCTAAAAATCTAGCTGGTATCTTTAGTATTCTAAACTCAACCTGGGCTTTGCTTCGGGGCTATCTTTGTATGTTTATAAAGACAGATTACGATTTCTCTATGCCAGCAGAGCGCCATCTTGTCAAAGAGCACCGCCATTGTCTCTCGACACAAACCGTCTTCGCAAACATAGTTTAATCATACCCGTACAAGCCCCGGAGGATACCGGGTCTCGCTCGAACGTTTCAGTATGTCGGGATTCCTATTCTAGAATTCTTAAAACCTTTCGATCCACTATCTTCTGTTGTTGGCATGTTCTTTTGGTAAAGACGGCATATTGACTGTCTTTGCAAAGTCACTTTCCTAAAGCCAGTAGCAGATGTGCTGAACAAAAAAAGAAGGCCAGTTCAGACCGGCCTTCATGAAATCTCTGCGACAGTCCTGGAGTATCAATCGCACTCCTGCTTGTCCTCAAGAAGTCTCTTAAGTGATTTCTCCACAATTGCTTTTATAGATGTCTTGTCGGCACGATACTTCACATTCTCGCCATCGAGAAAACTGCTGATCAAACGGGCTTTCTTCAATTTCTCGACGTGATTGTTCAGCTCGCCAGCAGAAATCTTGACCTTTTTGGCAAGTGCAATTGGAGTATAAGGTTCATGGAGAACTCTCAGAATCTCGAGTCTCTCCTTGCTAGCGAGTGCTTCGAATACATCTATGCATTGGAGCCTTTCATCTTTTTTCCTGAATGGGGTTTGAATTCTGTCGTAACCCAGTACAAACAGAAAGCGTTTCTTGTCCACCATAATGCTGGCGGCATCGATCCCAAGAAATGGAGAAACTCCCAATTCGATTACATCTACCTTTTCAACCATGTCTGGAATGCTAATGAGATTGAGTCTTTCAAGATATGACTCACCGTCTTCAGTTATGTACTTTTCGAGAAGCTTCTGCTGTCTGGAATTTGAGCTTTTCACTTTCGTCTTCAAGGGATTGAAGACATTCTCAAGGTACCATTCCAAAAGGTAAACATAATCTTCCTTTGTCGAAACCGGATCTGAAAACAGCTCTACGAGATTGGCCTTCTGAGAGGCTGAGAAAACCGTGCTCTTGGTTATAAACAATAGCATTTCTTTCTCATCAAGCGTGATTTTCTCTACTATCTTCTCTAGATTCGGAAGATTCCTATCCTTAATATCCGGACCGAATCCCGTTCTCAAGAAGAGACTCAGGAGTCCCTTTTCCGAAGTTCGCTTGATCTCGCCGATTAGCTGTTCGGGAGATTCGAGCCCGCCTTCCTGCACGAGAGTGAAAGTGGCGACACCAAAGTAAGTCTCGCAATTGAAAAAACGTTCCAGCAACTCGCGTATGTCCGCCGGCAATCTTCTGGCAGTCTCCTTCGTCCAGTCTATTATCTCCGCATCCGGTTCGAACCATGTCTCGTACTCTTGATCATCGTAAGCTCTGAGCATCATTTCGCTACAGTTCAAGCGCACAAGGCTCAGAAGAAAATCATAGGCAAGAGAATCGACTAACTTCACTTTTTCGATAAACAAACCCGCCCCCTCCCATTCGTGGAGTTTTCAACTCTATTATACAAGAAAATACCCATTTAGATAAAGCTGTTCACAGCAGCTGAACTCATGAAGGCTGTAGAACAGCAGAAAGAGCTCCGAATTCTGCCTGGATTGTTATACTATTGAAGTAACAACTCTTCTGGAGGTGTATTTTATGGAGGATCTCTACATTGGACTAGATATTGGTGGTACTAAGATACTCGGTGCTCTGTTTAACGCCAAGGGAGAGATTATTGGAAGAACCAAAAAACCTAGTAAGGCCAGTAAGGGCGAGGCAGTTATCTTTAATCAGGTCTGCAAGGTTATAGACTCTCTTCTCGAGAGTAATACGGGTACGCTTAAGGCAATCGGTTCGGGAGTTCCCGGCGTCATAGAGGACGGAAAGATCAGATTCAGTCCGAATCTCTCCTGGAAGGACTATCCTCTTGAGCAAAACTTGAGAGACAAGTATTCGGTACCCTCGTACGTGGGAAATGACGCTAATGTAAGCCTTCTTGGAGTCTGGAAACACGGATTAGGTAAGGGATGCCACAATCTCGCAGGACTCTTTGTCGGTACTGGAATAGGTGGAGGACTGGTAATCAACAATGCGATATATGGTGGCTCAACTGGTGGTGCGGGTGAGATAGGCCACATGATAGTCGTTCCCGACGGTCCCATCTGTGGCTGTGGTGCAAGAGGGTGTCTCGAGAGTCTGGCATCAAAGACGGCAATCCTCAAAATGCTTAAGTCTCAGATAGAAAGGGGCCGAAATAGTTACTTTTCAGGCCTTATAGAGCAGAAAGACTACATACTGAAAAGTTCACATCTAAAAGAGGCTTATGTCGGCGGCGATGAAATTGCGATCGAAATACTGGACAATGCAGCGAGCTATCTGGGTGTTGCTACTGCCTCGATAATTAACCTTTTGAACCCTGAGTTGATCGTTTTCGGAGGCGGCATGATGGAAGCGCTGGGAGAGAAGATGATCGAGAGAATTCGTTCTAAAGCTAGAGAGCTGGCGATTCCCGGCCTCTATGAGACCTGCAGGATAGAGCTCTCTGTACTGGGAGATGACGCCAGTCTCTATGGTGCTCTATCCTTAATAGAAGACGGATTGCGCATATCTCTCTGATGGAGGCTAAACATGAAAGATGGCAGAGTTGGAGCGGTAATCAACATATCATCTAACGCTCTGTTCCTTAAAATTGGCGAAAGCAAAGCCGGAAAGATAAAGACACTTGAGGCGCTGGAATATCCTTTGAGTCTCGGGAAGGATACTTTCAGCGAAGGTGCAGTCTCACGAGAGAAGATTGACAGGACGTGCAAGACCCTGAAAGGCTTCAAGAAACTAATTCGCGAGTACAAGACCAGTGTGACAAAAGTGGTTGCGACTACGGCGGTAAGAGAGGCCAGCAATCGAGATTACTTGCTGGATCAGATAACCAGTAAGACTATGTTCAAGACCAGAATACTCGACGATTCCGAAGAAAAGGGCTTGATCTATGCAGAAATGATCTCACAGATGAGTGGCTATCCTTCTCTTGAAAAGGGTAAGGCTCTTATAGCTTATATCGGCACTGGCAGCCTGGGCGTGGCCTGGTACAAAAAGGGAAGGCTCTATCTCGCACAGAACATTAAGCTTGGTTCGCTCAAGCTCACTGAGCTTCTTGGAGAGCTGCAGTCGAAGACCAACAGATTTCACCAGGTTGTCGACGAATTTCTAAGTTCCTTCAGGGAATTGATCCCGAAATCATCGCCATTTTCGAAAATCGATCATTTCGTTGTCTGCGGACAGGAAATTGAGATAATAGCCTCTTTGTGTGGCACTCAGATAGGCGAGACTATTGTCAAAATCCCGATCTCTAAACTCGATAGCCTGTACGATGATATAAAGATGAAGACTCCCGCAGAAGTTGAACAGGCATTGGGAATCGGCGAGGACATTGCCGAGATATTGCTCCCATCGCTCGGCATATATAGATTGCTTGCAGGATTTACTAAAAGCGAATTCGTCTATGCAAGCGGTGTTACTTTGCAGGATACTCTTCTTAAAGAAGTACTGATGATTAAAGAAATGAAAAAGCGTCGCGATAGCTTCAGAGAGGACATTGTGCTCTGCGCAAAGACAATAGGCAAAAGATTCTCCTTTGATGAAGCCCATGCAAACAGGGTTATGAGGACTGCTCTTATCATCTTTCAGAAGGTTCGAAACCAGTCCAGCCTCGATGACCATGATGCGCTGCTACTTAAGGTTGCTTCGATTTTGCACGACATAGGAAAGTATGTCAATTTTACAGAACACTACAGACATTCATTCGAGTTAATCAAGGGATCAACGCTGCCTGGAATCAGTCAGAGGGATCTCGAAACGATTGCTTACATATCTCTATATCATAGCAAAATTACGCCCTTGGACTCCAACGAAGAGTACAGGGCTCTCGACACAGAACAGCGGGTAAAGATCTCAAAGCTTGCCGGTATTCTAAGACTTGCCGACGCTCTAGATAGAGGGCATACTGACAAAATCGATACTCTGAAGATACGCATAAAAGATAACGAACTGCAGATAACCATTTATTCCAGTGAAGATTTACTGCTTGAAGAATGGGCCTTGAAGAACAAATCCGATCTCTTTGAACAGGCCTTCGGACTGAATGTGACTCTTAAGAAGAAGGTGAAAATAGTTGAACCTTAACGATCCGGTGCTTTACATAAACAGGGAACTCAGCTGGCTCGACTTCAATGACAGAGTTCTTGAGGAGGCCTTTGACAAGGATAATCCGGTACTGGAAAGACTGAAGTTCCTTGCGATAACCTCATCAAACCTCGATGAATTCTTCATGATTAGAGTTGCCGGTCTGAAGGAACAGGAAGAGGCCGGCTATCTGGGAAGAGATCCTTCCGGACTCACTGCCAGCGATCAGCTCAGAATGATATCCCAGAAGGTTCATAAAATGGTTGACAGGCAATATAACTGTCTAAATCGTTCTTTAATTCCGGCATTGAGAAAGAACAAAATCTTTTTTCTGAAGATGAATGATCTGAACGAAGAACAAAGGGGATTTGTTGAAAGATACTTTGCGGACACTATCTACCCGGTTATAACTCCTATGGCTGTGGATCAAGCCAGACCTTTCCCTTTTCTTCCCAACAAGAGTATAAACCTTGGAGTGGTTCTCGAGAACGCTTCTCATGAAACGCTCTTCGCACTCGTCCAGATCCCTGGATTACTTCCAAGGATAATCAAGCTTCCGGCAAAGAATAGAGACTGTTTTATCTTCCTTGGAGACATAATCAAGGAGTTCATGGATTCACTATTTTCTGGCTATCGTATAAAGTCTATTCATTCGTTCAGGATTACCAGAAACGCCGATCTCAGCATCGATGAGGAAGATGCCCATGACCTTCTTGTGGAAATCGAAAGATCTCTTCAAAGAAGAAGATGGGGCTTCCCGGTACGTCTGGAGATCGAAAAGGGCATGGCCGACGAGCTTCGAGAATACCTCAAGGAGAGACTGGAAATTGATGAAGAAGATATCTACGTATCTTCTGGTCCGATAGACCTGTCTGTATGGATGAAGTTTTCTCAAATTAGAGGATACGATCAACTGCGTTTCCCGGTGGCCCTTCCTCAAGCGTCTCCCGATCTCTATGGTAGAGAGGACCCATTCGAACTGGTAAGGGAGAGAGATATAATGCTCCATCACCCTTACGAATCCTTTCAACATATAATCGATCTTGTCTTCATGGCCGCCAATGATCCGGCCGTTCTTGCTATAAAGCAGACACTGTATAGGGTCAGTGGAGATTCTCCGATAATCAAAGCGCTAGTACAGGCCGCCGAAAACGGGAAGCAGGTCACTGTGCTTGTAGAGTTGAAGGCAAGATTCGACGAAGAGAGCAATATACAATGGGCCAAAACTCTTGAACGTGCCGGCTGTCATGTTGTTTACGGTCTTGTGGGTTTGAAGACTCATTCGAAACTGCTAATGATTGTCAGAGACGAAGACGATGGAATCAGGCGTTATCTGCATCTCAGCACGGGAAATTACAACGATACAACGGCCAAGCTATATACGGACATTGGCCTACTGACTGTTAGGGAACACCTCGCGGCCGACGCTTCTGCTTTGTTCAACGTTCTCACAGGTTATTCGCTTCCTCCAAGGTGGAAATCGTTTGCGGTCGCTCCATATAATCTCAGGGAAAGCTTCGTGAAGCTCGTTCAGGGAGAGATCGAAAACGCGAACAGAGGTTATGATGCAAGGATAATAATAAAGATTAACTCTCTTCTAGATAAGGCCTGCATAGATAAACTTTATGAAGCTTCAATGGCAGGAGTCAAGATCGATCTCATAGTGAGGGGAATTTGCTGTCTGAGATCGGGAATACCGGGTATCAGCGATAATATAAACGTAAGAAGCATAGTCGGTAGATATCTCGAACACAGCAGAATCTTCTATTTTCAGAACATCGACAATCCAAGATACTTTCTATCAAGTGCCGATTTGATGCCAAGAAACCTGGATAGAAGAATCGAAGTTATGTTTCCAGTAGAAGATGAAAAACAGAAGATGAAATTGAATTCTCTTCTTCAACTGCTTCTCAGAGATACCGTTAAGGCACGGATTCAATCTCCTTCCGGAGACTACAAGCGAATCGACAGGAGGGGCAAGCAATTTGTGAACTCACAGGAAGCCCTTCACCTGGCCGCCGTAACTCGTCTTGCAAGATTAGAGAAGGAGAAGATAAGCGTGCTGTCAAGTAAACCCAGATTAAGACCTCAAGGAAAATAATCGGGCGGAGTATTCTCTTCATTTTTTGCTGCAATAAATAAAGTAAGAAAAAATGAACTTATCGATGTTATTTCCCTTACAACAGCAATAAGTGGCCGTATCTGCGTTTATGATTATTTCTTCTTAGTAGTAAGCTATTACCAAAGGGGGAGAAGTATTTGATAAGCAAGAAACTTGATTCGGAGAACATTGGCAAGTCTAACCGAAGACTCGTGCTTCAGCTTCTCAGAAAGAGCACGGTCACTACGCGAAGAGACCTGGCTATTTCGTCTGGACTCAATCCGAGTACAGTAACGAAGATAATCAGAGAATTCCTGGCGAAGGGACTGTGTGAGGAAACGGATACTGAGGAAACTGCAAAGATTGGCAGAAAGGCTATCGAGTTGCGTCTGGATAAGAGGGCCTACACTTCAGTACTGGTCGATATAGGAGTCGAAGTGACCCATGTGGGCAGAGGCCTATTCGATGGAACTGCTTCAGCTCTGACAAGCTTCAATACTCCTTCGAGCTTTGAAGAATTCTCAAAGGCACTTCTGGAGAAGACAGACGAAATAGTGCGGAGAATACCCAAACACAAATTTCTTGGTTATTCTATTTCCGTTCCTGGAATGGTCGATGTTGAAGAGTCTAAGATAGTTTATGTTCCTCACCTGGACTGGAAAGATGTTTCTGTAAAAGATAGACTATCAAAGAGATATCCAGTCTTTCTTGACAATGAGGCCAATCTCTCGCTGATAGCAGAAAAATGGAACAATCCAGTCCTCGCTTCTCGCAGAGATATTGCCTTCGTCTACGTGTCAGAGGGTATAGGCTGCGGGATTATGCTCGATGGACAGATTTACAGAGGCCGCAACTATTCGGCGGGCGAAATGGGACACATGACCGTACAGATAGACGGACCAAAATGCTACTGTGGCAACAACGGTTGCTGGGAGACTTTCGCTTCAACTGAAGCCATTATAAGAAAGGCTCTCGCTTTGGGTTTTGAGCTTAAAGGTGCAAACAGTAATGAGAAGTATCTGAGTATCTTTGAAGGAAAGGACCTTCACTGCCGCGATGTAATGCTGAAAGAGATTGAAAAGTCTCTGGCAATAGGAATAGTAAACATAGTCAACTCTCTGGATCCCGAGGTCGTTATACTCGGTGGGATGGCTTCAAGGCTTCCGGACAGTTCTATCAAGAATCTCAGAGATTTGGTTAACTCCAGGGTCCTTTATGCAACTGGTCAGAACATCGAAATAAGGAGAAGTGTTCTGGATCTGAAAGGAAAGACCAGTTCGAACATCATGGGAGCTTCACTTCACATAATCGACAGAAGAATGAACGATTTTGTTTAAGGAGTCGCATATGGAGATCTTTGCAGGAATAGACGTGGGAACGACCTCGGTGAAAGGTATAGGGGTAGACCGATACGGGAAGATTCTCTTCTCCTACTCAAAAGAACTGTCACTACAGACACCAAGACCTGGTTGGGCGCAGCAAAACCCAGAAGACTGGTGGAGTGCCGTAGTTGAGGTCCTGAAGGATCTTTGTCAGGACAAACGCAGACTATCGGCAGTCTCAATAAGCGGTCAGATGCACAGTTTGGTCGCACTGGACGAACACTCCAAGCCAGTTTATCCGGCGATCCTCTGGTGTGATCAGAGAACAGAAAAGCAATGCAAAGAGCTCACGGAAGGGCTTGGAGGTGAGTTGTCAGTAATAAATTCCTTTGGAAACCCAATACTCACTGGATTCACTCTTCCAAAGCTTCTATGGCTTAAAGAGAACGAACCCGAGCTCTTTTCAAAAATCCGAAAGTGGCTTCTTCCGAAAGACTACATCGTGAAACGCCTTACAGGGAGATCCACGATTGATTATTCAGATGCGTCCGGCACGTCGGCTCTCAGTATTGGAGGGACATTTTCGGCTTCTGCGCTCGAGCTGTGCGGAATAAAAGCCTCTGCCAATCCGGAACTCGTTGATTCGGGCACAATAGCCGGTTACATAAGCGGCGAGATCCTTCCCATCCTCGAAGGTGTTCCAGTAGTCGTGGGAGGCGCTGATAATGCGGCGGCAGCTTTCGGCTGCGGTGTAGAAAGACCGGGTGATGTAATGGTGAGTCTTGGAACTTCGGGAACAGTTGTGGCGGTAACGAAAACTCCCGTTCCAGATCCTGAAGGACGTATTCATCTATTCAGGCACGTTTCTCCGGACTCTTTTTACCATATGGCGGTGATTCTCTCTGCGACCAACTCTCTTAACTGGTTCAAAGATAGGTTTGCGTCGGACTTGCATTTCGCCGAAGTTGAGAGGCTCGTCGCTGCATCACCGGCGGGGTCAAACGGAGTGATCTTTCTCCCCTATCTAAACGGCGAGAGAACACCTCATAGAGATCCGAACGCCAGAGGCACACTGGTGGGAGTCTCGTCTTTTCACTCAAGAGGAGACGTCCTGAGGAGCATCTACGAAGGTGTGGTGTTTGCCCTAAGAGAGGGTACCGAACTAATCTCCGATCTCGGTACGGAAATCAGTAGTGTGCGAATAGTGGGGGGAGGTTCCAGGAGCAAATCCTGGTGTCAGATGATTGCCGACAATCTTGGAAGAGAAGTCTGGCTTCCCGGAGTGGATGAAGGAGCAGCTTACGGAACGGCCAGGCTTGCCGCATCGGCGCTCGGTTTCTCCTCTGATTCGTGGATAACACTTGAAAGCAAATTCTCTCCAGATCTCAGAAGAAAGCAAATATACGATGAAGTATTCGACATCTATAAGGACCTATACAGGAGTCTGAAAAACGACTTCAGGAGGCTAGGCGAGCTCCAGAACAGAATTGTAGAGTGAGAAAGGGGTGAAGATATGAGTGTATTTGGAGAAATAGGAAAGATTGAGTACAAAGGACCGGATAATAGAGACCCGCTGGCATTCAGTTTCTATAATCCTGAAGAGCTTGTTCTCGGAATCAAAATGAAAGACTATCTAAGATTCTCGATTGCTTTCTGGCACACTTTCAAAGGCGATGGAACCGATATGTTCGGAATGCCAACCATGAAGAGAGGCTGGCTTTCGATAAGCGATGAAATCGAACTGGCCAAAAAGAAGATCGATGGAGTATTCGAACTGTGCGAAAAGCTAAACGTGAAGTTTTTCTGTTTTCATGACAGAGACATCGCGCCGGAAGGTAAAACTCTGAGAGAAACTAATGCAAAACTCGATCAAATAGTCTCCCATATAAAAGAGCACCTTAAGGATGGAAAGGTCGGGGTCCTCTGGGGAACAGCAAACCTCTTCTCCAATCCAAGGTTTGTCCACGGAGCCGCAACTTCCTGTAATGCCGACGTGTTCGCCTACTCGGCGGCTCAGGTTAAGAAAGCTCTCGAAATCACTAAGGAACTCGGCGGAGAGAATTATGTGTTCTGGGGAGGTCGCGAAGGCTACGAGACTCTACTGAATACCGACATGGCTCTGGAATTTGACAATCTGGCGAGATTCATGCATATGGCGGTGGACTATGCTAAGGAAATAGACTTCAAGGGACAGTTTCTCATCGAACCGAAACCCATGGAACCAACAAAACATCAGTACGATTTCGACGTTGCAAACTCGCTTTCGTTCTTGAGAAAGTATGGTCTGGAGGAGTACTTTAAGTTCAATATCGAAGCCAACCACGCGACACTGGCCGGTCACACATTCCAGCACGAGCTCCGGTACGCGAGGATTAACGGTCTGCTTGGCAGCGTTGATGCAAATCAGGGAGACACTCTTCTAGGATGGGACACAGATCAATTTCCAACCGATCTCTATGCGACCACGCTTGCCATGTATGAAATAGTTAAGAACGGCGGCCTCAACTCCGGCGGTCTGAACTTTGACGCAAAAGTAAGACGTGGCTCGATGGGAGAAAAGGATCTATTCGCCGCGCATATTGCCGGTATAGACAGTTTCGCGCTCGGACTCAAAGCGGCAGTTAAGCTTATTGAAGAAGGTACTATTGAGGATCTTCTGAAATCTAGATACGCGAGTTATAGAGACGGTATAGGAAAAGAGATAGTAGATGGCTCTGCCAATTTCAAGAAGCTTGAGGAATACATAATTGACAGAGAGACCATACAGTCAGAATCAGCAAACCAGGAGTATCTGGAAAGACTTATAAACTGGGCTATCGTTAAGGCTTCAGATTAGTTACTATGGGGAGGGCAAGAGGCTTACTGTGCGCCTCTTGCCCGGTCTTCCCGGCAGCTATCGACTCCCGAGTTCAAAGATAAAAGACTCCATTTCTTCGCTCGCTCCAAGTGATCCGTAGAGTTTGATCGCTTCTTCATCAAATCCGGTTATCCCGGCAGTCTTGAAGCCCATCTCCTTTAGTCTGTGCAAACACTCAATTATCAATGCCTTTGCAAAGCCCCTTCTTCTAAACTCGCTATGAGTACAGACTCTCTCGATGTCGGCAGTGCTGTTCCATGCGTTTATTAGAGCCTCACAGCCCGCAACGTGTCTACCATCCCTGAATTTAACGCAAAGATCAGTCCAGGGATTGTATATGGGCGACCGATGGGTATTGTTATAGAACTTCAGCTGATGTTCGAGTTCGCTATCGGAGACATGTGTCTTCCCCTCAAAGGCATTCGATCTAAGTATTCTTTGCTCTCTATACTCAGGAGTTGTCTCCATATCTATGATCTCGAATCCATCTTCGATTGAGCGACGTTCTTCCAACTCAGCAGACAGATCGAAGAACCTTGTGAAAAAGGTCCAGACACTCCTGAATCCATTTCTTTGGACAATCTCTATTTCTCGCCGCTGATACTCCGTCAGCTCGACAGACATCTTCTCACTTCTACTTCCCCAATTGTCGACGGCCCATCGAAGAACTTCTTCGAAGAGAAACCTGTAGCCTTCGACTGTCAATATAGAGAAACTGGAGTCTCCATCTTCCGAGATCAAAACAGCCACAAGTCTACCAAATCCATCGAACCAGAGAGTTGCGTTGTTTTCAAGAAATGCAGGATCAGAAGTCTTTGAGTTATAAAGACCGTACTTCCAGTCAACAAACCTCGGAAGTGTCATCGTTGAATTGGTCCTGAAGTGGTGATAATTATCAGTTATAAACTTCGCAATTCTTCTGAAGTCACCCTGTTCTTCAGAGTATGAGCGCACAAGTGTCTTCAATGTCGGCCTCCGTTTTCAAGAAATCCTGAAATATAATAACACTTTGGAGAGAAATCACACAAGCCGAAGTACTGACAGGCACCTATTTCCCAATTTCCCGGATAATTATACCTATGTCTTTGTTCAGAGTCGATTAAGTATGTTTCGCTTTCTACGATCCTTATGATCCTATCGCTTATCGCTTTAATATCGAGCCTTCTAAATCTATTTGACAATAGATTGTTCGTTAGGATTGACGGGTTTGATCCAACCCGTTTTGTGGAGATTACGACGTATGACTTAGCGATCCCTCCAATAATCCTGAATTAAGTCACGGTGGCACTCATTGTATGCCGATCTGGTCTACAGCTTTGCTGAAGTATGCGTAGGCCTCAGGGCTCACCGTGGATAATTTGTTTAGAAATGTAAGCGACCCGTCGGTAATCCTTCCTAAGGGTTCATCTCTAGACCACCTGAACGGAGCATCACTTTCCCCGAGCAAACAAGCTGCCAGATAAGCCACTTTAGCGGCATAGGAGAAGAACTTCGTCTGTTTGTAGTTGAAACCAAGAATATGTGATGACAGGCTCGATCTTCCTGAATCCAGTTCTCTATAATGCTCAGGTTCTCTCTTCCCCCTGGCGCCAATCAGGAGTGCCGTCTCAAATACGTCTTTCAGAATATCCTTTGGAGTTAGAACCTCAATTCCGCGGTAATGAGCCTCAGTTAAGGCAATTCTCTTGAACGTATCCCCTACAATTCTAGTGTTTTTGTGATAATCAAAGAGAGTGGCGATATCAAATAGCTGTTTGCAGATTTCCATTCCCTTTCTCGCATTATAAGGAATCCCCGTAGTGTTGGGCGCGAAGGCCGTGAGTTTGTCTCCAAGAATCGAATCAATAGAAGGTATTGTAGCCGTCGTTACTGGATTTTCGTTATGGAAAACGGAACTCTTGATCGGTGTCTGAACTAACTCAGTGTGTAGAGGCTTCTCATACAGGGCGTCAATTAGAATATATGCGTTCTTCTGACTGGGATTGACCGAGCCATAGTAGAACTTGAAATGCCTTACCGGGAAGACGGTCTTTCTTATGTCCTCTTCATAGCTTGAAAATTTGCCGGTCGATATGACTTTGCTGAAAGTATTACTCAGGTCCGTTTCGGGCTCAACAATGATATCTATTCAATGGACAGGCGTTGAATTCTATCCAAAAGCAGGATTAGAGAAGTTCCTCCTTTGAACGTTAGCTTTGCACCGTTGATTATCAGCAACTCTAGAAGCTGAAGGGCCTTAATCGTCTTTTCCAGCAGTATCTGGTCACAAACCAGCTCAACTCGTTTAGCTTCAAGATACTCTCTGCTCAAACAACTATCGGAGATCATCTAATACCTCCCTGTAACCTGTCAGCTTCTCTGAGGTGAGGTACTCCGCTATTTCCTTTCTCTTACCTCTCCTTGCCGCGTATCTCAATATGGTATCTACGTTCAGCGCGTATGTATCGAAAGCATTCCTGAAAACCCTGTCCATTTCGGTTCCACCGAAAGGCTCAAGAACGGGCTCCCCTGTGAGCAAATCCACAAGTATTTTTTCGAGTCTCGGTATGAGGACTCCGTCACTCTCCCTGATCGGTGCTTCGGTGATGAGTCTTCCGACAACTATTGCGGGAGACTGGCCCGAAACATACAGATCGATATCTTCAGAAGAGGGCTTTAGAAGCAGCCGAATTTCATTAAGTGAGGAGTCCTTCCCAAATGCTTCCTGCAGAACTTCAAAGACGGCCCTTTCCGTCTCTCTTTCCGATTCAACAACTATGGTCTGCATAGAGGCTATATGAAGGGCGAACTCGTTCAGCCAGGAAGGCCTCCAGACACACATTCTTGTCAGCGGAAGCTGTTTCCTTAACGCAAGATATACCTCTCTAAGAGTTTGGTCTATCTCTGGAGTATAGTTATACAGCTTTTTGAGGGTGTACAGACCGCGTCCGACAGGGGTTATGACCCCACGCCTCTTCAGAGCATTCAGTCTGGTGCGGATAGTCACCGGACTTATCGCTTCTCCGGGAAGAGAAAGAAATGGCTTGAGCTCGCCAATAGTTAAGGAATCCCTGTCTTTAAGCTCTGAAATTATTCTTTCGCCACTCCGCTTTGATGACCAGGTCTTGTCTTTCAAATCAATCAACTCGCTTATAGAACAAATGGCAATTTCTGAATATATTGCCGTTTGTTCTAATTATAGCAGATGTTCTTTGCCTTCCACTCTCCATAGCTCACATGTATCCGTCAGATATTCCCCTTTCAATGAGATCATATCATCTCCCTATCAGCAGTCATCTTCAGTTTGGCAGTACATTCAGCTTAACACAAGTGTTCCTGAAGAGCCGTGTGCAATAAGACCCGATCATATCTGGATCGATCTATGGATATAGGGATCTCTAGCAAAAATCTCTTCAAGTCTTACGAGTATCCTGTGTTTTCCTCACGAGAGAGCAATAACAAACCCCCGGGGCTATACCCAGAGTTGGAGTGTGGATGTTACTGAACAGATATGCGCATATGGTCGGGCTGAACGACGGTGATCGGCACACATACTCTCCGAAGACCTTCGGTTATCACCTGTACAAGAGAGGTGTAAGCCTGGAACATATACAGAAGATGCTGAATCACTCTTCACCGGCAGTAACTCTCAGGTACATTGGATCACACTGGAGCAGCTAACGACATCTACGTGGAACTGAATCTGTGACAATTGAAAAATCACCCGGGAGTTCTGGCTAGTCTACAGAGCTCGACACGTAGGTTTTCACCAGTAAGAATCTGTCGAGCTAACTCGGAAATACAACACTGTCTAGGTTTATCATCTCTTGTACGGAAAAAAAGGAGTCCCGGTTATTCTAATTCGTTTTAGGGAGTAACGAATACTTCCATCATTGGAGCGGCAATACTTACCGAAGGTTCTGACGGGCCTTCTTCTTCGTTGCTGACAGAAGCCTGCACAGTCTTATACAACCATAGCTTCATATTTGTCCTGACGTAGTCATTCCAGCCGTCGAAGTTAGTCTTAACCCATCCATAGTCGGTGTTATCAATAACGACGTGGTAGTAACCCGGAGCGACTAGATTCTCCTGAAGCACCCAGTAACCGCTGTTTGCTATCCATCTTGCGGTAACGTTTACCTTCCCTGAGTTCTTAAAGCTAGCGAGCTGACTCGCGCTCATCAGCCAAACCTCGTAACCGTACCAGGGAGACACCGTGCAATCGAGGACAATTTTCACGGCCGATACATCCGAAGAGATGTAGAACGAGTATGTATTCGTCCAGTAATAATGCTCGTCAAGCTTCCCATAATCCCAACTAAGTGTGAGCACCCAGTTTTTTACCGGGGGAGTAATAACGACACAGGAACTTACAAGCATTATCAGTAATGCAAGTAACACCACAAGGTATCGTTTCTTCATAGAATCTCCTCCTATTTAAGATCGCTCAACGCAATTATATTCTTTGTTACACATATATCGAACTTCGGATCACTCCGTAAACAGAATAATTATAATTATCTTTCTTAATTCTTGCGGTGTTATAATGACAATATCATCTAAGGACTATTAGCATCTCGCCTTCCTCTAGTCGACATCAAATAGATTACTGTGGTGGTGAAGATTATGAGAAAGTTTGCCTCTGTGATTGTTATTGCCCTCTTGCTGTTATTCGTGTCTTCCTGTATCCCAACCAATTTACCGCCTTTACTCGTCAAAGCTGGCGGTCTGGAAGGAATCATAACCCTTGTGAGTAACACTTTCGCCTGGATAGGGACAGATGCAGACGGCATAATAGCGAAATACGAGTACAAGAAAGATGGAGGTGTATGGGAAGATAATGCCCTCGCTACCACTTACACCTGGAACGGTTATGCCAGGGGTGTTCACATATTCGAAGTTAGAGCTAAAGACAACAGAGGAGCTTACTCCAATGTCGTTATGTGGACCTTCAATTATGATGCCCCCAATCAGCCGCCAGTAGTCAATAAGCTCGGAGGGGCCGAAGGCACAATAACCAGTCCTAACAACACTTTCTCCTGGAGCGGTACCGACGACGTTAGTATCATCAAATACGAGTACAGAAAGGACGGAGGCGGCTGGATCAACCACGCCCTCAATACAAGCTATACCTGGTCAGGTTATGCCGGAGGAAATCACACCTTTGAAGTCCGCGCTCAGGATAATGAAGGTCTGTATTCAGCAATCGTCACCTGGACATTTACTTATGAAACGCCAAACCAGCCGCCAGTTATCACGAAAGTGGGTGGCCTTGAGGGAAGCACTCTCGAGAAGACGAACATCTTCGGCTGGAGCGGGAACGATCCAGATGGAAGTATTACAAAGTACCAGTATAGAAAGGATTCCGGGAGCTGGGTAAATCACGGTATGAATACTAGCTATACCTGGAACGCGTATCTTACAGGACTCCATACATTCGAAGTAAGGGCCCAGGATAACAAAGGAGCTTACTCGAACATCCTCAAGTGGACCTTCGAGTATATTGGAGAGCCTTATATAACCTGGCAGAAGTGTCTGGGCGGGAGTAAGAATGAGAGCATTGCGAATTTCCCTTACGCCTCCATACAACAGACAACTGATGGAGGTTACATAGTTGCAGGTTATACAGAATCCAACGACGGCAATGTGAGCGGAAACAAAGGCAACACAGATATCTGGGTAGTCAGACTGGACGGTACGGGAAACATACTCTGGCAAAGGTGTCTTGGTGGTTCTGGTTATGAATTTGGCGCCTCTATTGTGCAGACAACCGATGGTGGGTTTGTCTTGACAGGGGTAACAGGCTCTACTGACGGTGACGTGAGCGGAAATCACTATGGAGCTGCTGTCTGGATAGTGAAGCTTGATGGTACAGGAAACATACTCTGGCAGAGATGTCTCGGTGGTTCAAGTGTTGATTGGCCTTATTCAATTCAGCAGACCGCAGACGGGGGCTACATATTAGCGGGTTATACAGAATCCAACGACGGTGATGTGAGTGGAAACCACGGTGGCAAAGATGCCTGGGTAGTGAAACTCGATGGTGCCGGAAATAAAGTCTGGCAGAGGTGCCTCGGAGGCTCGGGTACTGATATGGCTTATTCAATCCAGCAAACAACAGACGGAGGCTACATAGTCGCAGGAGGAACCGATTCCAACGACGGTGATGTGAGTGGAAATCACGGTGGAGGAGATGCCTGGATAGTTAAGTTAGACGGTTCCGGAAACAAAGTTTGGCAGCGATGTTTAGGCGGTTCCGATTTCGACATCGCATACTCAATCCAGCAGACAACAGACGGAGGTTACATATTTGCGGGAGGCACAAACTCCAACAACGGTGATGTGAGTGGATACCACGGTGGTGATGGTGATATCTGGGTGGTGAAACTCGATAGTGCTGGTAATAAGCTCTGGCAGAGGTGTCTCGGAGGTTCGGGGATAGAACTGTGGCTCTCTTCAGTCGAGCAAACAAGCGATGGGGGCTATGTTGTCATAGGTACAACAGGATCAAATGATGGTAATGTGAGCGGGAATAAAGGTCTCTGGGATGTCTGGGTAGTGAAATTAAACAGCACAGGCTCTCTTGTGTGGCAGAAGTGCCTTGGGGGTACTTCAGTTGACTACGGCTTTTCGATTCAGCAGACGTTCGACGGAGGTTATGTACTGGCAGGTTTAACCGCCTCAAACGACGGTGACGTAAGCGGCAACCACGGTGGAATTGATATCTGGGTGGCGAAGCTGAAGTAGAGTCTGGGAGTTCAGAAGAATAATCCGTTTCCACTTGTTTCAAGTTTGTGATTCTCGTACAGTTTATCTCGATAACTTACAACGCTATTGAAAGAACACCAGAAGGGGGTGCAATATGCGGAAAGCTTTAGTGGCAGTTATTTTGCTAGTTTTTTTGGTTGGAACCGTAATGGCAAATCTTACAATTTATGAAGCAATATCTCTTGGGCAACAGCACGGAGCTAGCGACGCAGAAAATGTTGGATTCTTAGGGTCTGCCTTATTAGGTAGTCTAGGTGCTGTGTTTATGAACACTTCTGGTAGACCCCTACCACCAAGTAGAGTTGCTTATATATCTAGCCTAACAAAGAGTCCGGAAGTAATCGCAGCTTATGAGAATTCTTACTCAATCGCATATTCGAACCGAATAGCTGCCAACACTTGGAGAGGTTACGCCGTTGGTATGTTGATCAGTTCGATAATCGTGGTCCTGCTATCTGTAGTTGCGGCAGGTGCATAGAGAGCTTCAAGATAACCTAGAATCTGAAAGAGTACTTTCGAGATTGAGTTGATATCGGTAAAAGTCTATTGCCGCAAAGGGCTTGGCGGTCACAGTAAGTGTTGTATTGTTTCCAGGAACACATACTCATTTGTGTTAGAGAGTCTATCAGGTGGACCCTTTATGACAATCACTGTTCCAAATCAGTCCTCCGCATTTTCTCTGTCCAAGGCTTTGCGATTCTTATTTATTCAGCTTCATCGTCTTTGAGAGCAATCTTCTGTGAAGATTTAAGCTTATTAACTACGGCATCTTTCAGAGAGATTATTTGTGAAGCCGATACAAGTAAAAGAATAAAGAGGTTTGTCATAAGGTAAGCCAATACATCTAGTAAGATAATGAACACAACGGGGACAATGAAGTACACAATCTTCTCACGGTGGACAACACACAAAACAGTCACTAAGAAAAGGGCAGTTACAGCAACCAGACCTAACACCTCCCGGCAGCAGGATTACTTCTGCTTTTGCAGGTACTTTTGATAACGTGATATAGCCAGCTTTATATCCTTATCCTGTCTTGTGTCGTCTGACTTAAAGCACGCATTGAGGAACACCACTTTTTTGCTATTGGAATCAATTGAGAAGTAGACTCTTATTTGCTTTCTCAATTTGGTTGAATACTCTCTCAACTCATACAACTTGTCTCCTAGCGCAAGTTTCTTAATCTTGGGTTTCTTGCCCTGCAGCATTTCTGCCTGTATGCCTTTACCTTCCTGGAGCCTCTCAATGATATTGAAGATATTATCGGCTGTGATTGCGTCTGATTTTGCCAGTTCCAAAATAAATCCTCTGATAAAATCGCGGTTTATGTCTTCATCAAAGAGGTAAACGGAAAAGCCCCTCCACAGAAGCAATTCCTCTGAACCCTTTATGGAGCTTACTTGCTTGGATTTCTTCTCTTTCATACAATCACCTCCAGCAGGATCTTCGAAGAGATTATATATCACCGAGCCATTCGATATGCTGCTCCTAAGTAACGATTTCATAAATTCGTATCAATCTAGGGCTCTGTGATTGTTTATTTATAATAATTATAGCTGATTTTATTTATAAGTATAAAATTACAATAGAATAAATAATTATATTTTTTATAGTCTATTTTCGAGTTATTTTTCGGTATGAATTGAAGTGAAATGATTATCCTAAAGTATTTGAATTTGAATAGGGTAAGGTTTTTTATAAATTGAGAGAAATAATAAAAAGAAATAGTTTGACAGTTTTTATGGGAACAAAAGATAAAAATAAAGCAAATATAGGTATTGATTTATATTATCATATATGATAATATACTTATGTGAGTAAGTAATTATGTGAATGTAGAAGGTGGTGTTATAGATGTCAGGATTCGATAAGCTAAAGGCTAATCTTATGAAAAACGCGGAGTTTGCGGCAATTTACAATGAGAAAAAACCATTGAGAACCTTCATAGATGAACTGATCGATCTCAGAGTCGAAAAGGGTATGACTCAGAAGGACCTTAGCGAACTCACAGGCATAAGCGTACCGAATATCTCCAGGATTGAGTCGGGGAAGCAGAACCTTTCGTACCAGACGATGTACAAGCTCGTGAGTGCTCTCGGCGGTAAGATAGCTCTCACTCCCAAAG
>Ga0334883_1001800_pt1 | contig 29518 bp, 23 predicted proteins | sample GraSluR1_MG_6_FD_207230 | JGI IMG/M metagenome (GOLD analysis project Ga0334883, IMG submission 207230) | Sludge microbial communities from methane-producing bioreactor in Wageningen University, Netherlands - Granular Sludge_09_05-R1 | ecosystem: Engineered > Bioreactor > Anaerobic >...
TACTGCGTTCTTCTTAAATTCATCATCATACTTCCTTCTGAACTCTCCCATTCTCTTTTTCCGCCTCCGATTTCCGGGACTTTCTCTGCCCCTTCTACCTTAGCAGATTGTCTACAATTTTAACATTTTCCACCTAAATGTCTCTAAGATTATTCACATTGTCACGCTTTTAATCAGTTCTGTTACCACCTCATAATCATTTAATTTCGAGCTCAAAGGAACTGACCCCATGTGTTTCTGTAACGTTTGCATGAAAGTTAACTTATTAAATTCATCTATAGTATCCATTTTGAAGTTTCAGATATTTTTTGATCTAAATCATTAGGAGATACTCCTTTACTTCTAATCATTTTTTCTTCTGCCCAAATAAATCCTGTGTTTTCGCAATTCATCAGTCTTATTAATTCTTCTTTCTGTTTTTCATCTGGTATTAATTCATAGATATCTGCAATTAATATCTCATAACAACTAAAATAGTCTACATAACTAATGTCTGTTTGTTTCCTGCAAACAAATCTATAATTGATATAAGGAAATACCTCTCTGCACAGAATTTCTGTCCTAATTAACTCTTCATAGAATTCCCTAAAAACAGAATTTTCTCTTTGTTTTCCCGATTTGTACCAGCTAATGAAAGTAGGGATATTTTTACCACTCATCCTTAACCTTAAGTCATCTTTACTACTTTGATCAATCGGGATGCAGTCATCATCTCTAATTTTAAGCTGATTAAAAATATCTACTGCTTCTGGCAACCGTTTATATACTCCACCTACAGGCTGAAATTGGCTTTTTATTCTTGCTCCGCGAATTAGGAGATATTTCCCATCTATTTTAATTCTGAATAGATATGATGCAGAAATGCGGATATCTTTATTTACATAAAATGTTTTACATTTTAACCACAACAATAGATCTGAATGGTTTTCCAAGGCTGTTTTAATAATGTCTATAACAAAAAATCCCAATATTATATATCCTAGTTCTTTTAATATTGACAAATATACAAAGACTACCCCAACTACAATAAAAAAAATGTATAAAATATATTTAGACATACTTAATACTCCAATCATTCCATAATATTACACGGATCAACTAAGTGCAATTCAAACGTTGTTTTTATCATAATTAGAATACAAGCAACCAAATGTTTTTCACTAAATTATATATGTGTGCTGTATTAATAATTACTGCCGTGTATGTATACTAGTTAATTTCACGCTACCTCACTATAAACACTCTTCCCGGCCCCGAAGTAGTTGTCGTAGATGTGCTGGTAGACGGCGGTGGTTTTCTTTTCGTATAGGGCGGGGTCGTATATTTCCGGCAGGCCGGAATCGAGCAGGGTTTCGATTGTTACTTTTACCTGGGCGCGGTCTTTCTGGCGTTTGCGCCAGTCGAGGACCAGTTTTTCTTTTTTCAGGGTTTCTAACAGGTCGCGGGCTGTTTTTTTGACCTGGTCCCGCTCTTTTTTGGATAGCTTTGGTTCCGGCTTGGTAAGCAGATCGAATAGGGCAAGTTCTTCTTCAGTTAAATTCTCGCCTACTGAACGTTGCTCCTCTTGCGATAAACTCTGGGTGAATTCCAACAGGCGACGGAAATGTTCTTCAATATTGTGGCTGCCGCTATTGTATTCTTCAATTAGCTTCTGGAACTTTTCGAGGTAATCTACCCTCTGCCGGTTCAGGCGCACCATGCTGTTCAGTTTCCTGGCAATTGCGCCTTTCATTTTTTCGGCTTCGGTATGTTTACGCCCACTTTCAAATCTTTCACGCAGGGCATCAAAATTGATATTGCTTAAATCTATAAGGTGTTCTTCACCTTCATAGTTGGCCTGTTTGTCTATAAAATAACTTTCCGGTGCGATTGAATGATCAAGCAGGTCTTCAACCTTGTCCAAAACTACTGATATATCAGCAACCGGGGTCAGTGCGCGAATCATGTTAGCCAAAACCTTCAGAAGCTCACATTGGGATTGAACTTCATGGGCTGCCTGGTCGGGCAGCACAGCCTTGTAAAGTCTGTTCACGTAAGCAGCCTGCTCTAAAAAGCGCTTCTTATGTTCGTCTGTTGCAACAAGGGCATCAACGGCATCACGGAGCAGTTCAACTTTTTCCAGTGCTTCAGCGGCTTCTATCTTTGTGTAATCGATACCCTTTTCCCGGCAGAGAGCCCAAGCATCTTCCAACGCCTGTTTCAGAGCATCAACTAAGGCTTTTTTATCTTCAACCGGCTTTTCATTTCCACTACCGGTGCCCGCCCCGTATATGGCAAGTGCTTTTTCTATATTGCGGAATACACCCACATAATCGACAATCAAACCACTAACTTTATCCTGGTAAACCCGGTTTGCCCTGGCGATGGTCTGCATCAGGGTGTGGTTACGCATTGGTTTATCGAGGTAGAGGGTTGAGCAGGAAGGCACATCGAAGCCGGTCATCCACATGGCGCAGACAAAGACCAGGCGGAAGGGATTAACAGGTTCTTTAAACTTTTGTTCTAAATCTTCTTCAACCATTCGTTTACGGTGAGGCCGTATATCGAGCCCTTTTTGTTCCATGTCGCGAATTTCGTTCTGCGATTGGGAAACCACCACAGCCATATCAGTTGTTTCCATCAGTTTAATCCTGTCTTCCAGCTCAGTTCGCCCCGGCCCGGCAGCCTCTTTAAATTGCAGGCGCAGTTGATCCAACTTTATTTGCCAGTGCTTCTGAACCTTATTATACATTCGCACGGCTGTTGCTTTATCAATGCAGATAACCATGGCCTTGCCCTGGAAGCCGCGGGTGGTGAAGTGTTCTACAATATCTTCGGCCACTGCATCCAGGCGGTCTTCGCGGGTGATCAGGTGATATTCGCGGGAAAATTCTCTTTCCAGCTTCTTCTCCTGCTCTTCATCAAGAGCGGCATCTTCGAGCAGCCTTTCCATATCTTCGTTAAGATACTGGTTAGTAAGCTGCAGCTCAGGTATGCGGTTTTCATAATAGAGGGGCACGGTGGCCTTGTCTTCGACAGACTGACGGAAATCGTAAACACTGATATAATCACCAAAAACATGCCTGGTTTTCTCTTCGCCTATGATCAGCGGGGTTCCGGTAAAAGCAAGGAAAGAAGCATTGGGCAGGGCAGTGCGCATGTTTAAGGCCAGGGTATCGTACTGGCTGCGATGTGCTTCATCGGTGATTACTATAATATCTTCACGTTCTGATAGCACGGGATGAGTTTCTCCCGGTTCGGTGCGGAATTTATGAATCAGGGTAAATATGTAGCGGTGATCTTCGCTGAGCAACTGGCGCAAATGCCTGCTGCTTTCAGCCTGGGCCTTACCCCTGGTGACAGCTCCGCTGGAGCTGAAGTTTTTATAGATCTGATCATCTAACTCCCGGCGGTCGGTTACGATCACGAAAGACCAGTTGCCCGGCACCTTACGCAATACTTTCTGAGAAAAGAAGATCATCGATACGCTTTTACCGCTGCCCTGGGTATGCCAGAATACCCCCAACCGGCCCTGGCGATTCTTGATATCATTAAGGGCATCAATTGCGTTATTGACCCCCAGGTACTGGTGGTTTTTTGCTACCAGTTTAACCTGGCCCCCCGACACTGACATGAAGAGGGTAAAGTTTTCCACCAGATCGAGCAGCCGGAATGGTTCGCAGGTGCCGCGGAGCATGGTTTCCAGGGAAACACGGCCTTCTTCTTTTTCGCTACCAACCCTTTTCCAGTCTGAAAAGTGCTCCCACCCGGCGGTAACAGTGCCGATCTTGCTTTCCCGTCCATTGGAGAGGATAATAAATGCGTTATACCAGAAGAGGTGGGGGATGGTATCTTTATAGTCATTAAGGTTGCCGGTAAAGGCTGTTTCCACCCTCTGGTCTACCCCTTTGAATTCAAATAAAACCAGGGGTAAGCCGTTTATAAAGCCAACTGCGTCTGCACGGCGGGTGTGCATTTCTCCGGTGATCCAAAACTGCGAGCAAAGCAGGAAGTCGTTGTTCGATGGTTCTTCCCAATCGATAATGCGGATATATTCTGTTCGTTCACCCTGATCGAGATCGGGAATCTTAATCCGAGCACCATTTTTGATCAGATCGTATACTTCCTGGTTGGCAGCTACCAGGCTCAAGCGGGAGCGGTCGCGGGTTAACTCTTCAATGGCCAGTTCAATGGCCTTCGCAGGCAGATCAGGGTTTAGCTTTACGAGTTCAGGCCGCAAGCGGGCAGTTAACACAACCTCGGATTTGTTCTCCCGGTCCAGAGGGCTTTGCCCCTGTTCAAACTCACCGTAAGCATTGTAGGTTTCCCAGCCCAAGTCAGCCAGCAGGTTAATGGCAGGCTGTTCGATCAGGTTATCTTCGCTGTAGCCGGTGGGAGTCATAATAAGCTCCTTTTTCCGCCTTTGTTTGTCAATAATTTAGTTTACCATTATTTCACTTGATCCCTGCTTGGCCCCGGTTTTGGGACTAGATTGGATCAAGGGTTCCTTATATTCTTATCTTTAATCCTCAAATTCCTTGCCCTCATGCGCTCCATCCCAAGTAAAAGTTACTTGGGGGCAGCTTGGGGGGTACTTGAGGGGTAGCTTGCTTGGTGCTTGCTCGGTTTAGCAAAAATTAGTTCAGCAACCACACACTTTGCACGCAATAAGCTATCCTTAAATTACCCCTTAACTAGCAGCCTCCTCTGGCACTTTGATATCAAGATCAGAAGCATCGACCTCGCCAGAGATTAGTTTGGGGAGAAGAAGATCACGGGTTTGGCAGAGAGTGTGATTCTTGTGTCCGAGTAATGATATTTGAGAAAGAATCGGCGATGCAATATCCTGAAAGCTTTCTTGAACTGTGATTGGTGGAACACTTCGGTATACCTTTTCTATATACTCAGCCCATCTGAAATTAGATATTCCTGTAGACTGCACTTGAAACTGCTCAATTTCTCCGGAGCGATAACCTTCAACAAAAGACAAATATAGTATTTCTGGTAAGTACAATTCAAAGTTTGGTTCTATACGCTTGCAAAAACTCGCACAAATTATTTTTTCCCCTTTGAATAACCTTAAAAGCTCTGGCGATACAAGCAGAGTTCTACCCAAAGGCTGACCTTTACTCCCTCCAGAGACCTCAAATATTATATCCCCGGGCGATAACGTACGTGCTTTAAGATTCGACACAGTGTGATACCTGTAGGGTACATTAGCAATATTACATAATCTTGTATTAGGGATATCTGTGCCACGAATCACCCATGCTGGTTCATTATATTTATCATCCTGCTCATCTTTACCCCACCCGCCGCCAATATGTCCAGATATAAGCTCACTTAGCCTTTTAATCTCCCACCCTTCTGGGATCTGACCCAGGGGGGAATCGACGAAGCAAGCATTTTCGTGGCCGGGGAAGCGGAAGTTGACGAACCACTCACGGTAGAGGTTTTGGGCCATTTCTTCAAGGACCTTGATCCGCCGCAGGTTGTTTTCGATCAGGTCATCGTAGGCTGAGAGGATGGTTGCAATTATTTTTCGATGCACCGGGTATGGTATTGAAAATTTTTTGATACTGTTTTGAGTGAGATTCGGCATCGTAGCACCACTCGCCATCTGTAACAATTCAGGAAGATACAACTCTAAGCACATTTTTATATACTTCGTGTCTATACTTGTATTGCCTCGAATTGCACATACACCTCTACCTAAAGAATATTGTTTATCTGCCCAGTTCATTCGGCCTGTTGTATTTCCTCGGACACAAAATATCAAATCACCTGGGCTACATTCTTTTTTTGAGTTTGTTGTATAAAGTGTGCTTTGCGGATAAACATTCCCAAACTCAGTAGGCCCATTTAATAAAGGTAGTCCAATACCATCACGATTATAAGTATCGCCAGCTGGCGAAGTCCCCATTATTACCTTAGCGACTTCCTCAAGAGTTCTCAAATTCATCACTCACCCTCCAACAACTTCGCCACATTCTCCGCAATCCGCTCTTCCAGCTCCCGCGCCTCTGCGTTAAGTATCTCCAGCTCTTCATTCAGCTCTTCCAACCACTCTTTAAAATCAATACCATCATCTTCTCGCGCGGTTACACCAACATAACGCCCGGGGTTTAAGCTGTAGCCCTGCTCTTTAATTTCTTCAATAGTTGCCACCTTGCATAGCCCCGGAACATCAATATATTCAAGTTCAGGGAAATGCTCCTTTAACAACTCTAACCCACCATGCAGGTCTTCCGGTTCTTCGCCACGGTAAAGGCGGGCAATATTGGCCAGGTATTCCACTTGGGCCGGGGTCCAGTCGCGGTGGGCGCGGTCTAACTGCCTGAAGATATGGCGGGCATCGATGAAGAGCACTTTATCTTCCCTGTTACTACCCTTTTTACCCCGGTCGAAAAACCAGAGGGTGCAGGGCAGGGTAACTGTATAGAAGAAGTTTGAACCAACGGCTACCATTACATCTACTGACTTGTCTTCTATCATCTTCTGGCGGATATCCAGTTCAGAAGCACGGGCATCGGAAGCAGAGTTGGCCATGACAAAACCGGCCCGGCCTTTGTTATTAAGAGCGCTGTAGAAAATTTGAATCCAGATGTAGTTGCCGTTATCGGTGCGCGGCAGGCCGAAGGGAAAACGGGGGTCTTCTTTTAAGCGTTCCTTATCAATGCGGTCCACATTGAAAGGCGGATTGGCCATAACAAAATCGAACTTGCCGGGGCTTTGATGCAGATCTTCATAGTAGGTGTTGCCTTGGCGAATGTCGCCGCCCAAACCGTGAACGGCAAGGTTCATTTTGGCCAGGCGCACAGTTTCGGAAACCCGTTCCTGGCCATAAATGCTTATAACTTCGCCACCGCCATTGCGGTGTTCTTCAACAAAGCGGGCACTTTGCACAAACATACCGCCGGAACCGCAGGCGGGGTCGTAGATTCTACCGCCGAATGGTTCTATAATGCCAACGATGAGCTTAACAATGCAGGTAGGGGTGAAGAACTCGCCACCTTTCTGCCCTTCGCTCATGGCAAACTTGCCGAGGAAGTATTCATAGATTTTACCGAAGGCATCGCCTTCAATATCCATGGGAATAGAGTTAAGCAGTTTTAATAGCTCGGAGAGGGCCGGGTTCTCCAGGCGGTTATAAGTTTTGGGCAGGACATCTTTCAGATCGGGGTTTTCAGTTTCTATGGCGCGCATGGCATCGTTGATCGCCTGGCCGATGTTACTGCCTTCAGGCAAATTGAGCAGGGCTGAAAAGCGGGCTTCCTGGGGTAGGTACATAACGCCGCGGGCCTGGTAATCGGTAGGCCCTATAGTGCGCCTGCCTGTAGCCTGCCCCTCAAGTTCAGCTTCTACTGCGCTGAATCTATGATCGGCATAGCGCAGGAAAATTAGCCCCAGCACGGGAACAGAATACTCCGATGATTTCAGCTTTGAGTTGGCGCGAAGCTCATCAGCAGCGCTCCAAAGACGGCTTTCAATTTGATTGTTGTTATTTTGGCTCATTATGCCTCCAGGTTGTGGGCTATTTATTATATTTAAAATGACAGGAGGAAACCGGCGCAGGTGATTAAAATCTGAGCTGACTATTCTATGCGACCAACTCCAACTGCTTAAACTTTTTTTCTTGATTAAACCTTATATCCCTTTTTTTGACGAAATATTTGTGCTATTTTACTGTTTCACCAGGCTAAAAAATTTTTCATCTAATTGCTTTTCAATATATTCTTTACCGGCAAAGCGGCCGGGGGAAGTACTATGCAGGGCATAACCACCTGAAAATGTGCCGCCACCTTTCTCAACGATTTGGCGAATGTTATTAAAGACAACATCGGTGCCAGAGCCCTTTTCGTCTGCCTGGAATGTAATTACGGTAACATCTTTACCCTTAAAATCAGCTTTACTGAGAAAAGCGTTCATTGCCGGGGTAGTTTTTCCACCCCAGATAGGGGTCATCAGGTATAGCGAACTATGCTTCCCGGCTTTTTCCCAGGGTTCTCCCACCAGTTGAGATATTTTACCGGAAACTGCCTGGTAGCCGCTTTTTATAAAACCGGTCAGCCCCTTACGCCCTTTAGCTTCATTTAGTTCAATTAATTCCGAACCCATTTTATTTGCGATATATTCGGCCCCGGTTCTTGTGTTGTTACTCCTTGAATAATAAACAACAGCTGCAGACATGTTATCTCACTCCTTTAGTTAGCTTGAGGGTAGCTCTCTTTCCTTTTACGCCTGGTCCCTTCCATCTCTATTAGCATAAACATATCCGATTCTTTTTACCTGAGCAGCAGTTTTCGAAGTTTCTGGTGAATATTCCCATAGGGTGGGTATTTCTGAGCGAAATCAAAGCAGAAGCCTTTATCTAAAGTTGATATCTAAGGTTTGCCCGCTTTGAAAAAAATGCCGCTGCTTCATAAAAACATCGCTGTTTAATTTTTCCGGCATGGTAAGGAAGCCTCCTTTACCTGTTCGATCATTTAAAACACTTATGCATTTAGAATTCGATGTCGGCCATGATGTTCCTTTGTTGGATAACATAATCTATTTCCGCGAATCAGGAGTCAGGCCTTGACATTATTTTATTATGGTGTAATAATGGTTGCAATATGGAACCGTAAAATGAGGTGAGCAGCTTGGCTAATATTACTGTAAAAAATATACCCGATGATCTCTATGAAAAGCTGAGTAAAAGCGCAAAGATAAACCGCCGCAGCATCAACCAGGAAATAATTGTCTGTATAGAAAACAATATTCAAGACAAAGCAGACACCCCTGGGCATATTTTGAAAAATGCGCGCCGCTTGCGCAAAAAAACTGCCGAACACCCCATTGGCAATGATGAACTAAACCAAATCAAAGGAATTAAGCGTTTATGATTGTAGTGGATACTAATATAATTGCATACCTCTTGATCAGTGGCGATTTTTCAAGGCAGGCAGAATATGTTCTACTGAAAGATTCGCAGTGGGCAGCACCGTTGTTGTGGCGAAGTGAGTTGAGAAGCGTTTTAACTCAATATAATAAAAAAGGGTTATTGAGCCTTGCCGATGCTGTGGAGATCATGGAAAGCGCTTCACAGTTGATGGATAATAACGAGTATGATGTTAACTCAGAGCTGGTCTTAACATTGGCAAAGCAGAGCAACCTTTCTGCCTATGACTGCGAGTTTATTGCCTTAGCCAAAGATCTTGACGTTAAACTTGTTACAGCGGATCAACGAATAACTGAAAAATTCCCTGGGCATACCTTGCTTCTACAAGATTTTACTAAATGAGCATCTGAGAAATATTGCCCTCAGCTGTAAGGCTATTTTTTATGTTTATCCTTCCTTTAGGACTAAGCGTTAATGGTTACTATAGAGGAACTTGCTTCCCCAGATTTTTTATAATTTCATGATACCGTTTGGTTGCCAGTTCACTTGGCTCTCCCTTTTTACAGAAGGATAACCCTGCCAGTTTTCGGTTAACCCGCTCCACTACAACTTTTCCATCAACCATTTTCGATTCTAAACAATGCAGGGCTTCAAGAAACCTTTTATCTTCCTTTGCCCTGTTGTAAAAAGATAGAACATACACATATATAAATAAATTATAATTGCCAAAAGGATACTCAGTTTGCATAAACAAAGTGCCTATCCCGTATTGGCAGGGGCCAATCGGCTTCCTGATGATCCAGTGCTCAAGTAGAAATTCGACAGCTCGATCAAGGGCAGGGTTCTGATTCAGATCATCTGTAAAGCGAAATATATCGAGGGCATTCAAAGTTGGAAAGGGGTTTGAATACTCCGTCTCCGGACCTCTTCCATAAATAAACTTATTGCATCGCCAACCTCCGTCGGTGTACTGAATATCAAAAAGATGCTGAAAGGTTTTTTGAAGCCTGCTGTCATTTGCATAACCCAAACGGCACAGTGTGCTTGCGGCGTTAATTGTATTGCAGGGGTAAATTGCACCTGTTGGACTTAATTTAAACCGCCCATCTTCCCGCCATGTGCTGAAAATCAGGTCGGCAACCTCTTTGAATATTGGTTCGGAGAGGTCCATCTCTAATTCAAGCAGTAAGCGCACGCTCTCAAGGGTAGAAAAGGGCCCGCCTTTACCCAGACGCTTGTCGGGAGTTGTCCAATAGTCAGCACCATGATGATAGCGTTTAGCCAGTATCGCTTCTATATCGGCTTGATGTAATTCTTTTATACCCACAGATAATCGACCACCTTACCACGAAGGCAAAAGGGGTCAGGTCTTGAAAAATCATATCTTTACTTTTACTGAGAGCAAATTCTGCAAATACAAAAACGGCATTTCAAAACCTGCCACTTTTATCTTACCCTGAATTATTAACCTTTCCGAAATGTCGTATTGCTGCAACGTGGGCATGGTGGTAATGTGTCAGTAGCATCGTCAAGGTGTACAACCTGTCCACATTTTGTGCAAACGTAATTACCCATACCGGGCTTTTCACCTGTTTTATGCATTTTATTAGCCTCCTTGCATGTGTTTTTTAAACAACCTACTATTACCATATGTTGACATCTATATACGCATGTAAACTTAATTGAGATATTTGATCGCTATATCATCTAGCTGAATGGCAATCTTATGAAAATCTATATTTAAATCCAATGTTTTGACACTTATACGATTTCCACTCATTAAATAATCAAAATCAGGAGTTATTTCTTCATCAGTTTTAGCATAAAGCAAAATCCCGCTTACACTACCTGAATCAGACTTATCTCGATTTTTAACATAAGCAAATATTTGATATAAGTTATTAGAATGCACTGTAAGGCTTTTATAATAGCTCCTATACTGCATAGACTTGCCATAGTATTTTGTATCTATGATCATTATTTTTCCAGCATACTCAATTGTTATATCTGTTTGCATAACAGGTAAAAAATCTATCACACCATCATCTGTGATCCAATCAATTTGTGCTGCTTTCACTGAATAATGAGGGTAATGCTTACGGTAATACTCCAATACAAATCTTTCAAAAAGGCGATTCATAGGTTGGTCGTCAAGGTAGCGAGTAATTCGTCTCTCGCCTCCCTGCTCTGTTAAGAGCATGCCGGCAATTATTAAATAGCAGATGTTGATCAGCATTTTATAAGTCGCATTATTCCGGTGATATCTAATTTTAGCCCATTTTATTCGTCTAAGATCAAGCTCATCAACATTGCTAAAATACATTATTATTTTTCGCAATGTCTTCTTTCTTTCCGTTTGAACTTCATCTGAACGCAACAATAACAGAACAGTAGTTTTTAAGATTTGGTTTATATAAACGTTCTCAGTAAATTCATCAAAAACACAGACCAGCTGTCTTTTTAAAAAAGTTAGCTGTTTAACAGATGAAGAAATATTTATTTTACCAACAGGCGAATACCTCAGTTCCTCGCTATTGGAATATTCTCGACCCAGGCCACGCCTAATCTGATTATGAATTCCCTTTCCAAGAATTGCAGCAAGCAGATCAGCTGCACAATCAAATTCTTCAATTGCCATATTAGAGTAGCTGTCTTCATTTAGAACTTGAAAAGCATAAGCTAGCATATAATATATATTCTGTATCTTAATCATTTAATACTCCATACAGTCTTTTTGCCCATTGATCTATTTTAGCTCGCTCATCAAACCAATATTCATTCAGTAAAGGCATTATTTCATATTCAACAACGGATAATAATAAAACATCAGACACATCATCTTCAAAACAAAGGAAACTATGACCAATCCTAAACCCACTGCCAAGCGTTTCGTCATTGCTTATAAATTCATTTAAAGCTTTAATTTGCTCAACTAAAGCGTAATATTTCGGATGATCATATCCAGCCATCATGGCCTTAAACCCTTCTGAATCAAAAGCAGGTTCAATATCAAAAAAGGCAAAGCGCCTACGCAAAGCATAGTCAATAATTGCCAGGCTGCGATCAGCTGTATTCATCATGCCAATGATATGAACATTTTTTGGCACAGAAAATTGTTCGTTAGAATAAAGCAAACGCAGCTTTTCACCTCGTTTATCATTTTCAATCAACATCAGTAATTCACCAAAAATTTTACTTAGGTTCCCACGGTTTATCTCATCAATAATAAAAAAATAGTCTCTTTCATCATCATCCTGTGCTTTTTTGCAGAACTCATAAAAGGGACCCGGTGTTAATGTGAAACCTTCTTGTGCTGGTCGGTAACCCATAACAAAATCTTCGTAGCTATAGCTTTGATGAAATTGAACCATCGTTACACGACTGGAATCGCGACACCCCATTATCGAATAGGCTAGCCTTCTTGCAGCATATGTCTTACCAACACCTGGAGCACCCTGAAGTATAATATTCTTTTTTATGTTTAGCAGGCTAACCAAATCTTCATAAAGAACTGCATCTAAAAATACTTCTCCTAAAAAATCAACATCGGTATATGGTGGATAAACTATTTCTTTTTTATTTAATGTCTCGTCTTCACCATCATCTATAATAAGCAATGCTTCAAGTTTTTGAAGATAATTGGTATATGAGGTTATATCGGTAAGTGTTTTCGAAACAGCCTGTCCGGGATGCTCCCACTCACCATTATGGGTCCATTCAATTCTATGGACGTGCTTATATTCATCGTTATTATCGTCAAAAAAATAATCAGATTCAACAACTCCCCGGCCAATAAGTTTATACAAACCTTTTTTTGCATAAACAATATCGCCAGGTTTAAGTTCATTGGCAAATTGCCAGGTTGCATGGGCTGCATTTATGTAAGTATACTCCTGACCATAAAGCTCCTTCATTTTTTCTTTCATGGCGTCTTTGCTGTGGTATTGTTTTAAATCACCCATTTCATCCCAACCAATCCCCATAATACCTTTAGAATAAAACTCATCCCACTTACTTGATTTTTCACCGGGAGAAAATATCCAATATCGTATTTCCTCTTGCCCTTGCTCACCAGTAGCAGTCTCTTCTTCTTTATCTTTACGCTCCTTAAGTATATCTTGCCATTTGATAAAAATGTCGCTAGCCATCTCCATGTCAATTTCGACAGCAAACCCTTTTTCTGTTAGTTTCCACAGTCCTTTACTCGACTTATCAAGAAAACCCTCATAAACTAAATAGGCACGAGCAAAAGCAACCTCATTATCAAATTTCTTTAATCCCAGTTTCCCTCTTGTTTCATTTACAATTTCATCTGGTAATTGTAAATCAGAAATTATTTGTTTACGTACCTGCTCCGGTGTGCCCGAACCACCAAGACTGCGTAAAGCATTGATAATCGGCCCAAACCACCTGAGGAAATTAGCAGTTGATATTTTTTTATTCTGGCCTTTAGTAGGCTTTAAAAGCCATGATTGATAAGACAAATCGGGGAAGTTCTTAAACTGTGAATCCTGCTTTTCAAAATGGTTTATGCACAAATCTACTAATCCAAGATAAGTTTCTGCAGGTGGCAGCTGTTTTAGATTTGATATATTGACTATTTCAGCAGATAGCGGATTGTTAGTATCAAGCAGATAATTTCTATTTACTTCATCAAGATTTAAATATGAATACGGACGAATCCAATAAAGCCCCATAGTGATGTTCCATTTAATACCGATCTGTTTTATTACCCTGTCATAGGCACGGGTAAAGAAGCTCCTGCTAATAGTTGATGGGTTATCTGCGAGTTCCAAAGCAGATTCAAAAAGACTCCACAAGTTATTGATATCATCTGGTTTCCGATCTGCTTTGTAAGCAAAAAACCAAGCCCGTAAATTATTTAGAATAGGTATTCCATAGAATTCATTTGGCGTATCCGCACTAACACCAATTTTCTTACCAATGGCTGACATTATCGTTATTCTATTGTCATCAGTTATACCTTTATTAAAACAGCCGAATACAGTAAATGGACAGATATCATCTATAGGTTCATCATTATCTATAAAGGGGTACCGCATATCCAAGGCATCATATTCGGCCTTTAATAATCTTAAGAGTTCTTTTCGATTGTTTTTGAAAGGTATTAACTTATCTGCAAATTCGACATAAAAACTGGTCCAGGCAAGTTTTTCAGATTCCATAAACAGCACCCCGTTAACTAAATTGAATGAATTAGTAACTTAAGATCAATCAAAAATATACATAGTGATTGTGATAATAAGTCAATAGATTAATAGCCATTCTTTAGACTTCATAATCTACTGATCTAAAAATACCAACCACGCTGGCACCCTATTGTTTTAAGTTTGGAATTATCTCTTAGTTTGTCTGCCGCGCTCCAGAGGCGGCTTTAAATTTGATTGTTGTTTTGGCTCATGTTGCCTCCATGGAATAAGTAGTATCGATGATGAGGTTTGTTCCTATAGCATGTTGGTATACTGCGTCTTTGGGCATAGTGTATATCACAGATCAACCTGGATAAAACCGGAGCAAGATAACCGGCTTCCTGACTTTTTTACTTTCTTGATTAAACAGGCAGATCCTCTTTCTGACACAATATTTGTACTATTTTCTGCCCCGCATAATCTTCACCTGCTAAAAGGGATATAATTGGCCATGACGAAATAATTTAGTAATCATTTTGCAGGCTTTGGGGGGATATGATGAATACAGGGCAGGAAGTAAAACATGATCTGCAGCAAGCGGTTATTCCGGGCAAGGGTGAACACCTGATGCGGTTTTTTAAAACCGGGCCCGGTGAGTATGGTGAAGGTGATATTTTTTTGGGGATTACGGTTCCGGAACAGCGTAAGGTTGCCCGCCGGTATTATAAGAATATTACAGCTACCGAACTGGAAATATTACTGCAGGATAAATATCACGAGCGCCGCCTCACAGCTTTATTTATGCTGCGCCTTCGTTATGAGAAAGAGACAACGGAAGCAGGACGTGAAAAGTGGGTGCAGCTTTACCTGGACAATCTTGATTACGTGAACAACTGGGACCTTGTCGATTCATCAGCCCCCTATATTCTCGGGCATTTTCTTTACGGTAAAGATACGGCACTGTTAGACGAACTGTTTGAATCGGGAGAGCTGTGGCGGCAGCGGGTAGCTGTGCTGGCCACTGCCTATTTTATTAATAAAGGCAGTTATGAAGAAACCTTAAGGCTGGCAGAACTGCTGCTGGATCACCCGCACGACTTGATTCACAAGGCTGTCGGATGGATGCTGCGCGAGGTGGGCAAGAAAGATTTTGAACAGGAGCTGCAGTTTATAAAGAAACACCATCACCGGATGCCCCGCGCTATGCTGCGTTATGCTATTGAAAAATTCGAGCCGGGGCTGCGTAAAAAAATACTGGCCGGGCAGCTTTAACCCTGGCCCAAACTGGCAAGACAGGGCATAACAGGCAGGAGGCAGAACTGTGGAAAAGGGCGAAAAAGCCCCCGCTATATCGCTGATGAAGCATTTGACACTCTACTTAATTTGTATTACATTCTAATTAAGTATTACTATAATAAGGAGTATTACCATGAAAAAGTACAGTAATGTGACCATGAAGGGACAGGTTACAATCCCAATAGCAGTGAGGGAAAAATTAGATATCGCATACGGTGATAAGGTCGAGTTTGCCATTAATGAGCTAAATGAGGTGGTAATCAGGCCTGTCAAGGTTAGCCTTGATGATATATATGGCGTTCTGAAAAAACAAAAACCTTCAGGCACCCATGAAGACCACCGCCGGCTTGCCTGGGATTGGGCAGGTGAAAAAGGAAGCAAGAGAGGTTAGTTAATGCAGTTCATCGATACAAATGTTTTTCTGAGATTTTTAACAAAAGACGATCCGGAGAAAGCGGCCAGTTGTCGCAAACTTCTTCAAAGTGCAGCAGCAGGTGAGCTTAAACTTTTCACTACCGACCTGGTTATAGCCGAGCTGATCTGGGTATTGCAATCGCCTAAAACATATAATCTGAATCCATCTGAGATCTCCAAAATTATTATGCCTTTGCTTACTATAAAACATCTCTACTTCCCCTGTAAAAATGTCTTCCCTGACATCATGGAGCTGTTTAAAACAGAAAAAATAGATTTCATTGATGCTTACAACAGTGAAATCATGCGTGGTCGGAAGATAGACACTATTTACAGCTATGACAAACACTTCGATCGGCTGCCTGATATTGTCAGGCAAGAACCTTAATAAGCTGGATGAAGTATACTGCAGAAACCAACTTAGACAGCAAAAAGTTTTGTACATAAAAATACCAGGTTCCAACAAACCTTCAGGCTTCACCTCGGGAATAAACCTCGCTGACCTTCAACAGTCGAAATCAAAGTGCCTCTAAAGACATTTCCTTTCAACTTCAGACCAGTTACTTGAATTCCTTCGTGCAGGTACTCCAATGCTTCCCGACTCAGTTAAGGTTTCACCCTTACTTCGCCTTTCCACTCTGGCGCCTTGCCACTTGCTGACGCGCTTGGATATTGCCAGTTTCCAATCAAAGCTTACGCCTTTCTTTTCAGCTGGTTTTTCCCTTCGTGCCAGACACGGTTCACCTTCCAATTTCTTGGAACCTAGTTTGATTATAATAACACGGACAGCACATATTGTCAATGAATATTTTTATAATTTTTTATTTTCAAAGGAGGGATTCGCAGCATAACCGAATAAGATTATAATAAAACCATACCCAAGGGGTGAACTGATTTGAAAACATTGATTGGTGTTACCACAGTCTGGAGCATAGAAACCCGGGGAGCGGAGAAAGAAAACCCCGGGGGTATTTTGTATAACCCCGCTCATTACAGCAACGCTCTTTATCAGGCCGGTGGACTGCCGGTACTGATAGCCCCACCGGTGCTGGAAAATGATTCTGCAACACTTGAAGCGCTGGCCGGTTCGATACTGGACAAGCTAGCGGGTCTCTACTTTTCAGGTGGCGGCGGTACCAGGCTCTTTAAAGCTCCTGACATGCCGGGTTTGGAAAAACAGCAGCCGGTTCGTTACCGGTTCGAAACAATGCTTATTAAAGAAGCCTGCAAAAGGAATATGCCTATGATCGGAGCCTGCCGGGGCCACCAGATGATTGTTGAAGCACTGGGAGGAAAAATTAAAAGGGATACAGTTACCGGACACCAACAGAAGGATGAAGATAAAATATTACACCCGGTTCAGATAGAAAAAACCAGCCGCCTGGAAAAATTAATCGGGAAAGAAAGCTGGCCGGTTAACAGCTTGCACTGCCAGGTTGCTGAAAAAGCACCACCCGGTTTTATTGTATCTGCACGAAGCCCCGAAGGTTACATTGAAGCAATTGAAGCTGAAGGGCCTGTTTTTCAGATGGGTTTTCAGTTTCACCCGGAAATTATGTGTGAGTTTGATCCCCTGGCCAAAGGTTTAATCGGCTCTTTTGTTGCTGCTGCAGAAGATTACAGCCGCAGCAGGTAAACCCGGAAATGAATAAATAAGCATCATAGATAAGGCAGGGGAACCCGGTGGGGCTCCCCTGCCTTGTTATTTTTCGTTTTAAACCGGCCCCTGTTAAACAACTGCAATCTGTTCTTTACAGAGTTCTTCCCTGACATCCATTTTCTGCAGAAAACGCTTCATCATTCTTAAGGCTCTCTCGGGATCGAGCCTTCCATAGAGCCCACCCAGAATTGATACCAGGTACTGCGCATCCATGTATACCTGCCCGGAAGGCCTGAGAATGCTGCCTTCGCATTCGTTATGAAGAGCTCCAGAGGCAATAAGTTCGAGGTCTTTGCCGTGATATTCCAGGCCCTCAATACACTTGTGGTAGATTGTTCCGCCAATCAGAAGCAGGTTGGTATCGTGGGTAAAGAAATTGACCCCGTACTGCATGAAGTATGTATCGGTTTCTTCAACATAGCCTACGTTATTGCTGGTAGCTATTTTCATTATTTCACGGGCCAGGAAAGCAAATACAGTATTCCACTCTTCGGTAACAGGCATAATATGCGGGTTAGTATTAATCCACTTGAGCATCTGCTCCAGCTTGAATGACCACTGGTCTTGTTCTTTTTCTACAAATTGATCAAAAGGATCACCCTGCGGTTTAAAATCGGGATAGCGTCTATTGAAATAGTCTTGTAGTTCTTCTGCAATTTTTCCGTTCTGGAAACGGGGCAGTTCGAGAATATTCTCGGCATTGTAGCTAAGCCCGTATTTTCCTTCAACCCTGCGGTAAGCCAGCGGGGCATTGGGTGTTTTAAGAATGGTTCTTTTAACCCGGCGACGGGCATCGCTGCCCGGATAAATGTAAAGGGGGTTTTCATTTACGTTGGCGTAGAAATCGGTGGTGCAGCCGCCAATATCGAGCGCTACTATATTGCCCAAACCTTTTTCTTTGCCGTAACCCTTGGCCAAAAGGTTAATACCTAAGAATGCCGCCCGGGGGGTGGGAATAAACTTGGCGCTCATATATTCTTCAACTACATCGAAGCCTTTGCCCCGGATGATAATGGTCTGGAAAAGTTCGCGAATTGCTTCGTTAACTACTTCAATGTTATAGGTGTTAACCTCGGGCATAACATTACCGGTTATTCGCACATCCACGTCTGCTTCTGTAAATATGGCTTTAATTTCATCGGCAATATCTTCGTTACCGGCATAGATTACCGGCACCTCGTACTTGGCGTAGCCGGCTTTCCCGGCACCCTCGGCGAGCATGCGGGCATTGTGCAACTGTGTCTTCTTTTCGCCGCCTTCATTTACTCCACCGGCAATCAGAATGATTTCCGGTTGATCTGTTTCATAAATCTGCCTGACCTGCTCTTCAGTGAGAGCTCCCTCGTAACTGTTGAGCAATTTAGCGCCGGCAGTAAGGGAGGCCAGCTCGGCGGCAAAACCACTTTCTTCTTTAACCAGGGAAACTGTAACCATTTTCAGGCCGCCCTTGGCGCTGCTGCAGGGCAGTTTAACATCAAACTCTTCCATTTTTTGCGACAGTGGTTCCCAACTGCCCGCCTTGCGGCAATCTTCCAGAATACCGAGGCCGTTGGCCAGCCCTTCACGCAGGTCGTCTACAGTGGTTGGGACATATTTCAGGGAAAACTCTTCCGTATCGGTATCAAAGATACCGACCTTGGTAAAGGTGCTGCCGAAGTCAACAACCAGTATTCTTTTGTTGTCGAACTCATGCAGGTTAAGCTGGGAGCGGAACTGGGCTACAACTACATCAAGCTCTTCACCCAGTTCGCTAATATGCGATTGATCATCAGCCATGCTGATATCAGTGTTAAAAAACCAGGGAGTGCGGTTATAAACCAGGTTAACCCGTTCCAGCTCGTTTTCCACCCTGACCCGGTTAAAAGCATCAATACGGCAAGCACCCTTAACCATTTTGGTGCGGCACTTGCCGACCATTTCGTACCTTTTATCGAGAACGGTCAGCTGCGGGGCCTGGCAGAGACCTGTCTGCAGGGCAAGGTCTAAAGTGTCGGCGCTGACAATGCCGCATGTACCACCGCGATAGTTTTTATCATCAATCAGATCGAGGAGCATATTTTCAAAATGCATGTCACGCTCGGCAGGTTCTTCACGCTCGGCTGCTTCTTCCTTGTCCACAGCCCACAGTTTATAGTTTTCGCGGGTTACTTTTCCTTCGTAGCCACCCATCAGGGCCAGGTGCAGGGTATTATACATTACACCAACTTTAAGTTCTTCTTTCCGCTCCTGGAACTTGGGGTCAGCAGTTACATCAGGCTGTTCGCCCAGGTAAAAATCTTTTACAACCTGCTTGACAATATCACAGCTTTCAATAATATCAGGTGCTTTAGCCTCGTGGTGAGCTTCGGGAAAACTGACCACGTGAATAATATCAGGGTTCATATACATCTGCATATGTGTTGTTATAGCTAAATGCCCTTTGGCCATATCAAGATTTGGGGGGAAGCTGGAAAGCCCGCCCCTGGTTTCCTTGATAATATTAAAATTAAAGTGACGGGTTAAAGGTTCAATCAGCTCATATGCTGCCATCATCTTGGCCAGATCGTTACGCGAAGATATTTCGGGAGGAAGATCGAACATGAGCTGCATGATATAGTCTTTAACCCCGCAGTGCAGGGCAATCAGGGCGCAGATAACGTGGTCGAAGGCATACATATCATCTGAGCAGTTGCGCAGCTGCCACTGGTGCGGGTCGTTAATTTCTACCGGCTTGCCCTGCTCCGCCCACCAGCTTATAACTTCCATATGTTCATCAAAACCTTCGCGAATAGCAATCGGCCCGCGCCCGTCAAGCTCATTGTAGAAAAATATGGGAACTGCGGGGAAAGGCATGTTGAAGTACTTTTCAAACAGCTTGGCCAGCTCAAGCAGCTCATCGGTACCTGAATATATACGAATGGTGGGGAAGTTGCCCCGGCGGGTTGCCTGCTTTAATTTACTCAACTCTTCTTCTGTTCTAATTGGCACACCGCCCTGGCCTTTCAGATATTTTTCGGGATCTTCTTCCCCCCGGATAAATTTAGCCAGGTAAGCCTGGGAGGGTTGATCGGGGCCGAGTGAAACAATTTCCAGGGCATGGGCATCGCACACTTCTTCAATATCTTCAATGGTCGGGTCTACCGATTCTGCAGCAATACCAATATGCGCTCTTAAAATTGGCCTGTTTTCTCTTTCTCTTACTTCCCTGATTCTCTCGAGGAGGTCGTCAGACCAAAACTGTTCTTCGATAGCGTGTGGAGGAAGCCCCTGGGCAAAGCGGTCCAGCTCCTCCATAGTTACGTAATCGTCAACAATCAGCTCAAAGAAATTGTGATACTGCTTTAGTTGAGCATATTCAGCAGCTATTTTATCTAAATCGTAGTTGCGATCATCAGGCGGTGAAAATTTATCTTCCATCATTTCCTGGCCTGTCATTGCCCTGACCAGGTTTGCCGCCGGCCTCAGGCCGCCGAATGAATAACGGATTCCACTATTCCGTGGATCAATCTTGTGCTCCAGGGCTTTATCCATAAACTCACGTATTAATTTATCAACATGAAGGTCCCCGAGGCGACTGGAAACACCAACAATGGTTGGCCTTGCCTCGCGTATTTTATTGATTACATCCTGGATGGGAACTGCAGGTCCCAGCTTGACAGCATAATAGCCGATACCCTTATCTTCCATCCACTCGGCAAAGGTTTCCACCCCGAGAGAGTGAACACAATCGCCGATAGAACCTACCATCACTCTTCGCTTTTTGCCTGGTTTATTATTCATTATTTTTCCTCCTTAACCTTTTAACCGTTAGTTAGTTCTTATATTAAATCCCCTCGCTGACCTTAACCAGCCGATCGGGGTCATTGATGCCGTAGTTTTGTGGAATGCGGGCCTCTTTGATATCAGGGCCTGTCAGTGAACCGTCTTGACCCAGGTAGCTTTTGCCGATCCAACTACTTGCAGCTTTTATAACTTTGTTCATCTGCGGGGTGGGGCTGCCGACCAAACCGGCAACAGCCCTGCTATACAGCAACCCGTAGGGAATATCTTCAGTTAAATAACGGCTGTTGAAGTCAGGAACAAAACCTTTGTCAACGGCAACAACCGGAATTTTCAGCCCCCTGTAGCTGTGATTAGTGCAGAAGGCGCGGGCCAGGCTGCTTTTATCTTCAATTGAAGCGCTGTAAGAATCAAAGAGCCACTGCTTTATAGATATTACTTCACTTAAATCAAGGTTGAAACGCTTAGTGAGCATTGCGGCAGCCTGGAGTATTTCCGCACTTAAGTTTTCCAGCAGCGTGGCAATTTCTTCTGTTACCCCCTGGTAAAAGAGGGGTATCTCTGTTTCAGACCAGACCTCTCCATCGTAATTTTTCAGCAAACCGAACATAATTCCGGGATGTATAACCTGGCCAACATTACCCAGTGATGCAGCCAGGCTGCCAGCCATGGGAACAAAATTAACATTAAGTGCCCGTGACAAAAGACTGCATAGTTCAGCTGCAGCCGCTGCAGGCACTGCAGCCATGCCGACACGCGCCTTGATGCCGAGCACCTTTACCTGGCGGCCCTGTTCAATAATTCGACAGGCCCAGGGCAGGGTTTGTCCGCAAAATATTGTCTGCCCCCCGGCATGAATATCCAGGTGCCGGGCTGCCTGTAATTCAAAGCCACTGCGAGTTGGAATGGCCCCGATAGTCACCTCTTTGTCAAGATAGGGCGCCAGGGATTCCAAGGTTGAACCGTGAGCAAAGGCCGGGAGTAAAAGCAAAATCAGATCGGCATTGGCCGCTTCCTGTGGGTCGGTTGTTACTGTATCGGGAGCTCCTGTTATTGGCGGGCTGCCATCTGAAACCAGGGTAATGCCCCCGGCGGAAGCTCCTTTTTTAAAAGCTTTGGCTTCTCCACTAAAGGGGGTATAGAGCTTAACTGCAATTCCATTATTTTTGAGAAGCGGAATTGCAACATGAGCAGCATTACCGCCACCGCAAACAGTCACTCTTTTTACAGGCTTCAAGATATCTCCCTCACTTGTAATAACAGGTTACTACCAGTGCTTTCAAATGTCAAGTTTCAGCCTTAGTGGCTTCATTTTTTTATTTTTTGTTTGAGCATCATTAATAATTAAAAGCGTTACTCGTTATATAAATGACACATGGCCAATCTTCCTGTTTCCACTTCGCGCAATACAGGTAACTCGGTGCTGCAGATATCGCCAATTCTTTCCGGGCAGCGCGGGTGAAAAGGGCACCCGGGAGGAACATCAATGGGGCTCGGAACGTTACCTTCCAGAATAATTCTTTTTCGCCGGGCTTTTTTGTCGACGACCGGTATAGCCGAGAGAAGTGCCCGTGAGTAAGGGTGCAGGGGGTGATTAAACAGCTCTTTTGTTGATGACACTTCAACAATTTTTCCAAGGTACATAACGGCTATCCGGTTGCTCACGTAATAAATTACGCTCAGATCGTGAGTGATAAACAGGTAGGTCAGTTGAAACTCCTGCTGGAGATCTTCCAGCAGGTTAATGATCTGCGCCTGCACCGAAACATCGAGAGCGGATACAGGCTCATCGCAGACTATAAATGAAGGATTCATGGCCAGGGCCCGGGCAATGCCGATCCGCTGTCTTTGACCACCGCTGAACTGATGTGGATAATTGTTGATATGATATTCCGAAAGACCAACCCTGTTGAGCAGACTGTATATTGTTTCTTCCCGCTTAATGGGATCATGAATACCTCTCTGGAGCAGGGGTACGGCAACAATATCTCTTACTGTTTTACGGGGGTTCAGCGAAGAGTAAGGGTTCTGAAAAATAATCTGTGCCTGCTGCCTGAATTTAAGCAGCTTTTTCTGGCTGTAACCGAGAACATCTTCACCGCGAAAGAAAACTTTGCCGGCTGTTGGAGGATAAATATTTAAAATTGAGCGCCCCAGGGTCGACTTGCCGCAGCCACTCTCACCAACAAGACCCAGGGTTTCCCCTTCCTGGATGGTTAAATCTACACCGTCTACCGCCCTTACCAGTAGATCTTTCTGCCTTGCCAGCACTTTAGCCAGGAAAGAGCGTTTAATTTGAAAATGTTTTACTAAACCAGAAACCTCAAGGAGCGGATCATTGTTAGGCATTAGTGTCCCCTCCCTGAGAATATTTGCTGTACTTGGCACAACGCACCAGTCTGCCTTTTCCAACGGTATGCATGGCCTGGGGTTGTTGGCATTCTTCTACCGCCTCATCACAGCGGGGCAGGAAATGACAGCCCGGAGGCAGGTTGAGCAGGCTGGGCACAGTGCCACAAATAGGCTTCAGCCTCGGCTTATTGGGAACAATATGCGGAATAGAGTTCAAAAGACCCCGGGTATAGGGATGAAGTGGTTCTTCAATAACTTCATCGGTAAGACCCTGCTCAATGATTTGCCCGGCATACATAACTGCAATACGATGGCAGAATTCTGCCGCCACCCCTAAATCATGCGTAACCAGAATAACAGCCATTCCGCGGGTCCGGTTAATCTTCTCCATCAGGCTGAGAATCTGGGCCTGAATAGTGACATCAAGGGCAGTAGTCGGTTCATCGGCCAGCAGTATTTTTGGTTCACAGCTAAGGGCAATGGCAATTACGGCCCGCTGCTGCATCCCGCCGCTGAACTGGTGGGGAAATTCATAGTAGCGATCCATCGGGGAAGGTATGCCTACCTCTTCCATCAGTTCGATGACCCGTTCTTTTTCTACCTGGATGCGCCGCCGCCCGGCCCTGCGGGTTTCCTGAAAATAGCCGTGAATATACAGCGATTCGCGAATCTGCTCGCCTACTTTAAATACGGGGTTCAGCGAGGTCATCGGATCCTGAAAAATCATGGCCAGGTCTTTTCCACGCATTCTGGTCATCTCTCTGCGACTCTTTTTAAGCAGATCTTCACCCTGGTACAGAATCTGTCCCCCGACAATCTCCCCGGGAGTGGGAACCAGGCGTAAGATGGAAAGAAGCGTTATGCTTTTGCCGCAGCCGGATTCTCCGACCAGCCCCATAATTTCACCATGATCCAGTTGAAAGTTAATATCATCAACCGCTTTTACAGATCCCCTGGTTATATGAAAGTGAGTTTGTAAATTTTTTACCTCAAGTAGCAAAGCCAGGCCTCCTTTTATTCGATACGCCGCATTCGGGGGTCAAGAATATCGCGCAAACCTTCACCAAGCATATTAACAGCAAGAACAAGAACCAGGATGGCGATACCGGAAAAAGTGGATATCCACCAGGCGCTAAGCATATAATCACGCCCAATATTAACCATTGAACCCCAGGCTGGTTCCGGGTACTGGATACCAAGCCCCAAAAAACTCAACGAAGCTTCCATAATGATCATAAAACCCATGCGCAGGGTTCCCAGGACAATAATTGAGTTGAGAATGTTAGGCATAATTTCACGCAGCATTATCTTCAGATTATTTTGCCCCAGGGCCCGGGAAGCATCAACGTACTCCTTGGTTTTTTCCGAAAGTACTTCGCCCCGAACCAGGCGGAAGAAACCTACCCATCCTTTAAACGTAAGAGCAAAAACCAGGTTGTTAAAGCCAGGGCCAATTACAGCCATGGTAAAAATAGCGAATATAAGCCAGGGGAACGAAAGCAGAAGATCGGCAAAACGGGATAAAAGTTTATCGAGCATGCCCCTGTAATAGCCGGCCAGCAAGCCGAGAGTAGTTCCTATTAAAATTGAAATGCTTACTGTCAGGAGGCCAATCATCAGCGAAATTCTTGTCCCGACGATAATCCTGGAGAATAGATCCATCCCCAGCTGGTCTGTGCCAAGCAGGTTTTCTTCACTGCCACCGTCCATCCAGGAAGGAGGTTTTAACCTGGCCAAAAGATTTACCTCCATCGGATCAACCGGGACAATTAAGGGGCCGGCAACAGCAAGAAATACAAAAAAGAGCAGAACTAACAACCCGATCATCGCTGAAGGGTTGCGGCTGAGCTTATATAAAAATTTTACAAAATTTTTACCGGTCAGGCGTAAACGGGTCAGGTAGTAATCCCGCAGGCGCATTCTCTCTGGATTAAGTGGTTGAATCCGACTCATTAGACCCCCCCTAACAACGTTTAAAGCATATGGTAAAATCTAAATTGATATTTTTGGATTAATATACGTATAGAGAATGTCAACAATAAGGTTGGCAAAAACAAAGGTAAACGCATAAATCATAACCACGCCCTGAACCAGGGGGTAATCGCGTACAAAAATTGAGCTGACAACCAAACGGCCTAACCCCGGCCAGCTGAAAACAGTTTCTACGATCATATTACCGCCTAAGAGCATACCTATTTCCAGCCCGATTACTGTAACCGTTGGAATCATAGCATTGCGCATGGCATGTTTGACTATAACCCTGAATTCACCCAGACCCTTGGCCCGGGCCATAACCACGTAATCGTTACGTAATACTTCAAGCATACTGGAACGCATTACCCTGGCCACAATAGCAGCCATTGGAAAGCCCAGGGTAATTGAAGGCATAATCAGGTGTTTAAGGGTGCTTGCCAGGGCGGGCATATTGCCGGTTAGGATAGAATCTATTATATAAAAACCGGTTATTTCCTGAAGTCTTACATCGTAAGCTATCCGGCCGTAGGTAGGAAGCCAGTTCAGGTTGATTGAGAAGACAATGATTAGAATTATACCCATCCAGAATATCGGCATGCAGATTCCGAAAAAGGCTGTAGCCATGCTGACTCGATCAAGCAGGCTGTTTTGTTTGACAGCAGAGACAACACCAATGGGGATGGCAATAGCCAGGGCAAAAAAAGCACCGAAAACAGCCAGTTCAATAGTAGCCGGCAAAGTTTGTTTGATTAATTCCCATACCGGGCGTCCTTTGGTAAATGACATGCCCAGGTCTCCGCGAAAAAGATCTTTTAAAAAGTAACCGAGCTGAACCGGAATTGATTCATCAAGATGCCACTGTTCGCGCAGTAGTTCAACTTCACGCTCTGAAACGTGACCGGCCTGCCCCATCATAATATCAACCGGGTCTCCCGGGGTTAACCGCATGATAAGAAAGATAATAATGCCAATACCAATTATAACGGGAATTGCTATAAGTATTCTTTCGATGACTCTGCTTGTCTGCACGAAATCACCATCCTACCTTGTTCTGGATCAACTGATACTTGCAGGGTAAATGCTTTTAACAACTCGCATAAAAAAAGCCGTACTTTAATGAAAGGGTTATTGCGGGCGAAAAACCCGCAATAACCCCTTATAACAAAGTGTTTATTCTAGCGCTACCCTGTGCAGGTTAATCCTGCTGTCAGTGCTCGGTTCCCAGTTAACAACATTAGCCCGGCAAGCTTCAATTTCCATGCCTACATAACCAAATACCCAGGGAGCATCATTATAAATAATTTCCTGGGCCTGGTAATAGAGGTCTGAACGTTCATCACGTTCTACTGCTATTTCTGCAGCATCAAGGAGAGCATCAAGCTCAGGATTGGCATATTGTGAGTAGTTTCCGCGGTCATTGCTTCTGAGCTTGGGAACAAGTAAATCGCTCGGGTCAAGGGTTGAGTTACCCCAGTTACCGAAAACCATCATTCTTTCACCGGCAAGCAGCTGATCACGGAGGACACCCCAATCCCAGATTCGGACTGAAGCATCAATGCCAACATCATTAAGCATGCTGGCAGCAGCATAAGCAACATCTTTTAAAACGTCTTCCGTGTCAATCACCAGTTCGAAGCCATCAGCATAACCGGCCTCGGTTAGCAGCTCAACTGCCTTCTCCGGATCAAATCCGTATGGCTCAAGGGCCGGATTAACAGCAAAGCCATGAGGCAGTAACGGACCAGCCACTGTCGTTGCATAACCAAGTAGAACATTGTTTACAATAGCATCCATATCAATTGCGTAATTTATTGCCTGCCTGACCCTGACATCATCAAGTGGTGCCATATTTACATTCATCTCGAACATATTCATCCGGGTTCCATCAACCATTTTAACTAATATGTTGGGATCAGATTCCAGCTGAGCAACCATATCGGGAGGAACATTATGAATGATATGGATGTCCCCACCCTGCAGAGCAGCAATACGTGTTGATACTTCGGGCATAAACTCGAAAATTACCCTCGCTGCAGGGGCTGGTCCAACCGGCGGTATATCAGGCGAGCCACCATAATAATCATCGAAGCGCTCAAGAACAATACGATCATCGATTGATCCTTCGACAAACTTGAAAGGACCGGCTCCCATAGGCCTGGTTGCAATATCCGAGCCGACTTCTTCAAGATATGCCTTTGATACTATCTGCTGGTGTGGTAGCATAGCCAGCAATATTGGCCATGGTTCTTCCAGGATGAAGCGGACTGTATCATCGCCGACAACCTCCACTTCCACCAGGGGCCCTAACAGACCTTTACGGGGAGATGTTTCACCTTCCATGGCCCCTTCATTAATAACTCGGTCAAAAGTAAATTTAACATCTTCTACGCTTAAATCTGAGCCATCGTGGAATTTAACCCCACTGCGAATCTTAAATTCCCAGATGGTTGGCTCCGGGTTAGACCACGACTCAGCTATTTCGGCAACTACGGTGCCATCGGGCTTGCGGGTAACCAAACCATCGTAAATATTTCTGATTACAGTCTCGGTTACACGGTCACGGTGGTTTGCCGGATCAAGAGTTAATATTGTTTGTGAAAGCCCTAAAACAATTGTGTAATCTTCATCAACGGCGACTTCTTCGCCATTTTCATCTGTGGGCTCTTCTACAACTGGTTCAGATGGGCTGCAACCTGAAACCAGGAAAATACTTAAAGCTAAAGCTAAAAACAAGGCTAGAACATACCAGGAAAACCTTCTCACACCTTTCCCCTCCTTCTATTTAAAACATTTACACCGGTTTTCATCGTGCAGATTATGCCCGATCATCACCTCCAAAGCAATTCTTAATTTTAAACGACTTATGAATAGTGATAGTATCATGTTATAACCAGTGCTCGTATAAAAAAATATTCCCTTAATAGTAGGACCTAAGCTGTGGCAGGTAGATGTAAAAAACAACATTAATGACTGTGATTAATGTTGTTTCGACGCACCATACGAATATTCCTTCTTGTCTGATTAATTTAATTAATTTTTTTTCAACTTACTACATAGCGGCTGATATTAAACTTATAGCGATCGCCGCGATAAAAAGCATGTCTCAGCTCAATTGGTGTTTCCTGGCGGGTATAAATAATGGAAGTAACCTTGAAAAGTGGGCTACCTGCAGGTTGTTCTATTAACTCGGCTTGCTCTGGATTTGCCACAGTTGCTTCAAATGTTTGCGCGGCAACTCCAAGATCAATTTTTTTATGATCGCGATAATATCGGGTAAAAGAAAACCAACCTTTTTCTGCTTCAATCTTTTTAACCATATTTATAGCATCAAAACCAAGTTCGGCAGGAAGATAGTACTGGAAAATAACCAGCGGTGCATTACTGGCAATACCAAGCAGTTTGAAACTGGCTACATCAGAACCAAGCGGAAGGCTGAGCAGTGAGGTTATTTGCACATCTGCAGTTACCAGTTGTGCTTCCAACACTTTCATGGAAGGAGTTAGACCACGGCCGAGAATTGTTTCTTCAAAACCGGTTAAACGAATTAACCCCTGATCAATTTTCTCTTCTGCGACAAAGGTTCCTTTACCCTGTATTCTATAGAGCAGCCCTTCGCTGATGGCCAGGCTAATCCCCTGGCGAACCGTTGTGCGGCTGAGGTTATATTTTTCGCATAGTTCCCGCTCTGAAGGAATCTGATCATGCGGTTTAAGCTTTTTATCCCTGATATCCTGAGCCAGTAAATCTTTTAACTGCACATAGAGGCTAATGGGAGAACGATTTGATAGTTGCATAGCTGATCTCCTTGTAAAGATTGTTTATTAAATAACCTGAAACAATACCCACGGCACTTTATCATTAGCATACCACAGGGTACCTAAATTCCACGCAAACATTAATTTTCCTTCATTAACTGATCCGGGCATGGGTCGTCAACCTTTTTATAGACAATTTGCTAAGCTACTGCAGCCAACCTCTCTTTTCTAAGCGATCCGAGATACTCACCCGGTGACATATAACCAAGTTTCTTTTGTATCCTCTTCACGTTATAGA
>Ga0334883_1001802_pt1 | contig 29485 bp, 18 predicted proteins | sample GraSluR1_MG_6_FD_207230 | JGI IMG/M metagenome (GOLD analysis project Ga0334883, IMG submission 207230) | Sludge microbial communities from methane-producing bioreactor in Wageningen University, Netherlands - Granular Sludge_09_05-R1 | ecosystem: Engineered > Bioreactor > Anaerobic >...
CGAAATGTTGCATCAGGCAGGAGGTCGCAGGGGCGCCGCCGGGGAATCGCCGGTCTTGTCGATGGATGAGTAGTCGCAGACCCGTGCAGCTCCGATACCTGCCGATGTCTGGTACGAGACTTCGGCCGGCCTCATGGAGGAGGGACCGGTTGCGGCGTCGGGGGGTGGGAGGTGTGGCCGTGCCTATCAGTTCACAGTGCGAGGCGGTGCTCTCAGCGCTGGGGATCGGCCTGGTCGTGCTGGACCACAGGTCCAGAGTCGTCGCCGTCACCGGACCCTGTCGGGAGATGCTGGGTCCGGCGGGCGACCCGGTAGCAGGTCTGGAGTTGCCGGGCCTTCTGCGGCGGCTGGGCGCGCGGTGCCCTGCGCTGGCGGCGTTGCCTGTGGACACGGATCGCTGGCCGCGGCGGCTGGAGGCCTCCGCTACTCTCGCCCCCGACGGCGGCCCGCCGCGGGAAGCCACTATCGTGGCAGCCCGCCTGATGCAGGACAAGACCCCCTGGGGACTGCTGGCGCTGGCCGCGAGCCGGCAAGAGACCGCTGCCCCCGAGCCCTCCGCGCTCTCGGCGTTCTGCCAAAACGGACAGGCGCGATTCGACGCCCTGTTCGAGGCGCGCGGAGACGGCGTCCTCGTCCATGAGCCGGGGGGGCGCTTCCTCGAGGCCAATCAGGCCGCCTGCGAAATGCTGGGCTACAGCCGCGGTGAACTGCAGGTCGTCGGTCCCGAGAGCATCTACCTCCACCTGCCGCCCTCGCTGTCCCTCCGCGAAGACGAACCGGCCGCCTCCGACGTGCCCGCTGTGCTAGAGACCGTCTGTGTCCGCAAGGACGGCACCCCGCTGCCGGTGGAGCTCATCTGCCGACGCATTGTCCACGAGGGGCGCGAGGCCGTGCTGTCGCTCCTGCGCGACCTGTCCGTCGCCAACCGCCTCGAGCGATCCCTGCGCGATTCCCAGTTCCTGCGCGACCTTCTGGACGCCCTGCCGGTGCCACTGTGGATCCGGCGCAGCGGTGACGGAGCCTTCGTGCTGTGGAACCGCGGCGCCGAGCGGCTCAGCGGTCTGTCCCGCGAACAGGTGCTGGGCAGGACCGCGGAGGCCCTGTTGCCCCCGCAGCAGGCCCGCGCCGCGCACGCCACCGATGCCGCCGCCCTGCTCAGCGGCCAGACCCTGTGTACCCCCGACCTCGGGGCCTGTCTGGACGCCGGCCGGAGGAACGCCGCGTTGGAGGCCACTGTCGTGCCTCTTTACGATCAAACCGGCCATCCCATGGCCGTGCTCGGCGTGGGTGAGGACGGCGGCAGCCGGAGCGAGGTGGACCGTGAGCTGCGCCTGGAGCACTATCGCGAGCTTTACGAGGCCGTGGCCGAGGGGGTGCTTGTGGTGGATGCGGCCGGCCACATCCTGGAGGCCAACGCGGCGGCCTGCGAAGCTCTCGGCATCGCACCCGGTGAGGTGGAGGGTCTTTGCCTGGCGGACCGGAGCTGGGGAGCCCGGGACGCGGAGGGGCGGCCGCTTCCGCCGGACGAGTGTCCCTGGAAACGGGTCTTCGTCACCGGCCGGCCTGTGAGGCAGGCGTTGGTCGGTCTGGGCAACCGCCGCAACGGCGACACCCGCTGGCTGCTGGTGAACGCCCGGCTTTTGGCGCAGGCGAAGGCCACCGACCCCGTCAAAGCGGTCGTGGCCTTCGGCGACATCAGCGCCCTGCGGCGGGGCGAAGCCGAGCTGAGGCAGTCACACGCCCTGCTCGGCCAGGTTCTGTCCAGTCTTGATGAGGCGGTGCTGGTGATCGATCCGGTCAATGAGACGGTGGAGGACTGCAACGAACGGACGCAGGCACTGTTTGGCTATACCGCCGGCGAGCTGCGGGGCATGCCCGTGGCACGGCTGTGTGAGAAGAGCTCGGAGTGCGAGACGGATGGCCCCCTGTCCGATGTCGAGAGCCACGGGGCCACCGTGGTCGGCGAGTGCTCGATGGTGCGCAAGGACGGTGGGCGGTTCGTGGCCGAGCGTCTGACCAGCTCCATCGCGGGTGAGGACGGCCGACCGCGGCGCCTGGTCACCGTGGTGCGGGACATCACGGAGCGCCGGCGGCGCGAAGACGCCCTTCGCCTGTCGGCGATCGGCCGGCTGTCCGCCGGCGTGGCCCACGAGTTCAACAACATCCTCGCCGGGATGATGATCAGCGCGGAGCGCGCCGAGCGCAAGCATGACCAGGAGGAGTACGACAGGCTGGTGTCCATCGTCCTGGCGGGCGCCAGGCGGGGGGCGGAGATCGCCCGGAGTCTGGGCACTCTGGCGCAGCCCCGGGACGTCAAGCCCGAGCCGGCCGTGATCGAGGACATCATCGAGTCTGCACTGTCCCTGCTGGCGGCGCAGATCAGCAAGGCCCGCGTCACCGTGCGGCGCGACTACGCCCCGGGCCCCTCTCGCGCCCTGCTCGATGCCGCCCAGATGGAGCAGGCCCTGGTCGCAGTGGTCTCCAACGCCGTTCAGGCCGCCGACGACGGGGGGCTGGTGTCCATCGCGACGACTTCCCAAGACGACGCGGAAGGGCCCGGGACGGTGACGATCACCGTGGCAGACAATGGGACGGGCATCGCCCCGGAGAATCTGCCTCGCATCTTCGAGCCCTTCTTCACCACAAAGGGGCTGCTCTCCGGCAGCCCTGTGCCCGGGATGGGGCTGGGCCTCTGTGTGGCCCACGGCATCATCCAGGCCCATCGGGGCACGATCAGTGTGAACAGCACCGTCGGGGTGGGTACGGAGGTCGCGATCTCTCTGCCCGGCTGCGATGCTCAGGCGCCGGGGCGGCCGGCCTCGGTCTCTGCCGACGGTGGCCCCGGCTCCGGCGACGGCCGCATTCTGCTGGTGGAAGATGAGCGCGAGATCCGCGAGCTTGTACGTCAGTCCCTGCGCGAAGCGGGTTACGAGGTGGTCTCGGCGGCCTCCTCCGGTCCCGCCTCCGAGACCCTCCGAAGCGGGCGCTTCGATCTGGTGATCACGGACATCATGATGCCCGAGGGTGGGGGCAAGGCGGTGCTGCAGGCGGCCGCGCAGTGTGCGGTGCCGCCCCCGGTGCTTGTCATCACAGGGCGCACCGAGCATGCAGTCATCGCCGAGATGATGGCCGCGGGGGCGCGGATGTGCCTCTCCAAGCCCTTTGGGATCCGGGACCTGCTCGAGGCGGTCCTGCAGACCATCGGGCCACCCCCCGCGCTATAGCAGGCCCTTTTCCCCACACACAGTCTTGCGCCTCCTCCGGCTGCAAACAATCCGTTGCGCCCATCCCGTGCAATACAGAAGGTGTTGCTGAGACTTACGTGGAAAACGGGACAGGCTGAGATCGTGTCGGCTCGCCTCCTGCTCAGACCCCGGCGTGCACAATGACGATGCCGAAGGTGTACCCCGCCCAGGGAGAGAGGCCGATCCCTGTCAGAGGCCGGTGCAATGCACATCCCCGCGGTATGGCGCACAGTACTGAACATCACCGATGCCGCTGCGCTGGTGCTGGATACCGATGGCATGGTGGTTGACGCCACCGAGGCCGCCCTGAGACTTCTGGGGTGCGGCTCCGACGAGGTCCGTGGCGCCCCCTGGTCCGAGGTGGCGGCGCGTCTGGCGCCGGCACCCGAGACGGCGATTGCCGCCCTCGGTAGCGTGAGCGACTGGCCCGCGGCGCCGGTCGCGATCGGTGCCTTCCGCTCAGCGGGTCCCGGCGCCGTCGGGCTCGAGGCCCGAAAGGTGCGTCTGGACACTGAGGACGGTGCCCGCGGTCTGGTGGTCCTGACCTGTGCCGGTCCCGACGCGGAACACGGCTCCGATGGCCGCTGCCCGGAGGGGCGCGAGCACGTCCGGGCCCTGCTGGACGGCCTGGCCGATGCCGTGCACATCGCGGACCTCTCGGGGCGGTTCATCGAGGTCAATGAGGCAGCCTGCCGACGCCTGGGCTACACCCGGGGCGAGATGCTGTCCATGTCACTGGCCGACATCCTGTCGCCTGAGTACGGTTCCCTGCTTTCGTCGCGGATCGCGGATCTGATGACCGACGGCCACAGGGTGTTTGAGACCGCCCACGTCCGCAAGGACGGCACCCGTGTTCCGATCGAGTTCAGCGGTCGTGTGATCCAGTACGAGGGGCGGCCGGTGCTGTTCAGCGTGGCGCGCGACATCAGCGGGCGCCGGGAGATGGAGGCGATCCTGGGAAGCCGCGATTTCCTGCGGGTACTGGTGGACAACCTGCCGGTGGCGGTGTTTGTCAAGACGGTTGCCGACCGGCGCTACACTCTCTGGAACCACGCGGCGGAGCGGATCAGCGGAACGCCGGCGGTGTACGTCCTGGGCAGGAGAGACGAGGACCTCCTGGCCCCCGACCTCGTGGCGAGGTACCGGGCGGCCGAAGACGAGGCCTTGCGATCGCGAACCGTTGTGATGGTGCCCGATGACGTCATCGGCAGACGCGGTCACCCTCCGATGGTTCTGGAGAGCATGCGCGGCGTGCTATTGGACGATGAGGGCCATCCGTCGGCCCTCGTCGGTATCGCCCACGACATCACCGAGGCTCGGGCGGCGAGAGACGCTCTCCGTGCCGCCAACGAGCTGCTTCGCAGCGTGCTCTCCGGTCTCGACCAGGCCGTCTTGACGGTGGAGCCCGGGTCGGGCACGATCGAGGATGTCAACGAGACGGCCGTCCCCCTGCTGGGCTACTCGGCGGAAGAGCTGCGCGGCATGGGGGTTACCGATCTACTCGTGGACGACGCCGGCGGCGATTGCCGTCGGCTGCGGGAGGCGCTGGACGGCCACCTGACCCGGACGCTGGTGAGTCGATGCCGGGTGCGCCGTAAGGACGGTCAGGTTTTTGCGGCGGAGCACTCGGTGGGCCCGATCTGTGTCGGAGGGGGCACGGCGCAGCGGCTGGTGTGCGTCATCAGGGATGTGTCGGAGAGGCAGAAGACCGAGAGTGGCGAGCGGCTGGCGGCGGTGGGGCAATTGGCGGCCGGGGTGGCCCACGAGTTCAACAACATCCTGGCCGGCATGATGATGCGTGCCGAGACCGCGGAGCTCAGCCGCTCCGAGGCCGATTTCGACCGCCTGGTGGACCAGGTGCTCAGGGGTGCCATGCGGGGCAGCGAGATCACGCGGCGACTGGCCGCGTTCTCCGGGCCGATCCGGATGGCCACGGGTGCCGTCCACCTCTGCAGCGTACTGGACGAGGCCCTTGCGCAGGCCGACGGTCTCCTGCGCGACGCCGGTGTCACCGTGCGTCGCCTGTACGAGTCGGGTTTGCCCACCATCAACGGAGACCTCCATCACCTGCGGCAGGCCGTGGCCGGGCTCATCAGCAACGCCTGCCATGCCATGGCCGACGGCGGGGTCTTGACGGTTGAGGCCAGGCGATCGGCGGACGGTTCGGGGGGCCTGTTGGTGAGAGTGAGCGATACCGGGGCGGGTATCCCGGCGGAGGATCTGCCCCACGTTTTCGAGCCGTTCTTCACCACCAAGGGGCTCTTGGCGGGCAGCGATGTGCCCGGTGTGGGGTTGGGGCTTGGGGTGGCGCATGCCATCATCCAGGCCCATGGGGGAACGTTGGAGGTCGACAGCCTCCCGGGCAGGGGCACGGTGGTGGAGCTCCGCCTCCCGGCCGCTGAGGTGTCTGATGCGGCCGGGCCGGACGCCTGCATGGGGGCGCTTCTCGACGCCTGAGAGTCCGGCCGGAAAGCCCGGCCGGCCCCGCTCATGTCGTTCCGAGCGTCAATTCCGGGCCGCGAGAGTGCGAGGAACCTCGCGGAATGCCCGGAGAGCGCTCGATCTGCTCTTGCCGGGAGCGGACGCTCTGCGGATGGCGTTCCCGGCGAAGGCGGGGTCCTCGGCCGCGCTTCCAGGAGCGGTTCCGTGGCTCATCCCTGGCGTGGCAGGAGTCTTGCGATGGCGTTACCTGGTCTTCCGGCCCGAGTCGGTCGCGCTCCGCGACGGCCGCCGCTTGCCTCGGCCCCCAACCCTGAGCGCGTTCGTGGCCGGCTCGACGGGAAGCTCCGCCGGTCTCCCGTGGCGCCCTAGCCTCCGGCGGCAGGGGCCTCCGTCGCCACCTCTGACCAGAGCTTGACCCGGTTGCGCCCGGTGCTCTTGGCCGCGTACAGTGCCATGTCGGCCTCGTGCACCATGGCGGCGGCGTCCAGTGCTTCGCCGCCGGCCACGGTGACTCCGATGCTCATGGTCACCGCGATGGAGCCACCGGCCGTGGCGAACTCACGGCCGATGATACTCCGGCGATGGCGCTCCATGGCCGCCACGGCATCCTCGTGGCCGGTGCCCGGCAGCACGATGAGGAACTCCTCGCCGCCGTACCTGCCGACCGTATCATAGCACCGAGCGGCCTGTAGCAGGCGGCCGGCCGCCTCGGAGAGCACCTCATCACCCACCTGGTGGCCGTAGGTGTCATTGACTGACTTGAAGTGGTCCAGGTCTGCGATGGCCACGGCCACCTGGACGCCCTCGCGCCGGGCGCGCTGTAGCTCGGTGTGGAGCGCGTCGAGCACGGCCGCGCGGTTCCACAGGCCCGTGAGACGGTCGTGGGTGGCCTGGATGCGCAGGTCCTCCTGAGCCGCGCGGAGGGCCGACTGCAGGTCCAGGATTCGCTCTCCGGCTCGGAGGCGGACGCGCAGCTCGCTGGAGTCGAATGGTTTGGCGATGTAGTCATCGGCCCCGGCCTCCATGGCTTCGACCAGGTCGGTCCTGTCCGTCCTGGCGGTGAGCAGGAGCACGTAGACGTACATGTCGCGACACAGGGCGCGCAGGGCCCGGCAGATGGAGACACCGTCCATCCCCGGCATCATCCAGTCCAAAATCGCCAGGTACGGGGTGGTCTCGGACTGCAAGACCTCCCACGCCTGGTCGCCGTCCTCAGCGACCACCACTTCGTGGCCCCACTTGGTCAGCGTCGCCTCCAGCAGGCGCCGGGAAACCACCTCGTCGTCGGCGATGAGTACTCTCATGCTGCCTCCTCTTCTGAGCGGCCGGCCACCCGGGCTCTCAGCAGGCGGAATTGGTCCTCGAGTCTTGCCACCGCTCTCTCGGTGCTGCCCCGTGAGCCTTCGGCCACGAGATGCTCCAGCTCCCGGGCCGAGGCCGCGGTCTGCGGCTCGCCGACCCCCTCGGCCAGCGTAGCGAGAGCGTCGCTGAGCGAGGCCACCGAAGCCCACTGCTGCGCGAGCACGGCCTGGCGCACACTGCAAAGCAGTCCCGGCGCCCTGTAGACCAGGGCCGCTTCGGCCCCACTAAGGAGCCGGACGGAGCCGGCCGAGCCCGGCTCGGGGGCGACGTCATCGCGCCGGCGACCCGGTACTTCGCCGAGGCCCAGAGTGCGGCGGATGACCTCGTGCAGAGCGGCCTCCTTGACGGGTTTGGTCACGTAGTCGTCCATTCCCGCCGCCAGGCATCGCTCCCGGTCACCCTTCATGGCGTGGGCCGTCATGGCGATGATGGGTGTATGCCCGCCGACTTGGGCCTCGCGTCGCCGGATCTCCCCTGCGGCCTGCAGCCCGTCCATCTGCGGCATCTGCACATCCATCAGGACGACATCGAATGTCTCCGCGCCAACCGCCGCCACCGCCTCGTTGCCGGTGGCGACGACGTGAACCCGGTGCCCCCGCTTCTCCAGCAGCCGGGCGGCGAGCTTCTGGTTGATCGCGTTGTCCTCGGCCAGGAGTACGCGCAGGCCACACGTGGCCTCGCTGCAGCGGCTCGGGTCCGACGCCGGTGATGCCGACGGCTCCGGCGGAAGGCTCGCGCGGGTCCCGGACATGGCGGCGGTCACGGCCTGCAGCAGTTGGGCCTGCCGGATGGGCTTGATGAGCGTCGCATGGATACCCAGGTCGCGGCAGCGCGCCGATTCGCCGGTGTGGCCGTCCGAGGTGAGCATCATCACCGTCGGACCGTCTATGGCCCGGTCGTCCCTGATCCGGGCGGCCACTTCGAACCCGTCCATCCGCGGCATCCTGGCGTCCAGCAGCACCAGGTCAAAGGCCCGCCCTTCTGTGGCGGCGGTCGCCATGGCCTGCAGGGCCTCTTCGCCGCCGGAGACGGCCACGGGGTGCATGCCCCAGTTCTGCAGCATCTCGTGCAGCATCCGCCGGTTCACCGCGGTATCGTCCACCACCAGGACTCGCAGGTCGCTCAGGCTCACGGCCGCGTCGTGACCGGTTTCCTCCGGCGTCGCGGCGCCGATCCCCAACTCCACGGTGAAGTGGAACCTGCTGCCCGCTCCCTCCTCGCTTTCCAGCCAGATGTGGCCTCCCATCATGCGCACGAGCTGGGAGGAGATCGTCAGGCCCAGACCGGTTCCCCCGTGCTTGCGTGTCGTGGACCCATCGGCCTGTGCGAAGGCCTCGAAGATCGCTCTCTGCTTGTCCCGGGGCACCCCGGGGCCGGTATCGCTGACGGCGAAATGCAGGGTGACGGCGTCACTTGTTGCGGAGGCAACTTCGACGGTCATCACCACCTCGCCCTCGGAGGTGAACTTCACCGCATTGCCCACCAGGTTCAGCAGCACCTGTCTTAGCCGCACCGGGTCGGCCACCACCGCGTCCGGCACGTCGGGGCTCACCTCGCAGGCCAATTCGAGGCCTTTTCGGTGCGCCGTGAGCGCGAACCCCTGCAGCGACTGGTTCACCAGTTGGCGGAGGCCGACGTCCACCAGATCCAGTTCCAGCTTCCCTGCCTCGATCTTCGAGAAGTCCAGGATGTCGTTGATAACGGCCAGGAGGGCGTCGGCGGAGGTCCTCACCGCCTCGAGGTACTCGCGTTGCTCGCCGGTCAACTCGGTGTCCAGGGCCAACTCCGTCATCCCGATGACGCCGTTCATCGGGGTGCGGATCTCGTGGCTCATGTTGGCGAGGAACTCGCTCTTGGCTCTATTGGCCATGTCCGCCGCCAGTGCTTGCTCCCTGGCGTGTTGTATGGCCGTCTGCAGGTCCGTGTTGGCGACCTGAAGCTCGGCGCGGGCGGCCTCGGCGACCTCCTTGGCCGTGCGCATCGCCTCCTCGGCCCGCCGGTCCTCGGTGATGTCCACCAGCACGCCCACGATCCCCGCAACTTGGTCGCTGTGGCTGGAGAAGGTGGCCTTGCTGAACAGCACCTCCCGCTGAGTACCGTCTGCGTACACCACGGAGGTTCGGTACCTCTGGGTGCCGGGATGGTGAAGTAGCTCCCGATCCATGCGCGAGCACTCCGCGGCCAGATCGGGGGCCAGCAGGTCATCGCTGCTGAGCCCGCGGACGCTCTCGTTGGACACGCCGAAAGCCTCGACGAAGGCCCTGTTGCAGCCCAGATAGGCCCCGGTCCAGTCCTTGTAGTAGACGGGGCTGGGGATGGTATCGATCAAGCGCTGGAGCAGGTCGTACTGCTCGCGAAGCGCACGTTCGGCCTCATAGCGGGCGGTGACGTCCCGGTCCACCCCGCGGTATCCGATCGCGTTGCCCCCGGCGTCCAGGATGGGCACGCCGCTGGTGAGCAGCGTGACCTCGCGGCCATCCTTGCTGACACACAGGCGTTCCAGCTCCCTGATCGGTGCCGGTGTCCCAATGGCTCGAGCGAAGGCCGCCTCCGCCGCGGCCCTGTGGGCGGGATGGGCGAAGTCTCCCGGCCTCCGGCCGAGCACCTCCCCGGGGGAGTAGCCCAGGGTATCGGAGACTCTCTCGGAGCAGTACGTGTATCCACGGCGCAGGTCCCACTCCCACATCCAGTCCGCACTACTGTCGGCGATGTCGCGGAAGCGCTTCTCCGAGTCGGCGATGCGTACGGCCGCTTCCCTCACCCACTGATGCACGCCGACAAAGCCGATTGTCAACAATGAGACCAGTAGGGCAATGGCCATGGCCTCCAAACGCTCGGTGCCTGTGACGTGCGCCACCATCGTCGTGTCGGTGTCCGTCATCAGGGCGCCGACCATCGTGCCTGTGGCCTCGGCCACAATCGGAGCCAGTCCGACGATGTGGCGGCCGGAATCCGTCGCCGGTTCCGGCGGCGGACGTCGGTGCGCGACGATCACGCCTGGCCCGCCGGGAGGAGGCGAGGGGCGGTCGGGAGCATGGGAGGACCGGAGGTGGCTTAGCCGGCCCAGATGCGCCAGTTGGGCCGCCGTGAGCTCGAACGACTCGGCTCCGGGAGCGACAGGCTCGCGACCGTCGCGACGGATGTCGCTGAGCACCACGGCACTCCCGGCGTTCACGGTGATCAGTCGCATCCGCCTGCAGCCCTCATTGGCTGCGGCGAACGCCTGGAGCCGGCGGTGCACACGGCGATAGGTCTCCGTCGTCACGTCGCCCGGGGCCATTGCCAGCGACTGCACGTCCGCGGGGTCCAGACCCGCGGCGGCGGTCCTTGTGGTCAGCCCCATGATCAGGTGCATCTTCCGTTGGGCGGCGTCGGTGACGGCCTCGGTTGCCAGCCAGCCGACCCCCCCGATGCCCAGCAGAAGGGCGGCCATCGCCGGCGCCGGGCGGTGTGGCAGCGACCACCCGGCGACTCTCAGGCGGGCCATGCGGCTGGTCTGGAAGTACGAGCCGGCGGCAAAAGCACAGACGGCGGCAAGCAGCGCGCTCACCGGCGCCAGCAGCACGCTTGAGGTGGGCAGATGGCTCGTCAGATGGCTCTGGGCACCTACGCCCACCCATGCGCCCGGCGCCGCGAAGGCCTCGACGGTCAGGTAGGCGGCCAAAGTCACCGCCAGTCCGCGCAGCCAGAGGCGCCCCGCGGACCGCTCGTCCACGGCCCGCCACAGGCCCCAGGCCGCCATGGCTCCGCCCAGAATCCCCAGCACCTGATGCGCCGCCGCATCCAGCCCCGCAGGACCGTACGGAGCGCCCAGGCCCACCGTCACCAGCAGCGGGACCATCAGCCACTTGCGCAGGGCAGGCCCGTCACCTGAGGCCAGCGCCTGCCTGCCGAACTCCGCAAGACACAACAACCCCGACAGCGCCAGAACGCAGCCGAAGATCGCCATCCACGAGGGGTCGGCCAGGCTCGCCTGCAGCAGCGTCGTCCACTGGTGCACCCCCAGCAGGATGCCGAAGGCGCCCAACCAGCCCCAGGCCAGGCGCATGTCCGATGCGCCTCTCACCGAGAGGCAGAGCATGGCCAGAGTCACCAGCCCCAGGCCGTGCGTCAACTGGATGTAGTCTACCTGCGCCTGGAGGAATGCGGTCATCCTGCAACTGCCCCCGCGGGTGTAGCGACCCGAGCAACGCCCAAGGCCACGTGGCCTGTCCGCGCGTCGACTACCCTTATCGGCACCACCTGCCTCCGACTGCAGCCTCATCGCGCGGTGGCTCAACTCGCCGCCCACCCACGCAGACCGGCGGCGTTCCACTGCGGGGACAGGGGTGGTCGGATGCGGTCAATCGCACCGAAAGACCGCGTTCCGGACCACATTTTCATGACTGCAGGCGGGCCTGGGTGGACCGGACCTGAGCAACGGTTACCCGCCCCGATCCGGGGGCCGCGCTCTGGGCCGCCGAGACGGCATCCTTGGTGGCGGTAGGCCGTACAGGTGTCGCGCCGCTCCGCGCCGAATGCTCTCGCAGTGTCGCAGTCGGGAGTGACAAAGGGAGCCCCGGAGATGAAGGTCATCGAGGTCTGTGGCAGTCCGCTTCAGATTGGTCGCAGCACGGGCGAGGCGCTGCGGCAGGAGATTCGCGCCCATCTTGAGCTGTTTCCACCCGTCGGTGGGTCGGCGTGGGAGCGTCGCCGCCCCGCGCTGCTGGCGACACTCGAGAGAGACCTGCCGCGGGTCATGGAGGAGATCACCGGCCTGGCACAGGGCGCCGACCTTCCCCTGGAGGCCCTGCTGCAGCTCAATCTCCCCATGTACTGCGATGAACTGGACCCGCGAGATGGTGGCTGCACCAACATCGCCTTCGGCGCCGGTCCCGACGGACCTGTGTGGGGCAAGAACAACGACGGCGGCCCCCCGGGAGACCGCCGGCCGGCCTGCGGGCGCATCATCCGCAGGGATGGAGCCATTCCGGCGATCAACTTCACCTTTGCCGGCTGGGTCTCGACGATCGATGGCATGAACGCCGAGGGCCTGGCACTGGGGCACTCGTCGGTGGGCAGCGTGTTCCAGCAAAGCGACCACCATCCTCCGGTACTCCTGTGGGCCTACGAGGGGCTGCTGGCCTGTCGTACTGCCGAGGACTTCGCCCGGCACATGGCCTCGGTCCCTACGAGTGGCAAGGGCTTTGCCATCCTGTGTGTCGATGCCTCGGGAGCCATGCTCTCGGTGGAGGAGGCCTGCCCCCTCACGCAGGTCCGGCGGCCTCCCCGGGGCGCCCGGCACGCCAACTGCGTCAACTGCTACCAGTTGCCTGTCCTGGCCAACGCGGACCGGCGCGACCCCCGCGGCAAGGCCAATGCCCTGAAGCGCCAGGCCTTCATTGAGGACTACCTGGATGCCGAGACGGTACTGGACGCGGCGGCCATGCGAAGGCTCTTGCGCCATCACGGTGACGTATCGATATGCCGTCACGGTGGCGAAGAGGTGAGCCACACGGAGTACTCCATGATCGGTCTCCCGGGACAGGGACGGCTCCTGCTGGCCGACGGCTACCCCTGTGGCGCACAGTACGAGGCGTTCCGACTGTAGGTGCCGGGGAGGGGCAGAGGTGGCGAAGAGGCAGCGGCGGGCAAGGCCCCAAGTACCTTCAATGGCAGCGGGTTCTGCTGCAACAGCGGTCCTCCAGGCTCTGGACATCTGTCTTTTGGTGGGGTATACTATGTCTCGTAGAAGCCGGATCAAACTGCAGGGATGCATGGAACCTACGATCAACTATAGTTGTTGCTTGTTCTCAACGAGCGACGATTTCCTCGCGAAAGGGTGGAACCGCCATGCCGAGTAGGGCGTTTGTAGGCGACGGCACAAGCGGCGAGTTCCTAGCACGAAACGCAACTCTCATCGCAGACCCCGCGTGCCCTGACGCTCTCCTGGTCAGCGCTGCACAGCACGGTGATGCCCAGGCGTTCGGCGTTCTGGTAGACCGCTACCATCGCAAGGTCTACGGCATCGTGTATCGCATGTGTGGCGGCGACGATGCCGAAGACCTGACGCAGGACATCTTCCTGCGGGCGCTGCAGGCACTGAGGGGGTTCAAGTACCAGGGAGAGGCGAGCTTCCGTACATGGCTCTACCGCATCGCGGTGAACGCCTGCATCAATGAGCTCAGGAAGCGCAAGAGGCGGCGGGACGTGGACGGGCCGTCGCTGGATGAGTTGGTCGAGACCAGTAACGGCGCGATCAGCCGCTCCATCCCGGACAAGTCGCGGATGCCGCACGACGTGGTGGAGCGTGAGGAGCTGCGGGCCGCGGTGCATGCGGTCCTGGGGACTCTCTCTCCCAAGCACCAGGCCGTGCTGGCTCTCGTCGACCTGCAGGGACTGGAGTACGAGGAAGCCGCCCGTGCCATCGGCTGTCCGCTGGGAACCCTGAAGTCCCGGGTCGCCCGTGCTCGCGACGCCTTCGCCAATGGCTTCAGGCGCTACATGCAGGGAACACTGCAGGTTGAGGAGTGGCGGGCCAGATAGCACCAAGTCACGCACCCCACATCCGCAGGAAGGGCCGACCAAGATGAAGTGTCGGGTTGTCCGCAGGTCTATCGGGGACTACCTGGACGGAACGTTGAGTGCCGCGAGGCACGAAGCGGTTCGTGAGCACCTCTCTTGCTGCCCCCATTGCCGGACCCTGCTCAATGAGATGCGCCGCGTCCGCGATATCCTCTGCGGTTCCGCGCATGACGTCGCCCCACCCCCTGGCCTGGCGGACCGCATCAAGCTCCGGGCCGCCCAGTTCCAGGAGGAAGCCCAGATCCACGCCCGGCCGTCCTCCTCCTCCGCCGTGGGCTCACCGGCCTTTGTGGCCACCTGCGCCAGCATCTTCATGGGTGCCGTCATGCTCTATGTCGTCTTCACTCAGTTCTACGCAGGCGGCTTGGGCGGCTCCATGGGAGTTGGCGGGGCCGTGCTCGTCGCCGATGCCCCGGCGGGTGCTCCCGCTCCTGCCACGACGGTGCCCGCGGCCAACGTGGCCCCCGTGATGCCGGCGATGGTGGCGATGGTGGCGAGCGCCGAGGCCGGCCCGTCGCGCTCCGCGCGCAGTACGAGGGCGATGGCTGCGCCCCCCGCAGACGCAGAAATGCGCAGGGAGACCCGTCGGCCCGAGGTATCGCGCCCCCGACCCGCGGTGCCACCGATCGCTCCCGCGGCACAGCCGGAGAGATCGGTTGCTGCCGCGGCTGCCGCGGCGGCTCCCGTGAGACTCGCCTCGGCGGCGGTGGGCACCGCCGCGAGGGCTTCTCGGCCGCTGGTGGAGGGGCCTGTTGACCGCATCGCCTCCGCCGGTGCGGCGGCCAAGAGCCGGGGCACGGTGCGGGAGGCCTCCGCCGACGAGACCAGTCGCGGAGTAGTGGCCGGTCTGGTCGCCGGCTATGTGGTGGAGCGGTATGTCGTCGATCGCATCATCCAGGCCGAGCCCACCTTGCTGGCCGTGACCACCTCCACACCGTCCTCCAGCGGCACGGCCCTCACCGAGAGGATGAAGCAGTAGATGAGGGACGGGCTCTTCCGGTTCGTCGGCATTGTGTGTCTGATTGCGGCCGCAGGTAACGTCGTCTCGGCTCAACAGGAGACGGCGGCTGCGTTTCTGGACATCCTTCAGCGCGCTCCGGAAGAGGCCAGGGTCCGCATCTCCAGGCTCATCGCCGAGGCCTACCCCGACTTGCCCAGCGAGCTATCCAAGCTCATCGCCCGCGAGCGCCCCAACTTCCTCTCCGACATCCAGCCCGACCTGGATGCCCTGGTGGCCACCAAGTACCCCGACCTGCAGCGGTTCGTGGAGGACGAACTGCTCAAGGCCGCCCCGATGCAGGCCGCCGTGGATGAGCTCATCGCCCGCAAGTACCCCGACCTGGTGCTGGAGATCCGGGCACTTGCGCCGGGACCGGACATCGCCAAGCGGGCCGCGGAGCTGGTGCGGCGCAAGTACCCCGATTTGCTCCAGGACGTCCTGGTCGTCCTGCGTGACCGCCACCCCGACCTCGTCGTCGGAATCCAGCTCAAGGTGCAGATCGCCTTCCCGGCCTTCATTGCCGATGCCGGCACCGTGATACTGGCCAAGTACCCCGAGCTCACCGGCAAGATCGTGGGCATGGTTGCCACCCAGTACCCGGACCTCGTCGCCCGCATACTGGAGATCATCGGCACGGTCCAGGCCCCGCCCCCCGCCGATCCCGCCCCGGCCGAGGAGGGGGATGGCGAAGACAGCACCCCGCCCCCCGCCCCGGAGGCCGAGGCTCCCCCGCAGGAGCCGCAGTAGCACGCCCCAGAGGGCAAGACGACCAACACGGCGAACACAGGTCCGGCGCGGGTCTTGTGGCTATCCGTGCCGGCAAAGCGGCGACCCGCGCGGCCGCCCGGAGTGCCGATGGCACGACAGACCGGCAGCCTCTCCCACGGTCCCGAGGCCTCGGAGTGTGTCCTGTGCATTCCGCGGTATCGGGAAGCACCCGGAGCCCGGCGGATGGCTCCGCCGTCGTGTGCGCGCCGCGGCGGCCCGCGCCGCGACAAGGAGTGTCCCGACGATGCGTGAGATGATGGATGCCGTCGTGCTCCGTGGCCCCCGGGACCTCGTGGTGCAGAGTGTTCCGGTGCCGAGGGCTGAGCCCGGGCAGGTGCTGGTGCCCGTGGCCGCCTGCGGGATCTGCGGCAGCGATCTGCGCTACTATGAGGGCGAGAACCCCTGGGCGAAGCACACCCTGGGCTACGAGAGGCCGAACCCGCCGAATATGGTGCTGGGCCACGAGATCGGCGCCCGTCACGGAGGGCAGGATGTGGCCGTCCTGTCCTTCCGTGGCTGCGGGGTGTGCCTCGATTGCCGCCGCGGCCGCGAGCAGCTCTGCTCGCGGACGGCGCACCTGGGGCACGGCGCCGGCTGGGAGAGCGAGGAGTTCAACCCCGGCGGCATGGCCGAGAAGTGTCTTGCGTGGCCGCAGTTCCTGTTCCCACTGCAGCAGGGCGTGTCGGCGGCCGAGGGAACCTTCGTCGACGGACTGGCGGTGGCCGTGCACGCCGCGGGTCTGGCCGCGATACCGACCGGGGGCAGCTTCGCCGTGCTCGGCGCCGGCCCCATCGGCCTGGGCATTCTGCAGATCGCCAGAGCGCTCGGGGCGGGGCGGGCCTGGGTGGTGGATGTATACGAGACGGCTTTATCCTGCGCGCGCGAGCTGGGAGCCCACGGTGTGGTCTCGGCGCAGGGAGTATCGGGGGACGAGGTGGCCGCCGAAGTGCTCCGGGAGACGGGCGGGCGCGGGGTCGATGCGGTGTTCGAGAGCACCGGCAACCCGGAGACTCAGCGGGCCGGCCTGGCCATGCTGGCGCGGGGCGGGGCCATGGTGCTCATGGCCGGGGTCGGCGAGGGGCTGGCCCTAAGCGACGCGGCACTGGCCGGCGAGCGCCGGATCACCACCTCCAGCAACCACCGTTACCCGGACTTCCAGACGGCTCTGGAGCTGATGTCTGAGGGCAAGGTGCGTGTGGGAGAGATGATCACACATCGCTTCCCGCTTCGCGATGCGCCCCGGGCCTTCGAGGTGGCCCGGAACAAGGCGGCCCATGGGGCGATGAAGGTCATCCTCGAGCCCTGATGTTGGCGGCCGTCGGCCCGGGCCGGCAAAGCGAAAAGCCCCGCCATGCCCGAGGGCGCCGGCGGGGCCGTGTCGGCCGCTTCGCGGGCAGAGCCGCGGTGCTACAGCTACTTGGCGCTGCAGGAGGCCCCTTCACAGGCCTTGCAGGTCTCGGCCTTCTCCTGGGCCTTCTCAGTGGAGCAAGGCGCCGGCTTGCCGGAATTGCTGCCGCGTCCGTAGTCGTTGACGTGGAAGCCGCTACCCTTGAAGATGATTGCCGGCGGGCTAAACAGCTTCTTGACCTTGCCCTTGCATCCCTCACCCTCGCAGACCGTGACCGGGTCATCGCTGAAGCTCTGCCGCACCTCGAAGACGCGACCGCACTTCTGGCATTCATACTCGTAGATCGGCATGGCAACCCATCTCCTAACACCTTGGCGTCCGTCAGACAGTGCCTATTCTACTCCGTCGATGGGCGCGAGTCAATGCACTCGCCTGCTTTTTTAGCACTCGGCACAACAGAGTGCTAACTTGAGGTAGACACCACTATGGTCATCGCAGACATCATCGCCTTGCTCGAGGCGCGTGCGCCTCTGACACTGGCCGAACCCTGGGACAACGTGGGCCTGCAGGTGGGTAGCAGCGACCTGGAGACCGAGAGCTGCCTGCTGACGGTTGATGTGACGCGAAACTCGGTGAGGGAGGCGAAGGCCGCCGGTGCATCGCTGATCATCGCCCATCACCCCTTGATCTTCAAGCCGCTGGCGGCCGTGACGGGCTATACGGTGGCCGGGCAGACGGTGCTTGCCGCCGCGCGGGCGACGGTGAGTGTCTATGTGGCCCACACCAATCTGGACAGCTCCCTGAGCATCGGGACGGCGGCGGCGCTGGCCGATCAGCTCGGGATCGCGAGGGGAGCGGCGCTGGTCGGTGGTCAGACCGGCGGGGAGGAGTCGGTGGCGGTCACTCTCACCGGTCCTCCGCCGCGCATCGAGAGCGCGCTGGGCGCCGCCGGGCTATCGGAGGCCGGCTGGTGTGAGTGGCAGGCCAAGACCAACTGCGCGGAAGGGAAGGTCGCCACCCGCCGCGAACTGGTACTCTCGCGCCGGGAGGCCTCCATCTGTGTCGCCGCCGCGCAGTCCGCGGGGCTGGGGGTCTCGGTCGGCACCGTACCCGCCGCAGAGCAGCCTCAGGGCCTGGGCATGGTCACGGCCGTTCCGCAGATGCGTCTGGATGCGCTGGCAACCTATGTGGGGCGCAAGCTCTCGGCGCCGTCGCTATCGATGGTAGGTGACCCGGCCCGGTCGGTGGAGCGCGTGGCGCTGGTCCCCGGCTCGGGCGGAGAGATGGTTCCGCAGGCCGCGGCGCTGGCCGATGTCATGGTCACGGGTGAGATCAAGTACCACGACGCGCTCCTGGCCTCCGACCTGGGCCTGGCCGTGCTCGCTGCCGGCCACTACCAGACGGAGCGACCCGTACTGAACCTGCTGGCCAGGTACCTGCGCGAGGCAACAAGAGGGCGCCTCCATCCGGCCATCAGTCAGGAGAGCTCAGACCCCTTCGCGAACGTCGAGACGCCTCCTCACTAATCCTGGCACAGGGAGATGGGCCCCATGGCAGACATCAAACAGCAGCTTCCCCTCCTCTACGAACTGCAGCAGGCGGACACTGCCATTGCCGCCCACCAGGCCGCGCTGGCCGACGCCGGTGACGGCGGGGAGGCACAGGCTAAGCTCGAGCTGGGGCAAAGGAAGCTGGCCCGCGCCGCCGAGACGCTCAAGGACCTCAAGGCCCGGATGCGCGACAGCGAGCTGCGCCTGAAGTCCAACGAGGAGGAGCAAGAGCAGAAGTCCAAGCAGGCCTACGGCGGCACCGTCACCGATCCCAAGCAGCTCCGGGCGCTGGAGCAGAAGCTCAAGGAGCTGGCACGCCAGAAGGGCACGCTGGAGGAGCAGATTCTCGAGCTGATGACCCAGATCGAGGAGATCGAGCAGCTCGTGGCCAAGTACGAGGCGGCCGTGGGCAAGTGGGGGAAGAAGGTAGAGGCCCTCAATCGCAGCCACGCCTCGGAAAACCAGCGGCTCACCGAGGAGCTGGAGACACTCGGCGCCCGCCGCGCCGAGCTGGTGGGCCGACTGGACGCTGCGCTCATCACGCAGTACGACGGCCTGCGCGAGAAGCTGGGAGGCCTGGCGGTGGCCGCGGTACACAAGGGCTCCTGCCGCGGCTGCAAGGTGACCCTGCCCGGAGCCTACGCCCAGCGCCTGAAAGCTGGGGCCCAGATCGTGCGGTGCGAAAGCTGCCACCGCATCCTCTATCTGCCCGAGGGCGAGAGTCCCTTCACTCCCGAGGACGAGTAGGGCAGTGGAGGCAGGAGCACAGGGCGGCGGGGAGCACCTTACCACGAGACGCAGAGGCAGAAAGAACGGCAGAGAGCGGCACGGCGGATAGAGGCCAACGACGGGTTGGGGGGCGATGACGTGGGCGTGCGGCCATTGCGGCGGGCCGTTGGTCGTACCGGGCGTCGCGGGGGGGCGCGCAAGGAGCGAGCCGGGGACGAGGACGCCGTCACCGCCGTAGATGCCGTTTGCCGTCACCCAGCCCCGCGTCCAGCCACCACACAGGGGGCCGGGTGCACGAGGTACGGCCTCGCACACCCGCCCCGGCGGGACCCGCAGGACCGCCCTACCCCTCCAGGGGCAGCTCCAGCCTGGTCTTCCTCTTGCTGCTCTCGAGGATGGCCAGCGCGATCTCGATATTGGCCATGCCCTCCTCACCGGGGATCGTGGGGGCGGTATCGTCTCGGATGGCCTCGATCCACTCCCGCTGCTCCCGGCGTGTGCCCGTCTCCACTCCCTCGGCGATCTGCTGGCCCTCGGCGGTGAAGTCCTCCCTGCCGCAGAGCGACTTGTAGATGAAGTCCTTGCCCCAGTGGAAGCGCACGGCGCCGCCGGTGCCGGAGAGCTCCACCTCGGTACGGCCGATGGGGTTGAACATGCCCTCGGTCAGCACGCAGACGGCGCCGCTCTCGAACTCGATAACGCCGGTGGTTGCCTTGGCCCACAGCGGGCTCTTGGGGTCGAAGGAGAGGTCCCATCCGGTGACGGCCACGGCCCTGCCGAAGATGCAGCGGGCGAAGTCGATCTCGTGTACCGAGACCTCGAAGATGTAGTGCCCCACCTGGGCGGGATCGTCGCGCCAGGTGTTGTTCCAGTTCTCCTTGGGTCCGCTGTAGCGGCAGATGGCGCCGTGCATGGGGGTGCCGAGGTCTCCGTCCTGGACCATCTGGATGGCCTTGTTGAAGTCCGGCAGATAGCGGAGCACCTGGCCGATCTGCAGCTTCACATTGGCCTGCTTGCAGGCTTCGATCATGGCCCGACAGCTCTCCAGAGTGAGGGACATGGGCTTTTCGCAGAACACGTGCTTGCCGGCCTCGGCGGCCTCGATCGTCGCCGGTGCGTGGAGATGGTTGGGGACCGCCACGACGACGGCGTCCAGCTCCACGGCGGCATTGGCCTCGGCGAAGGTGGCGAAGGTCGGTACCTCGTGCTCTGTCGCGAACGCCTCACGCGCCTGCTCGAAGGCGTCGACGCCGGCGACAAGCGCGGCGCCGTCGATGGTCTTGAGCTGGCCGATGAGGGACTTGCCCATCCCCCCACAGCCGATCAATGCGACACGGATGTCTGACATGCTGGCCTCCTGGGTGACTCACATCTAGGTGAATGGCTCCGGCCTATCTGTGGCCCGACGGTCCCCTGCGGCGGGATAGACGGCGGGCCCTGTCGTCGGTCTGGCGCCGGTCCGTCCTTGTGCCGGTCCGTCATTGCTGAGACCTGGCCTGTGCCGCCTCATCGTTCTCGATGTGCTTGAGGACTTGCTCCAGCGGAAGCAGGCCGGGCAGACGCCGCTCATCGCTGTAGATATGCACGGCGTACGGAGCGAAAGTCTCCTCGAGGGCGTCGTGGTCCGTCTCAATGAACCTCTTGGCCCCCAGCTCCTTGACGCGGCGCCGGCCCAGGCCCGGCACCCGCAGCCGCGCCCGCACCTCCTCCGGCCGTGCGTTGACAGCCACGATACACATCTCGCCCTCATGCTCCCAGACACCCACCCGGATGTCGCCCTCCTTGCCCGGCGTCTCGCCGCGGCAGTTCTCCACACGGGCGCCGTACAGGAAGTAATGGCTCAGCGCCGCCATCTCGGGACCGATGCTTTCCAGGTACGTGTTCCGCGTACTGGGGTGGCGCCGGGCATAGGTCCAGGCGAAGGGGATGATCCCCTCGGCGCCCGAGAGCAGAGCGAGGTAGTGCATGCAGCGGATCTCCTGCAGGTTCGGCGCCCGCTCCGTTGCCTTGCGGGCCTCGTCCCATTCGGCGTAGCTGAACGCCTGCGGGGCGACCCAGACCGGTCTGGGCGACCGGAGCCCCTCGCGGACCTCCTGCACCGCTCGGCCTACCATGCTCAGCGGCTCGCGGGGCCCACCCTCTCGCTGGAACCCCGGGTACGGGTCGATCCAGAGGATGTCCGCCGACCCCTCCAGCTTCAGCAGCGTCGAGGGGCTGTTGTCCAGCGCCACGCAGGGGTGGCATGGATCGGCGCTCACCAAGGCCTCATAGACCCTGCGGATGCTCTCCCGCCACTGGGCGCCCCGGGGCTCGTCGCACAGATACCAGGCCAGCACCGCCGGATGGGTCTTGTACTGATCCACGAACCTGAGGATATCCTCCAGGTCCTCGTCCGTGATCCTCGCCCGGTCGCGGAAGCCTGTGAACCCCACCTCGCCCGGGTACGGATACAGGACCACCTTCAGCCCCATGGAATCCGCCTCGTCCAGCCATGTCCTGAGATCCCCGTCGCGGTGGGTGTACCAGGCGGTGTAGGTATGGATGGTGTTGAACCCGGCCTGCTGCAGGCGCGGGTCGGGAGCGGCACCCATGAAGCCGCTGGGGAAGAAGCGCCGGCCATTGACCAGCAGGTGGCCGTCGTGGTCGAGGATGATCTCACTGGGCTGTGGGCGGAGCTTGTGCAGAGTCCGCTCGCCCTCGGCGAGCACGCTGTCGCCCAGTAGCGCCTGGGCCTTCACCACGTACTCGCCTGCGGGGATGATCTCGCTGGCGAAGGCCACGATGGCCTCGCCCTCCGGCGAGAGGTTCCGTGCGCGGCGGACGGACAACTCCGTGGCGCCGATGTTGAGGGTCACGCGCAGCTCGCACTGCTCCAGATCGCGGGGCCGGGCATTCACCTTCAGATTGCACACGATCTCGGGGCAGGGCAAACTGGCGTAGATGGTGTCGCGGTAGGCGGGGCGGAGGAAGGTGATATCGATGGGGTGATGACCCAGCTCCATCTCGTGTCGGCCGCGACTCACGAGGCGGTCCGGGTCGGTGCGCCAGATCGTCAGCTCCAGGTCGGCCGGGCCCGGTTGCCCCACCGTGACGGGCACCTTGAGAGTCCCTTGGCCCTCGCCCAGGGTCGGTGTGGCCTCGGTTACCATCTCGTCGCCCCCGGCCCGGGTGAACGCCGCCCGCACTCGCAGGCGCACGGCGTGACCGGTGCCATTGAGATAGGGGATATCCAGGGTGCCGACGAGGTCTTGCTCCTCGAAGTAGGGCCTGGAGAACACGGGCGTGGCGAAGGCGATGAAGTGCTCTTTGAGATTGGCCCGGATGGGGGAGAGGGTGCCGAAGCTCTCGGGATGGTGAAACCCCACGGCTTTGGGCGGAGCCCAGCAAGACAGCTCGGCGGGAGCGGTCTTCTTCCCGCGGCAGAGGTTGAAGGCCCAGGTATCCCCGGCCGCCGGCGACAGACGCAGGCCCGCGAAGGGAACTCTCAGCTCCACCTGCCACCCCTCCTCCACAAGCCGCCCCGCCGCCTCAGCGCCGCTCTCGTAGTCGATGTCGCGGCTGGCCCCGGCACCGGTCACCCAGGCGTCGTAGACGGCGCCATTGGGGTTGACGATGATGTGGGCGTACGTCTGGCGACGATTGGTGGGGTCGATCATCAACTCCACACAGTCGTCGACCCAGAGCGTGTCGTCGTGCGCCGTCAGCGTGGCCCTGGGCGCTTGCTCCCCCGGGTCCTCGCAGAAGATGGCCAGATACAGCGCGCTGTCGTCATGCACGACACGGAACAGCGTCTGGGCGGCGGCGGGCTCGCCGCTCTCGGGATTGGCGAAGTTGCTGACCCACGTCTGCTCCTCCCAGGCGGCGTCCTCGAAGCCGCCGTCGATGACGGGGGCCTCCTTGACGGCCGCGGGCGCGAACACAGGCGCCTGCCCCCACGTGGTGGCGCATAGGCCGCACAGGACAAGTGCCATGGTGGCGGTACTTCGTATCATCGCTCATCGCCCCTAAAGCTCTAGCGGCCGCCGCGGGCGGTCGCGCTTGCCCGAAGACGGTCGCGTGGGATACCCCCAGGCGGACGTGGCCCATGTTAGCACAGCGACGCCGGTTTGTCTGCCCGAAATGGCGGCGTGGCGAGGAGGGGCGGCCGGCGGCACTGATGAGGCCCCACGCCCGTACCCGTCTCGTTGTGGGGAGTGGCGGGCGGGGCGGTGACGGCAGCGGCGAACGGCGCCTGCCGTTGGTGGTGCCGGCTTTCCAGCCCCGCCGCCGCTGGCCGGGAGGACGGCGTCAGCGGCACCGACGTCGCCTCACTCCCATGCCCCTTCCTTGCGCCTCCAGACGGCGGGGGCGACTTGCGGGGCGGAGCACGGCCGACGCCCGGCGGCCCCGGAGGTGCCAACCCACCGCCTGACGAACGGCCCCCTGCTCGCCATTCACCAGGCCAACTCGGGGGGACTACCGCCCATGCGCGCAGGATATGCCAATATCGACATCACACCGCCGCCCGGCCAGGAGATGACCGGCTACGGCTACTACCTCGACCGCCGCGCCACCGGGGCCCTGGACAGGCTCATGGGGCGCGCCGTGGCGCTGGAGCAGGGCGGCTCGAGTGCCGTCATTGTCCAACTGGACCTGCTCGCGCTCTCCACCACGTTCGTCGCCCATGTGCGCTCCCGCGCCGCCGAACTGTTCGCTCTGCCCCCGGAGGCGCTCATGCTCCACTGCACCCACACCCACACCGGCCCGGCGGCCATGCCTCTGCACGGCTGCGGCATGCCCTCCGAGGACTTCGTCTTCGAGCTGGAGCATAAGCTCTTGAAGGTCATCCGCGCCGCACTGGACGACCTGCGCCCCGTGGCCGCCGCCCGCAAGTTCCAGACCGACTTCGCCGAGGGGTTCGCCCACAACCGCGTGGGGGGCACCGATCTGGACACACACGTGCGCGGTGTGGCCGTGGATGTCGAGGGCGGGCGCCCGATTCTGGTGCTCTCCTATGCCTGCCACCCGGTGACACTGGGGCGCCTGGACCGGTACTCCGCCGATTACTGCGGCGCCCTGATCCGCGAGTTCAACGCCTACGGCATACGGGCCGTATACCTCAATGGTTGCAGCGGCGACATCAACCCGCTGTCGAACACGGTGAACTGGGGCTCAGGCACTCAGGAGACGCTGCAGATCTACGGCCGCGACCTTGCCGCCGCGGCGCGCCGGGGCCTTGGCGCCTCCGTGCCCTGGACCCCGGGGCCGATCCGATGCGCCTCCCGCCTGATCCCCCTCGAAGCGGCCCCCGCGAACCTGGAGCAACTGCGGACCGGCCTGGAGCAGGTTCGCAAGCGCCTGGCCGAATGCCCCGAGGACGGCCCTTCCCGGGTGGATGAACGCTGGCACGAGCTACAGATCTCCTACCACACCACAGGCGCCGTGGGCCGGGAGATGAGCGCCGAGATCCAGGCCATCGCCTGTGGAGATGTATACTTCGCCGGTCTGTCGGCGGAGGCTTTCACCCGTCTGGGCCAGATCATCCGCGACAGCGCCCCAAGCCATCTGGGCCTCATCGCCGCCACCTGCAATGGCGTGCGCGGCTACATCGCGACAAGGGAAGACGTGGAGGGCGGAGGCTATGCGTCGGCGTCGGCGGCGAAGATCTACGGCATGCCGCTACCTGCTCCCGGAGCCGGTGAGAAGTGGGCACAGGAGGGGGCCAGGGTGGTGGCCGCGGCCCTGGGGACAGGATAACGGCGGATGGACAGGATAGCGGCGAAAGGCGACGGCAACGACTGGGAGGACAGGATAGACAGGATAGCGGCGAACGGCGACGGCAACGACTGGGAGGACAGGATAGACAGGATAGCGGCGGATGGACAGGATGACGGCGAACGGCGACGGCAACGGCTGGGAGGACAGGATAGACAGGATAACGGCGGATGGACAGGATAGCGGCGAAAGGCGACGGCAACGACTGGGAGGAAAGGATAGACAGGATAGACAGGATAGCGGCGAAAGGCGACGGCAACGACTGGGAGGACAGGACAGACAGGATAACGGCGGATGGACAGGATAGCGGCGAAAGGCGACGGCAACGACTGGGAGGAAAGGATAGACAGGATAACGGCGGATGGACAGGATGACGGCGAACGGCGACGGCAACGGCTGGGAGGACAGGATAGACAGGATAGCGGCGAAAGGCGACGGCAACGACTGGGAGGACAGGATAGACAGGATAACGGCGGATGGACAGGATGACGGCGAACGGCGACGGCAACGGCTGGGAGGACAGGACAACGGCGAGTAACGACGACGGGAGAGGTCGGGGAGGATGACCGTCCTGCAGGCCGTCGGCCTCACTCCATCCGCTGTGATGCGCCATTGCCTTCGCGATTCATCCCCGTGCCGTGCGCCCTTGCCCGCGTCAACCCGCCTTTATCCTGTCGATCCTGTCCGCCGTAGCCGTCATCCGCCGTCATCCTATCTGTCCTTAGCCTTTATCCTGTCCATCCGCCGTTATCCTGTCCATCCTGTCCGCCGTAGCCGTTATCCTCCGTTATCCTGTCTGCCGTTTGCCTCTATCCTGTCCATCCGCCGTTATCCTGTCCATCCTGTCCGCCGTTGCCGTCATCCGCAGCTATCCTGTTAGCCTGTTCCCGCCAGGCGCAGGATCTCCCTCGCCAGTCTCTCCCGCTCCGCGGCGAGCACCCCCGGGTCGTCGGTGAAGTTCGTGAGGTCCTCCACCACCGACGCCGGGACCTCCGCCACTGTCCGCGACTGCCCCTTCTCCGCCAGCAGCTCCCGCAGGAGCAGATAGTATTCGTAGTCCTCGATGCCGTCGCGGATGTTCTCCAGCCGGATGGTGGACAGCGGCCCCTCGGGGCCCGCGCACATGAAACTCCCGTCGCCGTTGTTGTTCTTGTAGCTCGCCGGGTTCCAGTCGGTCTTGGGGCCGAAGGTAATGGGCCGGTCATTCAGCGGCCAGCGGTTGACCGCGTAGTACAAGAAGCCCCCGGGCTCGTACTTGGCCGTCATGGCGCCCATCAACAGCCGCCCCTCGAGCGCCGGGTACTCCACGAACCAGTTCGCGTACGGGTGCTGGGGGCCGATGCAAATGTACCACCAGATATCGCGGCCCTCGGCCCGAGCCTCCTCTATTGCATCGGCGTTGTCGTCGAAATGCGGGGTCAGTGGGACCCAGATGTCCATCGCCGCCCCGTTCTCTCTGGCCAGACCAAAGGTTCTGTCGTAGGCCGTGGTCATGACCTCGATGTCGGGCCAGCGTTGCTTGAGCCGCTCGGCGGTCTCGAACACCACGTCAAGCTGCTCGCTGGGGCGCTCGTCGAAGCAGTAGATGTAGCACAGGTCCCGGGCGCCGGCGGCCTCCACGGTGGGCAGGTAGGCCTCGATCTTGGCCGCGAGGGCGTCGAAGGACTGCCAGTACCTCTCGGCATTGAACGCATCGCCGGTCGGGGCGTTGAAGTAGCCGAGGTTGATGGCGTTGAGGCCGTTGGCCATCAGCTCCCTGAGGCGCGCCTCGTCCCAGTTGGGCGGGCCGCCGTAGATCGAGCCGGGGTTGAGCTTGTACTCAGACAGCATCCAGTCCTCATACTGGGCCAGCATCTGCGGCAATTGCTCCTTGGGGTAGAGCTGCTCCGTCAGCCCGCGGAGGGACAGCGCCGTGCGCAGGCGGGTGTGGCGGCGGATCGAGAAGTCCCAGACCTCCAGGGAGATGTCAACGGCCTGCGGCGTGGCCCCCTCGGCCGTCACCGTCAGCTTGCCCCGGTAGGTCCCTGCCTCGGCCTGCTCCGGCACGTCCACCGACACCCACAGCGGGAGTACCTCGCCCAGCGGAACATCGGCGACGCCGTCCATGAAGTCGATGAGCGGGTCGGGCCACCAGCCGGTGTGGGGCACCTGGTACGAGGGCTGCTTGCAGTCCACGTAGCCAACGAGGCGGACACTCGCGGGGATCTCGGCGCCGTCCTTGCCCACGATGGGGGAGAGGGACCACGAAACGTTGCGCAGAGCCCGGCGCAGAGGCACAACCACGGCCTGGAAGCTCTCGCGCTCATTGCGGGCGGCGGCGAGACGGTAGGTGCTGGAAAGAGGCGAGGCGAGACGTCCGTGCTCGATGAAGACCTTCTGCGCCGCGCTCTCGGTGGCGAGGACAAACTGGTCGGCGCCCACCTCGCGGGCATAGGCGATGGCCTGCATGCGGGGTACGATGCTCTCGCTCTGCCGGAACTGCTCCTGAAGCCGCGTCAGTCGCGCCTTCTGAGCCTCCACATCGGCCCAGGTGGTGAAGGTGAGGCTCTCAAGCTCGGTGCGGAAGCGCTGAGCCCGGCGGGCCAGTGCCTCGGCGCGTTGCACCTGCGCCTGCAGCTCGCGGTCGTCGTCCCCGAGCCGGGCCAGCTCCGCCCGGGCAGTGACGGCGCTTTGCGCCGCCTGCTGCGCGAGCCCGGCTGCGTCGCCGGGCAGGTTCAGCACCAGGCGGATGTTGTCCACATAGACGGTGTACGTCTGGGTGGGCCGCGTCACATATAGATGCAGCTCGGCGATGTCGGCCAGGGCGAGACTGCCGGTGGTATCGATGTTGGCGTGCACGGTGATGGTTGTGTTCGGCGGCACTATGTTGGGGGCCGCGAAGCGCTCGCCCGCCGTGTCGCGTAGGTGGAGGTTGATGCCGGCCGGGAAGTCATTGGGGTTGTGCACCTCGAACTCGATGGCGTCATAGCCGGAGAAGTCGGTGACCGGAAGGCCGTTTCTGGTGGCCAGCGCCAATACGGCGGGCCACTGCTCCTTGCCCTCCTCCCAGCGGTGGTAGGTGATGGCGGCGGACCGGCGATCGCCGGAGGCCCAGCGGTCGGTGAGGGCCAGCTCGGTGAGGTCGCGCACGCTCCAGGTAGTGGTGGCATCCGGGGCCTCGAAGTCAAACAGCAAGGTGCCGTGGATGCTTGGCGGCGGTTCCGCCGGCAAGCAGGCGGCACTGCACAGCAGGGCGATGATCGCGGGGAAAAGGCGCATTGCAGGTCTCCTCGTGAAGTCGCTGCATCGGCAGGGTGCTGGGGCAAAGGCAGCGACGAGATGCCCGGCGGGGTATGTGTTCCTCCGCCGGGGCTCCGTGCCCTCCTCAGCGCAGGTGGCAGTCGGCATCGCGGCGAAACACGCCGTGCCGCCGGGACCCGCCGGCGCCGAGAGGCCGGTGACACAGATGAAACGCATCGCCGGACTGCTGCCGGCATTGGCCGTGGCCATGGGAGTGATCGCCGTGAGTGCCGATCGGGCGCCCTTCTACGCCGACAAGCTCAACGTCATGCAGGTCCAGGACGATCAGGGCCATCTGCTGCCGGTCCGGGATGCCGCCGACTGGCGGCTGCGGCGTGCGCACATCGTGGCCAACATGCAGCTTGTGATGGGGCCCCTGCCCACAGGGCGCGGGGAGCTTGCGCCCGAGGTCGAGGTGCTGTGGGAGGAGGAGGAGCCGAGCTTCACCCTGCGCAAGATCACCTACCTCGCCGAGCCGGGGGATCGCGTCCCGGCCTGGCTGTTTGTGCCCACCGGGGCAAAGGAGCTGCGTCCCGGCTGCGTATGCTTGCACCAGACCACCGCAATCGGGAAGGACGAGCCCGCGGGGCAGGGTGGCCTGGAGAACCTGCACTACGCCAGGGAACTCGCTCAGCGGGGCCTTGTCACCATCGCTCCGGACTATCCGGGCTTCGGGGAGTATCAGATCGACGCCTACGCCATGGGCTACGTCAGCGCGACGATGAAGGGGATCTGCAATCACATGCGGGCGGTGGATGTGCTGCAATCGCTGCCCGAGGTGGACCCGGAGCGGATCGGCTGCGTCGGCCACTCGCTGGGGGGGCACAATACGCTATTCCTCGCCGTCTTCGATGAGCGGGTGAAGGTGGCCGTCACAAGCTGCGGGTTCAACTCGTTTGCCCGGTACATGGAGGGGGATCTCACCGGCTGGTCGCACAGGGGGTACATGCCCAGGATCGCGGAGCTGTATGGGACGGACCCGACGAGGATGCCTTTCGACTTCACCGAGGTCCTGGCGGCCGTCGCGCCCAGGGCGGTGTTCATCAACGCCCCCGTGGGGGACAGCAACTTCGCGGTGGAGGGGGTGTATGACTGCATCAACGCCGCGGCGCCGGTGTACTGCCTGCTCGGCGCCCCCGAGCGCCTGGTGGCCGCGCACCCCGACTGCGGTCACGACTTCCCGCCCGCGACCCGGGAGCAGGCCTACGAGTTCATGGCCCGGGCGCTGCGCGGCCGCTAGGGCCCGCTCTGTGGGGCGCGGGCCTGTACCGCGCCGCGGAAGGCATCGAACACCAACGACGAACGACGGCGGCGCACAGGTCGCCGCCCTACAGCGGCCAACGGCGCCGCTCCCTGCGGGCCGCTGGCCCGCTTTCCCTCTCCTTCGCCGTACGGCCGCTCTGGAGAGGGCCAACGGCAGACGGCTCGGGGCCGCCGCTCTGTG